>OIBR01000499.1_pt1 | contig 12989 bp, 9 predicted proteins | sample 1581101 | NCBI WGS metagenome assembly OIBR01 (sample SAMEA3882522, study PRJEB24775) | human gut metagenome | biome: human-associated habitat; feature: intestine environment; material: feces | place: Netherlands | collected 2009/2010
CGTCGGCGGCGGGCCGGCTCTCAAAGCCGTTGCTCAACACCTCGGCGGCGTAGCGGCCGGTGCAGATGACCACGCTCTCCTCCTTGGGCACATCGGTCAGCAGCATGTAGAGGTCCTCCACGTTCTGCTTGTTGCGGGCCTCCTCCAGATAGGGCTGGAGCAGCGCCTGGGCGGCCTGCAGGTTTTTGCGGGTCATGTAGCTGCCCTGCGCCACGCCAAAGCGGATATCGCCGCACATGAACACCTTGAAGTCCTGCAAAAAGACCTCTTCGGGGGTCTTGCCGTCCAGTTTTTCACCGGCCTCGAACATTTCGGTGGAAAACTCTTCAATGTCCACGCCTGCGATCTTGGCCAGACGTTTGGCGGTGTTTTCATCCACGGGGGTGCAGGTGGGGCTGCGGAAGGCCAGCGTATCCGAAAGGATAGCCGCCAGCAGCAGGCCCGCGATCTGGGGCGGGATGGCGGTGCAGCCCACCGGCTGGTTGCGGAAGTACACCGGGCCGCTGGTCTCCAGACTGCCGATGCGGTGGTGGTCGATGATCTCCAGGATCTCGGCCTGATCAAAGCCCTCCACGGCCTGGGTGGCCTCGTTGTGGTCCACCAGAATGATGCGCCGCTTGCGCAGGGCAATGACGTTGCGGCGGCTGACCATGCCGCAGTATTTGCCGTCCTCATCGAGGATGGGGAAATAGCGGTGGCGCACCTTTGCCATCACCCGCAGCACATCGGCCACGGGGGTGACGAGGGTGAATTTGAGGATGTTGTCCCGGGTCATATAATAGGAGATGGGGGCGCACTGGCTGATGAGCTTGCCCGCCGCGTAGGTATCCACAGGGGTGGTCATAATGGCAACGCCGGTCTCATCCGCAATGCGCTGGATGGTGCGGCCCACCTTGGCCCCATTGCAGATGATGAGCAGGGAGGCTTCCTTTTCAATGGCGCAGAGCTGGCTTTCGTACCGGTTGCTCAGAATGACGATATCCCCCTTTTCCACGCTGCTTTCCAGCATCTCGGGGGTGGCGGTGCCGATCTTGATGTGGCCGGTGGTGCAGACCGCGTCGGCATTGCCCACCACCATGGTGCCGTTCAGCGTTTCAAGGATGTTCTTATAAGAGGTGCGGCTCTTGGCCAGCACCGCGGTATCGAACACGTCCATGTTGGCGGTAGCAAGATCCTTCACCGTGATGATGCCCTCCAGCTCGTTGTCCGCGCTGGTGATGGACAGGGTGTCGATCTGCTGGTCGCGCATGATCTTCCACGCGCGGCGCAGGCTGGTGGAGCCCGGGATGCCCGGCATCTCGCGGTAATCCACGTCCCGGATCTTGGGGTTCACGTCGGTGCACATCCGGGGCGGCGTGACACCGAACTTTTTCAGGACGAACTCGGTCTCCTGATTCATTTTACCGGCACGGCGCGCCTCACAGACCAGCGTGCTGGTGCGGTTTTTGAGCTCCGCATAAGCAATGGCGGAGCAGATGGAATCGGTATCGGGGTTGCGGTGCCCGATGACCACGACCTTGTGTGCTTCTTTTGGCATAGGTTGTTCCCCTCTCTGGGTCAGATTCATTTACCTTCCGATCGGCCCCATGCCCCAAACCACCGGGCACAGCTGCCAGTTCCATTTTAACACAACCGGCCCCGGGGGTAAAGGCGGCAGATATCTTTTTCTTGACAGCGCCCCAAAAATCGTCTATCCTTGACCTGAATTTTTTCTCTTTGGAGGTCACCCCATGAAAAAGCTGTTCCGCGCCCTTTCCCTCTGCCTGACGCTGGCCCTGTGCGTGTCCGGCAGCACCGCCGCGCTGGCCGAGGCTCCCGCCGCCACGCCCGCCCCTCAGGACGAACGTGTCATCACCGACGTAAGCCCCCTTGAGGATCAGATCCGCAACATCGTCGGCTTTACCACCAGCACCGGCGGCCCCTACGATTTTGAACAGGCCGACCATAGATCTGCCGTGCAGGCCTACGGTGCAGAACCCGCCGAGGGTGCCGTGGCCCTGCTGCGCATCTACGCCCGGGCCGAGGATCGGGGCGATGCCTCCATCAATTCCAGCGGCCACTCCTTCCTCTCGGTGCGGAACGTTTCGGACCACGACATCGAGGTGGGCGGCCTGCGGATCGCGCCCGACACCGAGATGACCTTCAGCCCCCGCGGCAACCGCTGGGAGCACACCGGCATCTGGTACAATCTGGAGGGCTACTACAAGCGCTATCTGGCCGATTCCTACTACCAGAACATCTATGCTGTCCAGACTTCGCTGGATCAGGGCCAGCTGGACGTGGTCAACCGCAACCTTGCCAAATCTGACCACTGGTCGGCCTACTTCAACTGCGCCGCCTTTACCGAGAGCATGTGGAACGCTGTCTGCGCCGATCCCCTTTCTGCCGGGCAGCCCTACACCCCGGAGAACCTGCGGAACGACATTCTGGCCAAGTACGGCGATCTGGCCGCATACAACCCCCAGATCCCCTACGACTACATCGTTTATTACGGCACCAGCCTGACCCCCAGCAAAGAGTTTGCCTGATTTTTTGATTTGTTGGATACAACATCTTGATTTTCACGTCATTCCGCGCTATCATGGGTGTGTTTGAATCCACGCGCCAAGGGAGGACACCATGACAGACGCATCGACCACATCAAGACCGCTGTTCAACCGTCAACAGCTCATCTCACTTTTCCTGCCGCTGGTGGCAGAGCAGGCCCTCAGCATCTCCATCGGTCTGGCGGACACCCTGATGGTCTCCTCGGTGGGCGAAGCCGCCGTTTCGGGCGTGAGCCTGGTGGACTCCTTCAACGTGCTGATGATCCAGCTGCTCAGCGCACTGGCCACCGGCGGCGCGGTGGTCGCCAGCCAGTACATCGGCCACCGGGAGCCCAAACGGGCCAAGGCCAGCGCCGCACAGATCATGTTTATTATGATCTCGCTCAGCGTGGTCACCGCCGTCATCGTGGCAGTGGGGCGGCACGCCATCCTGCGGGGCATCTTCGGCTCCATTGACGCGGATGTGATGCGCTACGCTGAGACCTATTTCCTGCTCTCAGCCCTGAGCTATCCCTTTATCGGCGTGTACAATGCCGGTGCGGCTCTGTTCCGCGCCCAGGGCAACAGCAAGATCAGTATGCTTTCCAGCCTGGTGATGAACGTGGTGAACATTGGCGGCAACGCCATCCTGATCTACCGGTTCGGCATGGGCGTGATGGGTGCGGCCACCGCCAGCCTCGTGAGCCGGATGATCGCCTGCTTCACCGTGATGTTCCTGCTGCAGAAGCCGGACTGTGCGCTGCGCATCGACCACCTCACCGACCTGAAGCCCGACCTCGACCTCATCAAGCGCATCCTGAAAGTCGGCATCCCCGCCGGCATCGAGAACGGCATGTTCCAGATCGGCAAGCTGTCGGTCTCCAGCCTGACCAGCACGCTGGGCACCGCCGCCATTGCGGCAAACGCCGTGGCAGGCAACATCTCCAGCTTCCTGAACGTGCCCGCCTCCGCCGTGGGCATCGGCGCGCTGACCGTTGTGGGCCAGTGTCTGGGTGCCGGGGAAAAGGTGCAGGCCAAGCGCTATTCCCGCCTGCTGCTCCTGACCGCCTACGCCGGGGACTGGGTGATGAATCTTTCCGGCCTGTTCTTCCTGAACAAGCTGGCGCTCTCCTGGTTCAACCTCTCGCCGGAGGCCTACGGCATGGCACTGGAGCTGATGGTCTGGTTCAACGCTGTATCGCTGATCCTGTGGCCCTCCAGCTTCACCCTGCCCAACATCCTGCGCGCCGCCGGAGATGCTGCCTTTACCATGACGGTCAGCGTCATCTCCATGTGGGTGTTCCGGGTGGCCTTCTGCTACCTGATGGTGCTCAAGTTCCACTGCGGCCTGCTGTTCATCTGGATGGGCATGTTCCTGGATTGGGCCATGCGCTCGCTGTTCTTCTGCGTCCGCTTTGTCCGCGGCAGGTGGATGGAACAAAAGGTGATCTGAGTTTCCGTATATCCGGCCCTCTCCGCCATTGCAGTTTTGGCGGGGAGGGCCTTTTTTGTGCAGGAAACCTGCATCCTGTCTCGTATCAATAGGCAGAAGCTTCTCTCCCCTGCATCCGCTTCCCCAAAGCATACCAAATTCCGCGCGGATGTGTTCACGATTTTGTCAGCTTTTTGTCTTGTTTTCTTCGTCTTTGCGCGGTATAATCATACGCTGCAAAGAACTTTAGGCGGGGCTGCGGCCCCCATTCCAGAAAAGGAAGTGTGTTCCATGCGCAACTGGTTTTCCCGCCATCCCGTTTCGTTCATGGCGTTTTATCTCCTGTTTTACCTTTCGGCGTTCCATTGGCTCGAAGTCCATATTGCCGTGCCCGATGTTCTGGTGCACTGCCATCTGGACGACCTGATCCCCTTTTGCAAATATGCCATCGTGCCCTACTTTGCGTGGTTCGTATGGATCCCGTTCACCCTGTTCTACCTGCTGTGGAAAGCGCCCCGGGCCGACTTCTGGCGGCTCTGCCTGCCCCTGTTTGCGGGCATGACCATTGCGCTGGCCTGCTATGTCATCCTGCCCACCGGGCTGGATCTGCGGCCCTACCGGGTATACGGCAGCGACCTCTTTGCTCAGGCTGTGCGGATGCTCTATGCCACCGACACGCCCCTCAACGTCTGCCCCTCCATCCATGTGTTCAACTCCGTCACCCTGATGATGGCCTACTACCGCAGCCGCATCTTTGAAACGCCGGGCCGCCGCTGGATGCGGCCTGCCTCCGCCGTGCTCTGCGTTTCCATCATTGCGTCCACGGTCCTGCTCAAGCAGCACAGCTGCATTGACGTATTGCTGGGCATCCTCCTGGCCATGGTTCTGGATACGGCCATGACCGCACTGGAACGCAGCGATGCAAGAGCCTTGCAGCGGCTCTGAATCTGTACAGAAAAACACCCATGCCGGCGCTGGCATGGGTGTTTTGCATTTTGGGGCATTACGGAGCCGGGGCAGTGAACTCTTTCAGGTGCGCTGTATCCAGCTCTTCGGCATCTTTGGCCGCTGATGTATAGGAAATTTTCAGATATTTCAGGGCCGTATCGTTTGCCAGCAGTTTTTTGCAGGTTTCCGTATCAAACGTGATGTTGTTGGTCAGATCCAGCCAGATCAGCTGCGGCATCTGGGTCAGGGGAGTATAATCCATGTCCTTGTAGGCTTCCTGTGCACCCTGAGAGAGAGACATACTCAGATACTGCACACTGCTCTCCGCCAGCGGGGCAAAGCTGTCGATCTCCGGCCCTTGGCACAGCTGCAGAAAGCTCAGATTTTCCATCTGCTTCAGCGGTTCCAGCGAACCGATCCGGGTCACGTCCAGTCTCAGGACCCGCAAGTCAGCTCCGGCCAGCTGGGTCAGATCGACCTCACTGCCGGTGATCCACAGCATCTTCAGCGACTTCATCTGCGCCAGCGCCGAAAGGTCGGAGACATTGGAATCCGCCCGGATCCCGTCACTGCCATACTTCAGCTCTACCACAGAATCCAGCTTTGCAAAGGTCGGGAATGCGCTGCTCTCCACACTGGGCACACTCAAAAGCATCAGATTTTTGCATTCCTCCAGACCTGTCAGATCTGTAATGGGTGGGGCTCCCCTTCTATTATTGACCGACAATACCTGCAAGCTGTCAAAATGCCGCAGGTCTGCCAGAGAGGTCACCGGATCATACGTTCCCTCTACGCTGACTGCGCAGGCTGCCAGCTGCTCATTGCTGTTGACGTTTCTTCCAATGTCCACCCCATCCGGTGCATCTTTGACGATGAGATCCCCTACGCCGGTTCCGGAATTTATCGAGACCCGCTGATAATCCCAGACATCGCTGTGATAGATATCTCCCTTCGGGCGGTCAAGCCATTTCCGGACGTGCTTTTCCATCACAGGGTCCTGCCACTCAATGACATAATCCTCCCCATGCTCGGCGTGACTGGCCGGAACCGTAAGTGTCGTCTGCTGAACGAAAACATCCTGCATTTCCGAACGGAAAGGTCCCGGTCTCAGATTCAAAGAGCTTGCACATGCGCTGAACAAAAGCATTGCACAAATCAACAAACTCGACGCTTTTAACATTTTACGCATAACAGGCTCCTTTCCGTTTCGGCAAAATCTCTAGTTATATTTTACCATAGATTGTTTTTTTGTAAAGAAAAACCCACGATCTTTGCACAGGCATGGCAAAAATCGTAGGTTTGCTTAAAACAGGCCTTCCGGCAGGCAGATGTCCTGCTTGGGCACCTTGTCCCAGGAAAAGTCTGGAATCAGGCTTTCCGGGGTGCGGGGAGCCGGTTCAGGTTGGAGACCATAGGCAAAGGCAAGCCTGCCCACGATCTCTTCCGCCGTATACTTTGCCCGCAGGTTTTCCAGGCTCTGGTCCCCGTCCCGTTTGGACAGGCGGCGGCCATCGGGAGCCAGCAGGAGCGGGCAATGAGCAAACTTTGGGGCGGGCAGGCCCAGCAGACGGTAAAGATAAAGCTGCCGCGCGGTGGAAGAAAGCAGGTCCGCGCCCCGCACCACCTCCGTCACGCCCATGCGGGCATCGTCCACCACCACAGCCAGCTGGTAGGCAAACACGCCATCGGCGCGGCGGAGGTAGAAATCCCCGCAGTCGTGGAGCAGGTTCTCGGTGTGGGGGCCCATACAGCCATCGGTGAAGGTGATGTCCTCATCGGGCACCATGAGACGGTAGGCCGGGGCTTTCTTTTTGCTCTTTTCGGCGATCTGCTCCGCCGTCAGCCCCCGGCAGGTGCCGGGATAGATCACATTGCCGTCGGAGGTGTGGGGTGCGCTGGCGGCATGGAGCTGGGCACGGGAGCAGAAACAGGGGTAAACAAGGCCCTGTGCTTCCAGTTTGTTATAGCTCTCGGTGTAGATGGCGGCGCACTCGCTCTGGTAATAGGGGCCGTTGGGGCCGCCGCTGCTGCCGCCCTCGTCCCAGACAAGGCCCAGCCAGCTCAGGTCTTCTTCCAGCTGGTCGGCATATTTGCGGGGGCAGCGCTCGGCGTCCAGATCCTCAATGCGGAGGACGATCTTTCCGCCCTGATGCTTCGCACTCAGCCAGGCCAGCAGGCTGCAGGCCAGGTTGCCCAAGTGGAGCCGCCCGCTGGGGCTGGGGGCAAACCGCCCGACCGTGCCGCTCACAGGCCCAGCTTCCACTCCCCGTCTTTCGGCTGGAAGATGGGGGTGTTATAGTAGGCGGCCACGGCCTTTGCCATGTACTCGGCATCGGCGCAGCTGGCGGTCTCCATGGCGGAGTGCATGGCCAGCTGGCCCAGGCCGATGTCCACCATGGGCATCAAAATCTGATGGCCCAGCAGGTTGCCCAGCGTGGAGCCGCCCGGCACATCGGCGCGGTTGGCACAGGTCTGGACGGGGACGCCCGCCTTTTTGCAGATGGCGCTGAACGCGGCCCCGGTAAAGCCGCTGGTGGTGTATTTCTGGCTGGCGTTGGTCTTGAGCAGGACGCCGCCGCCCATGACGATGGGGTTGGCGGGGTCGCTCTTCTCGGGGTGGTTGGGGTGGGTGGCGTGGCCGTTATCGGCACTCAGCAGCAGGGTGTTGGTGCGGGCGCGGATGCTCTGCTCTTTCGTCACGCCCAGGCTCTCCTCCACGCGGGAGAGCACGTCTGCAAACAGGGTGCCGCAGGCCCCCTGACGGCTGGAGGAACCGACTTCCTCGTTATCAAACATGACCCAGACATCGCCGCGGCCCTCTTCCTCGCCGCGGCCCTGCAAAAAGCCCCACAGGGTGGTGTAGGCGCACTCCAGGTCGTCGATGCGGCCAGACATGAAATACTCGCCGTTCAGGCCCAGACGCTCGGCCTTCTCCCGGGTGCAGAGGACGATGTCGGCGTCCACGATCTCTTCGGGCTTGACACCGGCTTCCCGCGCCAGCACAGCCCGCAGGCTGCCGCCTGCCGCGCCGAAGATGGGCTGCAGATCGACCTGGGGGTTATACTTCATGCCGTTGTTCAGGTCACGGTTGAAGTGGATGCAGAGGTTGGGGATGCAGGCCACGGCGCGGTCCGGGTGGACCAGACGGCTCTCAATGCCGCTTTCCGTCTCCACCAGCACGCGGCCGGCCACGCTCAGGGGGCGGTCCAGCCAGGAGGGCATGATCATGCCGCCGTAACCCTCGGTCTCCGCCTTGGCAAACACTTTATCCTCGGCGCAGTCCAGTTTCTTGACCCGCCAGGTGGGCGAATCGCTGTGGCTGGCCGCCGCGTGCCAGCCGGTCAGCGGGCCCTTGGGCATCCGCCATGCCATGATGGCAGAGCCGTTGCGGGTGGTATAATATTTGCCTCCCGGAGCCAGCTGCCAGGCAGCACTCTCAGGGCAGTTCTGGTAGCCGTTCTCTTCGAGGATGGCTGCCGCCGCCGCGGTGGAGTGGAACGCGCTGACGCCGGCGTTCAGGAAGTCGAACAGGCCGTCGATGGAAAATTCGTGGTTCATACGATGCTCCTTGGTTTTATATCCGTTGGATTTTTGTTGGATTCACGTTCGGTGCCTATTATAACTGCTTCTGCTTTAAAGGTCAATCGCAGTTGAAATTCGTCCCACGAGCGCCGATTGACAACCGCCGGGGAGAACAGTATACTAGAAGTAAGACCCAAAATGCTCCCCCGGCGGCGCGCCGGGCATTGATAAAAGGAGGAATCCGCCATGATCCAAAAACGGTTCGTTTCGCTGCTGCTCTGCGCGGCACTGGCCCTCTGCCTTCTGGCTGGCTGCGACACCGCCGCCAGCGGCAGCACTGGCTCCGCTTCCGCCCCGGCCAACAGCTCGGCCAGCGCGTCCAGCGAGAACATCCCCAGCACCACCAACGAGGCCAACACCTCCGGCCTGCGCCCGAATTTTGATGAGAACTCGCTGTTCAGCATCACGGGCACGTCCGATGCCTTTGAGCCCTGCCTGGGCTGGGGCCCCGGCGTTTCCGGCTGCTCCCTGAAATCCGTGCTGGCGGCGGCTTCCCTGCTCCAGTGGGCCGAGCAGACCAACCTGACCAGCCGCACCACCGACGCCATTGAGGACGCGTTCAGCCAATGGTACGACGCGCTGGACTCCATGGACCAGGAGAGCTTTGCCGAGGCCTGGCCTCTCATCAAGGACGACGCCAACGCCCTGCTGACCGATAAGGACAGCCTTTCCGGCCGCGTCGAGGATGCCGGCCTGGACCCCGCCGACCTGCCCGGCTGCTCCGAAAAGAACTGGGACGCTTTGCAGGACGTCATTGACCGCCTGACTCCCGAGGCAAAGGGCGAATTTTGAGCAACACGCAAAAGAGGCATCGTGCAGTGCACGATGCCTCTTTTTTTGCCGTTTTGCCGTTTTAGACTTTTTTCAGCGTATACTTCCGGCTGCCCATGCCGATCTTCTCCGCCTGCTCCAGAGTGGCTTTCCACTCGATGTTCGGGTTGGAATCCTTGAAGTTGTCGTGGTAGCACTTCCAGTCGGACTTGGCCAGGTTCTGGCCCAGCTGGCTGTTGGGCAGGGGCTGGGCTGCCAGGCAGGCGTCCACGCAGGCCTGATCCAATGCCACCGGGTCAAAGGAGGCAAACATGCCGATATCCGGCAGGATGGGTGCGTCGTTCTCCCCGTGGCAGTCGCAGTTGGGGCTGACATCCTGCACCAGGCTGATGTGGAAGCAGGGACGGCCCGCGCAGACGGCAGCGGCATACTCGGCCATCTTGCGGTCCAGCATTTCATTGGCGCTGTCGCACTGGGAATAGATGGCGTCAAAGTTGCAGGCACCGATGCAGCGGCCGCAGCCCTTGCACTTGTCCTGGTCGATGACGGCCTTATTCTTCTCGTTGTAGCTGATGGCGTCGGAGCCGCACTCCTTGGCGCAGCGATGACAGCCGCGGCAGAGGTCTTCCTGCACCGCCGGGTGGCCGGAGGCGTGCTGTTCCATCTTGCCGGCGCGGGAGCCGCAGCCCATGCCGATGTTCTTGAGGGTACCGCCAAAACCGGTGGACTCGTGGCCCTTGAAGTGGGTCAGGCTGATGAAGATATCGGCGTCCATGATGGCGCGGCCGATCTTCGCCGCGCGCAGATATTTGCCGCCGCGGATGGGCACGAGGTCGTAGTCCTCGCCCTTGAGCCCGTCGGCAATGATGCACTGGGCGCCGGTGGTCATGGGCGAATAGCCGTTGCGCATGGCGCTGTCGAGATGGTCGAGCGCGTTGGCGCGGCCGCCGACATAGAGCGTGTTGCAGTCGGTGAGAAACGGCTTGCCGCCGAGCTCGCGCACATAGTCGCACACGACGCGCGCCCAGTTCGGGCGCAGATAGGCCATGTTGCCCGGCTCACCGAAGTGGAGCTTGACGGCGACGTACTTGTCCTTGAAATCGATCTGCTCAAAGCCGGCCGCCTTCATGAGCCGGTGCAGCTTCTCGAGCGTGCTGATCTCATCCGCGCGCAGATCGGAAAAATATACTTTTGCAGGTTCCATAGGAAACACCTCCGCGATCTAAAAAACGTTCCCTTTCTCTGGCGGGCCCCCGCCCGTCCTTTTCATTTTACTGTTCCCGCCGGGCAGTGTCAACCGCAAAAAAGCACCGGGCACCTGACGCGGCGCCCGGTACATACGGGTTTTCAGGCCCGTGTCCGTGCCGGAGACCGGACGCGGACACGGATATTTGGAATCCACTGGACGGCTGGTAGGAGAGAAGATATATCCGTTGAAATCGCAAAAACAGAACAGAAAGAAGGGTAGAAAAAAAGAAAATGGAAATTGGCTGCCCAGCGGAAACAAGCGGGAGGGTGCTCAGGCGTTGACGCCGTTGCGGATGGACTTGACCTTGTCGTACTCGCCGTTGACGTAGTACAGGGCGTTGTCCATGGACAGCTTTGCGACGAGATAGTTGGACGTGTCGGAGTAGTAGCCGCTGTGCGGGGTGAGCAGCACGTCGTCGCGGCCGACGAGCGGGCAGGTGTCCAGATCCGGATCCTCGCTCTCGACCATGTCGAGCGCGGCGCCGCGGATGTAGCCGTTGTCGAGCGCCCAGACGAGATCCTCGTCACAGATCAGCGGGCCGCGGCCTTCGTTGACGATGATGGGGTGCTTTTTGCACTTCATGAACGCTTCCTTGTTGAACATGTGGTAGTTCTCCTCGGTGAGGTTCATGTGCAGGCTCAGCACGTCGGACTCGGCGAGCAGGGTGTCGAAATCGACAAGCTTGACACCGAGGTTCTCGGCAATGGCAGGCGGCAGATACGGGTCGTAGGCGATGACCTCCATGTCGAACGCCTGCGCCTTGCGCGCGACGGACTGGCCGATGCGGCCGAGACCGGCGATGCCCATGACCTGACCGGCGATGCGCTTGAGACCCGGCACGACCTGATAGTCCCAGACGTGGTCCTGCTGGACGCTGCGGTCATACTGACGGATGCCGCGCTGGAGGTTGAGCATGAGGGCCATGGCGCTCTCGGCGGTCTCCTGCGTGCAGTAGTCGAGGATGGAGCAGACAGCGATGCCCTTTTCCTTCGCGTAGTCGAGGTCGGCCTCGTTGTAGCCGGTGGACTGGAAGGAGATGACCTTGCAGTGATCCATGGCGTCGATCTCCTTCTTGCCGAAGTGGACGTAGCCGTCGATGATGATGTCGGCGTCCTTGATCTCGGCGTAGAACGCATCGTTATTCTCAGCGTGCTCGTCGAACACGGCCATGGTCAGCTCCGCGCCTTCCGGCACGCAGGACTTTTCCACGCTGATGTCTCTGTCTTTGGTATAAGGTACTTCGGCCAGAACGATTTTCATAGTAAGTTCTCCTTTTTCATTACTGAATGGCGCCGCTGTCCTTCATAGCGGCGATCTCCGTGTCGGTATATCCGAGGTCGTGGAAGATGCTGTCCGTATCGGCGCCGAGGCGGCCGGCGGACGTGTAGGGGCGCATGGCGTATTCCGTGAACTGCATGGGCGGGCACGGCATCATGACCTCGAGATCGTCCTTGAAGGTGACCTTCTGGATATAGCCGTTGGCAATGGCCTGCTCGTCTGTGCTCACGTCGCGGATGGTGCGCATGCGCTCGCAGGAGACGTTGTTTTCCGAGAGGAAGGCTTCCCACTCGGCGACCGTCTTAGTCTTGAAAATGGCGTTGAGCCGCGTGACGATCTCGACGACGAAGTCCGTCTCGTGCAGCGCCTCCAGGCTGGCGGCGCGGGGATCGTCGGCCAGCTCCGGCATGCCGAAGAGGTTTGCAAACTTCGGCAGCTCTCGGCGGTATTCGTTGTCGAACACGCCGATCCACTTGCCGTCGCTGCACTGATAGAAGTGGCAGAACGGGTCGGCCGGGCGCAGGGGGTCGTTCGGGCGCTCGCCGCCGAACTGCGGCTGGTGCGACACGACGCCGATGGCGTTGCACCAGATGCCGCTGGCAAACAGCGACGTGCTCACAAACGTGCCCATGCCGGTGCTCTTCTTGCCGATGAGCGCCATGAGGATGCCGGACAGGAACGCCGAGCTCGTGGCCATGTCGCCGAAGGCATAGGTGGGCGTGAATGGGAACGAGCCGGGCGCCTGCCAGTCGGCCATCGGGCCGCTGCGCAGCCAGAACGCCGTGCTGTCAAAGCCAGGCTTGGCGGCATCGGGGCCCTTGGGGCCGAAGCCGGAAAAGTGCGCGTACACGAGGCCGGGGTAGGCCTTGTGCAGCGTCTCGTAATCGAGACCGAGGCGGCCCAGCGACGGCAGACGGACGTTCGTGAGGAACACGTCGGCCGTCTCGAGCAGCTTGAGGAAGGCGGCCTTGCCGTCCGGATTTTTCAGATCGATGCTCGTCAGGCGCTTGCCGCTGTTCTGGATGGTGAACAGCGGGTTTTTATCGTCCTCGCACACGACCATCTCGAACTCACCGGCGCGGCGCATCTCGTCGCCGATCTTGGTTTCCACTTTGATGACTTCTGCGCCGAACGCGCACAGCACGCGCGACGCGGTCGGGGCGGCAACGACCGTCGCCAGCTCCACGACACGAATCCCCTCGAG
>OIBR01000505.1_pt1 | contig 12875 bp, 10 predicted proteins | sample 1581101 | NCBI WGS metagenome assembly OIBR01 (sample SAMEA3882522, study PRJEB24775) | human gut metagenome | biome: human-associated habitat; feature: intestine environment; material: feces | place: Netherlands | collected 2009/2010
TAACTGGATTATTTATAAAAATGCATAGATAAAAAAGTTAAAAGCGAAATCCCTGTAATAAAAGTAAAATAATTGAGGAAATTTGTATAATATGGTACAATAACAACAAGGAGTTTACAAACATGATATATAGAAAAATCTATATATCATGTTTGTAAACTCCGGAATGAAAGTATGGAAGCGGGAGGAACAATTTATGAACAATGTGAAAGTACAGACGAAGCTGATTATCGTAATGCTGACGACGATAGTGGCACTGGTGTTGTGTGCCATTATTTCATCGGAAAGCATGAAACAGCTGCAGAGTAAAGCACTGGAAACGCTGGAAGCAGATGAGCGCGCATCTTACGACGAACAGATCAAACAGCAGGTGGACAATGTGATTTCGCTCTGCCAGACAATTTACGATCAGTATCAGGCTGGTGTGTATACGGAAGAGGAAGCAAAGAAATTGGCAGCAGATGAGATCAGACAGCTTCGTTATGGAGATGCCGGATATTTCTGGGTGGATCAGTATGACGGAACCAATGTGGTGCTTTTAGGAAATGACACGGAAGGCACCAATCGTATGGAGACGAAAGATGCCAATGGATACCAGATGGTAAAAGAGATCATCCGTGTCGGTCAGGAGGCAGACGGAGGATACACGGATTATGTATTCCCGAAAGAAGGAGAGACAGAACCTTCTCCGAAGCGTTCCTACAGTAAGGCATTTGAACCGTTTGGATGGGTGATCGGAACCGGAAATTATACGGATTATATTGATGATCAGGTAGCATCAATTGAAAAAGATTTTTCTTCTTATGTTACAGGCAGGATGACACTGTTTATTATCTCAACGTTGATTGAGGGAATAATAGTAGTTTTATTGCTGATTATGATCATTATCAGCATCATCAGACCACTGAAAAAATGTATCAGTTCCATCGGTGTCATGGAACAGGGCGATTTTTCACAGGCAATGGGAACGGCACTGTTAAAGCGCCGCGATGATTTTGGAAAACTCGCAGCATCTTTAGAGTCCATGAGAAATGAGATGAGCGGACTGATCGGTGAGGTCAAGAGTCAGGCAACTGAGATCACCAGAATGGTACAGGAGATCGATGATAATATTCAGGCATTAGACGAAGAAATCGAGAATGTTTCCGCAACGACGGAAGAGCTTGCAGCGGGTATGGAAGAGACAGCGGCTTCCTCCGAAGAGATCAATGCAATGTCCCATGAGATCGAAAGTGCAGCAAAGAGTATTGCAACACGTTCACAGGACGGTGCAACGGAAGCAGATGATATCCGTGACCGTGCCGTAGGTATTAAAAAGACAACAACAGAAAATGATGAGCGTACCAAGGCAATCCATGCCGAGATCAATGAGGGACTGACAAAAGCACTTGAAGATATCAAGGTAGTCGATCAGATCGGTGTTCTTGCAGAGTCCATTATGGAGATTACAGGACAGACCAACCTGTTAGCACTCAATGCTTCAATTGAGGCAGCGCGTGCAGGAGAGGCAGGAAAGGGATTTGCAGTTGTTGCGGATGAGATCAGGGTACTTGCCGAGCAGTCAAAGGCAGCAGTGGTACATATCCAGGATGTGACAAAGAATGTTGTGGAATCGGTAACAAATCTTGCAGACGGAGCAAAGAAGTTGTTAGAGTTTGTTGGAACCGACGTGGTAGACAGCTTTGCGGGATTCTCCGATATGGCGGATTCCTACAGCAATGATGCAGGAAGTATTGATGCACTGGTAACAGACTTCTCAGCATCCTCAGAGCAGCTGTTAGCATCGATCAACGGTGTTATGGATGCCATCGGCGAAGTAAGCAAGGCAGCTACGGAGGGAGCAACCGGTACGAACGATATCGCAGAGAAGACAGGTGTTGTGGTAGAGAAGGCAGCCGAGATTAAAGAGAAAGCGGAAGCAGCTCATCATGCAGCAGATAAGTTACAGCAGAACGTAGAGCATTTTATTGTATAAGGAATAAAAGTAAATAAGAAGAAATTAACAGGCACAAATAATAAAACAGCGGGTAACAACAAGAAAAGAAGTTGTTATCCGCTGTTTTATTTATGACATATGAGATTTACTCACCCTGGTAATTGTTTTGTACATACTGTTCGACCGCTGTATTATCCTCTGGCATACGGCAGCCGACGATAAAGACGTTCTCATTGTCTGTGCTTCGGATGATATGACCTTCTAACTGGCGGGCATTTTCCACCGGAAGATCAGGAATCGATAAGGTGATATCAGAACCGATCGCACTGGAAAAGAAATTATCACGGACACTGAATGCAAAGCCGCCGGCACTGATGTTGATCATCTGACCGTTATATTGTTTACCGTTCTGTTTTACCGTGATCGTACATTTGTTAGAGATCGGCATACGAGGATATTTACGCCGGTTAACAACCTTCGGGTTGGTTGTAACTGTAATCTTATACATATCGGACGACTGACCACGCATCGTGGTGATCTCAGCATTTTCCCAGATATACAATGCGTTTGTCACGGAGATCTGCAGTTCGTAGGTAAAATTCCTGTTTCTGGTATCGATTGAACTTCCGGAAGGAACATGCAGACGTGCCGTGATTCCACCATCTAAGGATTCTGTCACTTCGCCGTGAGCGGTGAAAGAAGAGCTTCCGTTCTTTGCAATCAGGATGACTTTCATGCCGGGTTTGGCATCGCCAATTCCCATGAAACCACCGGTACCAAGCTCACCCATCAGTTTTCCGACAATGGTTTCGATCTTGTTTACGTTGATGGCAGATTCTTCATATTTGCTCAACATTGTGCGGGAAACATCGTCTGACTGGTTGATACATTTTGTCATGACATCCATGGTATCGCAGACCTGTTTCATGTTGTCGACCATGTCCTGATTGGAGGATTCCACATCTTTCATGGCGCCATCGATTACTTTAATGTTTTCACCGAGTGTTGTTGAGTCCTGCGTAATACTGGAAACACTTTCTTTTACGAGTGTTAGTTTTTCACGTGTTGTCTGGATAAGTTCAAGTGTCTGCGTGATGGACTGTGTCATTTTTCCGGAAGTCTCATCTAAATGGGTCAACGCATCACGAATGCGGCCGGATGAATTTTTGGTCTCCACGCTGAGCCCCTGGATCTGGTCAGCTACAACGGCAAAGCCTTTTCCGGCAGCACCGGCTCTGGCAGCTTCGATGGAGGCGTTTAAGGCGAGGAGGTTTGTCTGGAAAGTAATTCCTTCGATCGTTCCGGTCTCTTCCTTTACCATATCAAAATCCTGTTTGAAGTTCTCTAAAACCTGTTCGACATGCGCGGACAGATCAGCCATTGTGTTGGTGGTTGTCACAACATCGGCAAGCTCTTCGGCACTTAAGTTTGCATGCTCGATGGATTCCTGAATCAGATTTACCATTTCTTCGATCAGAGCTGCCACATTTTGCACCTGCATGTTGATATCGGAGGTTTTATCCATGGAGGACATCGTTTTTGTATAAAGAATATCGTTATTCTGGGTAAGCTCTTCCATACTTTTTACAACGGAATCAGCTCCTTGCTTGTTTTCATCAGCAAGTTCGCGGACAACAGTGACACCATCAACAATGGAACTGCTGGCGCCTTTTACCTATCCGACTGTTGTTACCACGCGGTCTAAATTGTCCCGGATGGAGTTGACGAGTGCACCGTCAGATTCGTTTAAATGGTCAATGGAAACAACGTAGCAGATATAGCAGAGCAATATCGTGGAAATCTGAAGATAGTAATCGTTCAGTACGATACTCGGGTTGATTCCATACATATTATGTAAAACAAGATGGACAATTACGATGATCTCATTGGCAATACCACACCGGATCATGTATTTGCGATCCTTAAAAAGAATCAGCATACTTGTCAGAGGCAGGATATAGCCGAAGGCGATCGCGGAATCCGTGGTAAGGATGACGTAAGTATAAAACGAACCGTAACCGACGGCAACGATTTCCTTGTATATAGAAGAAGCTTTTCCATTGATCTTTAGTACGAGAATACCAATGAAAAAGGGAACCCATGCCATGAGAAGAAAGGTTGTGTAATATTTTACTGAGTGAAGCCCCTGGGATGTCTCAGAGCCATAGGACAAAGTCATGATGGCGATTAAGATCAGCCAGACCGTACGCGCTTTTGCATTTGACTTTGCTTTGAAATACGATTCGTTATACTCCATAAAATCTCTCCATTCCTGCCCGTTTTTCAGGGCATCATAAGTTTGTGCGTAAGCACAAATCTTGCGTGTGAAAAATCTTATTTTTCACACTATTTTCATTCTGTGTAAGTTAGGACTAAAGTAACACCTTTAATCAGATTTTAAGTTTATAGCGGGGTACTGTCAATCCTTTAAAGCAATAAAGACTGAAAATGATCTTTTTCCTTTTCCCAGTTCTCATTAAGCCAGTCCACGACCTGGAGCTTTCCGTCCTCTGTAAAAGGAAAGGTGGCAGAGCTTTTTAAGGAATCATCTGTGACTGCAAAGTTATAGGGACCCGGCCAGTAAGTGGCACGGAAAATGTCATGATCGGACTCTTCCTCATAGTCCTTCTGGATCAGGTAGCGCATGCCTTTGTAGCTGCCGGTAAATTTTTCTTTTTTATAGAAATTAAGGTTTAATATGTCCTCCGGTGTGATCATGGTGATGTCTCCTTTATAAATAAAAATGAATGGGATTACAAAGTATCTCTATTATAACAGCTGCAGACAGAGATGGAAAGCAGCATAACGGTGAAATGCATATAATATAGAAGAAACAGGAAAAGGTGAAATCTATAACGGAATATAAATATTCCCAATAATTAAAATAATGAAAAAAAATTCATACATTTAGGAAGGTTCTTGAATGATAATGCAAAAGAATGGAAATTAGTGGAAAAAGCGTTATATTTATACATGTCTGAAAATGAGAAAAAGTATTGACAAAAAACGGCTCGCATGTATAATAAAAAAGTGTTGTTCGTCGGGAACAAACAGTTGTATATTTTTAAAGTGCAACGGGCAAGGAGGTCTGTTGGCACTTTTTTTTGCTTATACAAAAATATTTTAGTGCGATAACGTGCTACAACGATAATGTTATAAAGACGCCGTGGCGTTTTTATATAGAACAATTTTCTATAAGGAGGAACTATTATGAAAAAGAAACTGATTTCTCTTTTTCTGATCGGTGCCATGACTACCGGAATGGTAGCAGGATGCGGTTCAGGAAACAGCAATGCTGATGCGGGAAACAACGCTTCTTCTGACAACGCTGCTGTAGAGGGAACAGAGGCAGCTGCAGACGGCACAGAGAGTACTTTTAACGGTACTTACAGCAACAAACAGGTAATCTTAGGCGAGAGTTCTGAGACAAGTGGAGATATTACTCCATTCTGGGCAAACGGTGCTTCTGATTACGATGCATTCAAATTAGTTACAGGTATGGATCGACAAAGACCAGACAGGTAAATGGATCGAGAACCCGGCTGTTCTTGACAATCTGGAAGTAACAGATAACGAGGACGGAAGCAGAACTTACACTGTTAAGATCAAGGACGGCTTAAAGTTCAGTGATGGTTCTGATATCAATGCAGATGATTACTTATTAACATACATGTTAAGATGCAATGAGATGGTTACGGATCTCGAAGCAAGCAACTTAACAGACAGTACTGTTCAGTATGTAAAAGGATATGATGCATATTTAAATGGTGAGAGCGATACATTCGAAGGACTTCATCTGATCGATGACAAGACTTTCTCAGTAACGATCGATGCACAGTTTATGCCATATTACTATGGACAGGCTTTGATCTCCAACGAGCCGGAGTCTATGGACTTATGGTTACCGGAAGATGTTACTTTAGAGGATACAGAGAATGGTGTGAAATTCTCTGACAACTTTACTTCTGAGTACATCGGAGACAAAGTACAGGCTGCAAGATATGACTACAATATCTGCTCCGGTCCTTACATGTTCACATCTTATGATGAGAACTCTTATGCATACACACTGACAAAGAACCCGAATTTCCCGGGTAACTTCGAGGGACAGACAGCAAATATCGAGACTGTTATCGTAAAATATACACCACAGGATACTATGATGGATCAGTTAAAGACCGGTGCTGTTGATATCTTATATCAGGTAGCAGACGGCGATCAGATAGAAGAGGGTAACTTCAATTACTTAAGCTATGGCCGCGCAGGTTATGGAATGATTTCTCTCAAATGTAATCAGGGACCGACCCAGTTCAAAGAAGTACGTCATGCAATGGCTTACTTGCTTGACCGTGTAACATTTGCACAGACATTCACCGGTGGACATGGTACGGTTGTAAGCGGACCTTATGGTACACAGCAGTGGATGGCTGAGGAATACGCAGAAGAATTAGACGGATTAAACTCTTACACATACAGCCTTGACTCTGCAGTCAAAGAGTTAGAGGATGGCGGCTGGGTATACAACGAAGATGGTTCTGATTACTCAGGTTCCGGAATCCGTTATAAGAAATTAGACGATGGTACTTACATGCCGTTAGTCATCGAGTGGTTCTCTTCTGAGAATAACTCTGTATCTGACCTGCTTGTAACTTCCTTACAGCAGAACCCGGATGTAGAAGCAGCGGGTATGAAGATCAACCAGACTGTTGGTACTTTCACAGACTTACTGACCTATTACTATGATAACTCAACGGAGAACCCATATCAGATGTTCAACTTAGCAAGTGGTTTCGGTAACCCTTATGATGTTGCATTCCAGTATGAGCCGGGCTCTTCTAACAACACCAACGCATTAGAGGGCGAAGAAGGACAGAAATTGTATGATCTTGCACTTGCCATGAATCATACAGAAGAAGGTGATGATGAGGCTTATGCAAAAGCATGGTTCGATTTCATCGCTGACTGGAATGATGAGCTTCCTGAGATTCCGCTGTACTCCAATGATTATCATGACTTCTTCACATCAAAATTACATGATTTTGAAGAAGATGGATACAACTGGGATGCAACAAACGCAATTCTGTATGCAAACATGGAGTAATTGATTCTGATTAGAATATTTCATTTCAATGTAATATTTTATTCCATGTGAAATTTTACCGGTATGTGGCGTGGGGCATAAGTCCCGCGCCCATGCGGTATATATTCCGGCAAATTCTTTGATCGTTTCTTTTGGAATGGGATCAAAGGGGCATGTCAGGATTTTGTTCCTAAGGAAACGAAGAAGAAAAATCAAATGAAGGTTGGTTAAATTATGTTAAAGTACGTTGGGAAAAGAATTTTATATATGATAGGGGTATTCTTTGTAGTATCCATTATCCTTTTTGTACTGTTTAATAACGTACCTGGTGACCGTGCTCTTAATCAGGTGCAGAACTTAAGAGGTAAAGTCTCCGATGAGACATTCCAGCTCCGCTATCAGGAAGCGAGAGAAAAATTAGGATTAGACGATCCGATTCCGGTCCGCTATGTAAAATGGATGGGAAACTTGTTAAAAGGTGATCTTGGATATTCTTCCTTCTACAAAAAAGATGTGAAAGACTGTCTCTCTACACCACTGTTAAACACGATACAGATCAATATCGTATCCACGATACTCGCATTGGCGATCACGATACCGCTCGGTATTCACTGTGCGGTCAGAAAATTTTCTAAATTTGACAATACGGTACAGGTACTGACGATTGTCGGCTACAGCATGCCTCAATATATAGTTGCACTGGTATTTATTTTTGTTTTTGCCGTAAAACTCGGCTGGTTCCCGATCAGTGGCATGAATACGCCGAACTTCCAGGGAACAGGAGTGGCATTCGTGCTTGACCGTCTCCACTATCTGGCACTTCCGGTCATCGTTATGACGGTTGCAGCGTTAGGAAGTATGACACGTTATGTCCGTGCGGCAATGATCGACGCACTTCGTATGGATTATATCCGTACTGCAAGAGCAAAAGGTTTGAAGGAAAAGGTTGTTATTTATTCCCACGCATGGAGAAATGCACTTCTTCCGGTCATCACACTGATCATCAGCTGGTTCATGAGTATTTTCATGGGTTCGATCGTTATCGAGCAGATTTTCCAGTTGAATGGTATCGGTAAAATGTATTATGTCGGACTGATGAATCAGGATTATGATATGGCATTGGCAGTCAACATGCTCTACTGTATCATCACACTGCTCAGCAACCTGATCACAGACTTAAGCTACGGTCTGGTAGATCCGCGTGTACGCATTGATAAGTAGGAGGAACGAAAAACATGAAGATGCTCAAACACCTTTTTGGAAAAAGGGATAAAGAACTCGATGTATTACAGGAAGAAGCGCTTCAGAGTCCGCTCCGTACGGTTGTGAGGAATTTTACCTCAAACAGACTTGCGTTTGGCGGCCTGATCGTATTTTTGGTTATTTTCCTGATCGTACTGATCGGACCGGTCTTTAACCCGATCGACTTAAGTGAAAAAGAAGAGACACAGATCAATGTCGCTCCGGGACTGAATATGATGAAAGTGCCGGATGGTTTAAAAGGAAATGTAAAAGAGATTTCCACGGGTGCAACATTCAGCGTGGGCGTTGACAATGACGGAAAAGTCTATGTCTGGGGTTACACCAAGATCAGTAACAAGATCGACATTGCAAAGAAGATGCCAAAGCAGAAAGAAATGGGAAAAGTGGTATCTGTATCTGCAGGATTTGACCATGTCATGGCACTCAATGAAGATGGAGAGCTTTTCATCTGGGGTAGTGACCGTATGGGACAGTGTCAGATTCCGATGGAAGTAAAACATGAAAAGATCAAACAGATCGCAGCCGGTTATCAGATTTCCTATGTGTTAACGGAAGGCGGCGAAGTAATCGCATGGGGAAATGAAAACTTAAATGATGTGCGCCTGACCAGAAGAAACGGTAACAGCCACATTGCAAAGATTTCCGTAGCAAATACAACTTTAATGGCACTCACAGATGATGGTGAGATCCGGCATTTAGGAAGTCAGAAATCCGATATTTCCAATATCCCGGAAGATCTTGGAAAAGCAAAAGATATTGTGACAACATCCGATGCCTGTGTTGCACTGATGGAGGATGGTTCTCTCCGTATCTGGGGAAAAGCCAACAAGAGTGAGAAAGAGATTCCGGAAATGGATGGAGAGATCGTTTCCATGTTTGCCGGAAGATATCATATTACAACACTGACAGATAAAGGAACTGTTTACTCCTGGGGAAGCAATGCAAAACACCAGACAGACGTTCCAAAGAAAGCAAAAGATGTTACTGCCATCTACGGCGGTACTTATCAGAACTATGCAGTGACAAAATCCGGGGATATTGTGACCTGGGGATTAAAAGGTTATCTGTTCGGAAGCGATGAACTTGGACGTGACGTATTCACGCGTATCTTAAACGGTGGACGTATGACCATGACGATCGGTGCGATCTCTGTTATCATTTCCACGATCATCGGTATCATCGTCGGTGGTGTGTCCGGTTTCTTCGGAGGCTGGGTAGATATCGTGTTACAGCGTATCACAGAGATCGTTGCATGTCTTCCGTTCCTGCCGATGGCGATGATCTTAACATCTATTATCGGAAACAGTATGACAGAGAGCGCAAGGATTGCCCTGATCATGGTGATCCTCGGTATATTAAGCTGGCCGAGCCTTGCAAGACTTGTCCGTGCACAGGTGCTTGCCGAGCGTGAGCAGGAGTTTGTAACCGCTGCAAATGCGATGGGTGTAAAACGTTCCGTGATCGTATTTAAGCATATTATCCCGAATGTTATTTCGGTTATCATTGTATCCGCAACGCTTGATTTTGCATATTGTATGCTGACAGAGTCGACATTGTCCTTCTTAGGATTCGGTGTAAAACTGCCGCGTCCTACCTGGGGAAATATGTTAAACGGCTGCGTAAGTTCCGTTGTTATCCAGAACTACTGGTGGAGATGGGTATTCCCGGCTATCATGTTAGGTATCTGCGTAATCTGTATCAATATGGTCGGCGACGGTCTGCGTGATGCCATCGACCCGAAATCAAATGAGCGTTAAAGGAGGAAACACAAAATGGCTTTATTAGAGATTCATGACCTGCATACCTTCTTTAAAACGAAAAAGGGTATTGTAAAGGCAGTAAACGGTGTTTCTTACTCGGTAGAACCGGGAAAGACACTTGGTGTTGTAGGTGAGAGTGGAAGCGGTAAGAGCGTTTCCGCCATGAGTATTTTAAAATTATTAGACGGCAACGGCTATATCGACAGCGGCGAGATCATTTTTGACGGTAAAAATCTTGCAGACGTATCGGTAAAAGATATGTGTAAGATCCGTGGAAATGAGATTTCTGTTATTTTCCAGGAGCCGATGACCAGCTTAAACCCGATTTTTACTGTAGAGCGTCAGCTCTCCGAGCCTTTTATCATTCATCAGGGAATGAATAAAAAAGAGGCAGCTGTGAAAGTGGTTGAGATGTTAAAGGATGTCCGTATCCCGAACCCGGAGGCAGTTGCAAAACAGTATCCGCATCAGCTTTCCGGTGGTATGCGCCAGCGTGTCATGATCGCCATGGCACTTGCCTGCCGACCGAAACTGTTGATCGCCGATGAGCCGACGACTGCACTTGATGTAACGATCCAGGCGCAGATCTTAAAATTAATGAATGATTTAAAGAAAGAGAAAGGAACATCCATTCTCTTTATCACACATGATCTTGGTGTTATCAACGAGATGGCAGACGATGTCGCTGTTATGTACTGTGGTCAGGTTGTGGAAAAAGCTCCGGTGCGCAGCATTTTTGGGGATAACTCCTACCTGCATCCGTATACGGAAGGACTGCTTTACTCTATCCCACGTCTCGATACACCGACCGGAATCCGTTTAGAGGCAATTCCGGGTGCCGTACCGCATCCGCTTGATCTTCCGAAGGGATGTAAATTTGCACCGCGCTGCAAATATGCAACGGACAAGTGCCGTGAGATGGAACCGGAACTGAATGAGGTAGAACCGGGACATATGGTACGCTGCTTTTATCCGAAGAAAGGGGAAAGAAATTAATGAGTGACGAGAACAAGGTATTACTGCGCGTTTCGAATTTAAAACAGTATTTCCCAATCGGAAAAAAGAAGATGGGAAAACCACAGTCATTTGTAAAAGCAAATGATGGAATCAGTTTAAATATTTACGAAGGCGAGACATTTGGTCTGGTAGGTGAGAGTGGATGTGGAAAATCCACATTCGGACGTACGCTGTTACAGCTTTACCGTCAGACCGGCGGACGCACCGTATATTACGGACGTACCGTTGAAGATTTTGATTTAAAATATGTTGAGGAGATCTTTAAGAATCTTCCGGATAAAAAGAAAAAATGCGAGGAACTTTTAGGTAAAGTAAAAAAATTAGAGGCTGACTATGCAAAAATGCCGGAGGGCACTGAGGAAGAAAAGATCGCTAAGAAGGTAGCCGGACAGCACCTTGCCGAGATGGAGAGCGAGGCAGATAACGATCTTTTGGATATCACAGCTCTGATAGGTGGACTTTATACGTTAGATGAGACTGCACTTGCAGAGGCAGGCCGTCATTATCTCGCAGAGTATCTTGCCATGAAAGAGATCCGAAAGATCAATGCACAGGCAGATGAGTTTGAGAAGAACGGAAAATCTGCGAAAGCCGGGGAAGTAAAGAAAAAGATTCCGGAGCTTCAGAAAAAAGTACAGGCTGAGTTAGCAGAGATCGATAAGATCCGTGACAACTGCAAAAAGGATGAAGATTTTGAAAAATATGAGGTACAGAAGGACGACGGCATCAATCTTGCAAACTTAACCGATGCAGAGATGCGTTATTTACGCCGTGATCTTCAGCTTATTTTCCAGGATCCATATTCATCCTTAAACCCGCGTATGACCGTAGGGCAGATCATCGGCGAGGGACTGATGGCGCACAATATCTTCAAAAAAGGTGATCCGAAGATGCAGGATTATATCATGGAGATCATGGAGAAGTGTGGACTTGCGTCCTATTTTATTCATCGTTATCCGCATCAGTTCTCCGGTGGACAGAGACAGCGAATCGGTATTGCGCGTTCTCTTGCAGTACATCCGAAGTTTGTTGTCTGTGATGAGGCGGTATCTGCACTGGATGTTTCCATTCAGTCACAGATCATTAACCTTCTGTTAGACTTAAAAGAGCAGAATAATTTAACATATCTGTTCATTTCCCATGACCTTTCTGTTATCAAATACATCAGTGACAGAATCGGTGTAATGTATCTGGGAAATATGGTTGAATTTGCAGAGAGTGATGAATTATATCAGAATCCACTTCATCCATATACAAAAGCGTTGATGGCAGCGATTCCGATCCCGGATCCGGACACAGAAGAACAGAAGAAGAGAATTCGACTCGAGGGAGAGATCCCAAGCCCGGTTAATCCAAAACCTGGATGCAGATTTGTGACGAGATGCAGATATGCAACAGAAAAATGTCATCAGGAGACACCGCAGCTTGAAGAACTCAAACCGGAACACTTTGTAGCTTGTCATAGAGCAAAAGAGTTGATGGAAGATCACCCGCAAGAGTAATCTTGCTGGATATAAAGGAGGAAGACTATGAAAAAAAGAAAAACATTAGCGATGGGACTCGCAGTAGCAATGGCAGTCAGCTGTCTTGCCGGATGTGGCGGAGATGACAAAAAAGCTAGTTCTGACGGAAAAACAGAACAGGTTCTGAATATCTCCAACAACAGTGTGGTTGTCGGACTGAACCCGCTGATCAACACAACTGGCCCGGATAACTCAGCATTTAACATGGTATTGGATCCACTCGTTAAAAGAGTAACTCAGGAAGGAAATACCTATAAAATCGTGCCTGCTGCAGCAGAGAGCTGGGATATCAGTGA
>OIBR01000506.1_pt1 | contig 12866 bp, 8 predicted proteins | sample 1581101 | NCBI WGS metagenome assembly OIBR01 (sample SAMEA3882522, study PRJEB24775) | human gut metagenome | biome: human-associated habitat; feature: intestine environment; material: feces | place: Netherlands | collected 2009/2010
TATCACGCAGAAGGATCGCACGTACTTTTGTAACGAATGCAGCAGGTCCAACTGCTTTTGTAAAGCTGATGCCGTGGTAGCTCGGGTTTGGCTCGGTCAGGGATGCGAATTTGCCGGATCCCTCCCAGTCGAATTTACCGCTGTCTACGATCACACCGCCAAGGGTAGTTCCGTGACCGCCGATAAATTTAGTTGCGGAATGAACAACGATGTCTGCGCCGTACTCGATCGGACGAACGAGGTATGGAGTTGCGAAGGTATTATCGACAACCAGCGGAATTTTGTTCTCATGTGCAATTTTTGCAAGTGCTTCGATATCGACAACATCAGAGTTCGGGTTTCCGAGGGTCTCGATATAAATGGCTTTTGTGTTCTCCTGAACGGCTGCGCGAACCTCATCCAGATCGAATACATCAACAAATGTGGTGCTGATGCCGTACTGTGGAAGGGTGTGTGCCAGAAGGTTGTAGGAACCGCCATAGATGTTCTTTGCGGATACGATGTGGTCGCCCTTCTGAGCCAGGTTGATGATGGTGTAGTTGATAGCTGCTGCTCCGGAAGCTACGGCAAGTGCTGCAACGCCGCCCTCCAGTGCTGCCATTCTCTGCTCGAAAACGTCCTCGGTCGGGTTGGTTAGACGGCCGTAGATGTTTCCTGCATCCTGGAGTCCGAATCTTGCTGCCGCATGATCGGAGTTATTGAATACGAAAGAAGAGGTCTGATAGATCGGCACTGCTCTTGCTCCGGTTGCCGGATCCGGATTTTCCTGTCCTACGTGAAGCTGTAAGGTTTCAAATTTAAGATTTCTTTCTGCTCTTGTTTTTTTGCTCATGATTTTATTCTCCTGTTCTGATTGTCTTTTTTATTTTCGTTTTTCTATTATTTGTCGGAACCGGTCGTCATTCTGTCTGTCCCCTGCTGCGAAGCGGCTCCGTTTTGATTCTGGATTTATCTGCTTACGCTGCAACACATGACATCATAGATCACAATTCGATTCTCTGCGAAAACTGCTCTCATTCACTTCGCTTCCTCTCGTTTTGGTGATATTTCCTATCTGTTTACAAGGGATATTATATCGGCTGTCTTCTGTTTTGTCTAATACAGAAAAATAATGGCTGGTTATAGGTTTTTCCTATATCATATCTTTACTGCCATTGCACTTTCTTTTGAATTTCCTATACCCGGTTTGCAAACGCAAATCAATTTTTATAGTACAAACTCTTTATACTTCCGGATCTCCTCCAGATACTGCAGTCCCATCGCACTGATCGACATTCCTTTTCTGGAAACGTAGCCGATCATCATATTTTCATCCGCGTGAAGCGGCACCGCACGGTAATCGCTGCCGTTCAGCTCCTCGCAGATGATTCCGGAACAGAGTGTATACCCGTTCAGGCCGACCATCAGGTTCAGCATCGTCGCACGGTCGTTTGCCTTGATAATTCGTTTGTATTCATACGTAGAAAGCACTTCCTCCGCCAGGAAAAATGAGTTGTTGCTTCCCTGGTCAAACGACAGACACGGATATTCCTTCAGTTCCTCCATGGTGATCTCAATCTTGTCCGCCAGCGGATGATCCTTCCAGAGGTAGACGTATGTTCCGCAGGAAAACAGATCGTGGAACTCCAGGTTATTGTCCTTCATCAGCTTGTTCAGCACTTTCGCATTGAAATCATTCCGATACAGGATGCCGAGTTCACTCTTGAAGTTCTTCACATCCATCAGCACATCGTACGTTCTCGTCTCGTAAACGGCAAACTCGTATTCATCCATGCCGAACTGTTTCACCAGCTCCACGAATGCCTTCACGGCAAAGCTGTAATGCTGCATCGACACACTGAATTTTTTCTTGCCTTTCGTGCGGTAAACATAGCGGTTTTCGAGAAGCTGATACTGATCGGTAACCTGGCGCGCGTAGCCTAAAAACTCCTCGCCCTCCGGGGTCAGCACCGTTCCGTGGCTGCTGCGCTTGAACAGTTCAATTCCAATCTCCTTTTCCAGCTCCTTAATCGCGCCCGAGAGGCTTGGCTGTGAAATATAGAGTGCCTTTGCCGCCTCATTCATGGATCTGGAATCTGCGGCCCGAATTACGTAGCGAAGCTGTTGTAATGTCATAAGTAAAGTTCCCTTTCTGGTATAATTTGATATACGAAACTGCCATTCGCGGAGGGGAGAGTTCCGCGGATGGCAGTTTACACATTTATGCATGATGTCTCGATTCAGAGCATACCGCTCTCAATCTTTATTTTGCAAACAGAGGGGTAGAATAGTATCTGTCTCCATTGTCCGGCAGAAGCACAACAATGGTTTTTCCCTTGTTCTCTTCGCGTTTTGCCAGCTGAATTGCCGCATACAGCGCTGCGCCGGAGGAAATTCCTGCAAGAATAGCTTCCTCGGCTGCCAAATATTTTCCGGTCTCGAAAGCATCCTCATTTTCTACCTTGATGATTTCATCGTAAATGCTGGTGTTCAGTGTATCCGGCACAAAGCCTGCGCCAATTCCCTGGATTTTGTGCGGTCCGGAAACGCCGTCGGACAGTACCGGGGAGGATGCCGGTTCTACTGCTACGATTTTTACTTCCGGTTTTTTCTCTTTTAAATATTCACCCGTTCCGGTGATGGTTCCGCCGGTGCCGACACCTGCAACAAAGATATCAACCTCTCCGTCGGTGTCTTCCCAGATCTCCGGTCCTGTTGTCTTTTTGTGGGTTGCCGGGTTTGCCGGGTTCACAAACTGGCCTGCGATAAAGCTGTTCGGAATCTCTTTGGCAAGCTCATCGGCTTTCTCGATTGCACCCTTCATTCCCTTCGTTCCATCGGTCAGAACAACTTCTGCGCCGTATGCTTTTACAATATTGCGGCGCTCCACACTCATTGTCTCCGGCATGGTAAGGATCATGCGATAGCCTTTTACGGTTGCTGCCGCTGCCAGTCCGATTCCAGTGTTTCCGGAGGTCGGCTCAATGATAACCGAGCCTTCTTTTAAGAGACCTTTTGCCTCAGCATCCTCGATCATCGCTTTTGCGATACGGTCTTTGACGCTTCCTGCCGGATTGAAGGATTCTACTTTTGCGATCAGTTTCGCCTGCAGTCCTTCTTTTTCTTCAATTCTTTTCAACTCTACCAGCGGTGTCTTTCCCACAAGATCCAGAATGCTGTCATATACCTTTGCCATCGTTGATTTCCTCCTTACTTTTGCTCGTTTTTTCTCTATTTCCCTATTTCCTATTGAGTTTGTATGTTTTAAGTTGTTTCCATCTTATTCCAATCGTTTTAAAATGTCAACACATTTCACTGATATGATCAGAAAAGATGGTTAGAGCAGACCTGCAAGCGCAATACTGACCGCCATTCCGACAAGAGAAGAGAACAAGGCGCCCGCCAATGTGTACCGTGTTTTTTTGATCTGCACCGCGCCAAAATAGACTGCCATGGTATAAAAAACCGTCTCCGTGCACGACATCATAATCGATGCCGCCCGTCCGGCAAAGGAGTCACAGCCCGCCTCTTTGTAGAGATCCAGCAGAAGACCCACCGCCGCGCTGTTGGAAAAGAGACGCACAACACCGAGCGGTACCAGCGCAGACGGGATTCCCGCCGGTTCCAGCACGGTTCCAAGCAGTTTTCCAAATTCCTCCAGAAATCCCGATGACCGCAGAACACCGACCGCTGCCATCAGCCCGATCAGAGTCGGCACAATACCGATCACTGTCCGCATGCCGTCCTTCGCCCCGTTCAGAAAATCGCCGAACACATCCTGTTTCATCAAAAGCCCCAGTCCGACCACATAAAAAATCAGCACGGGAACCATCAGATCTGAAAGCGCCGAAAGAAAACGCAAAAAATCCCCTCCCCAGAAAAATCCTATCAGATACACTCCGATACAATTTATTCCGCGGGCGGGGATTTATGTAATTTTATTTCACTTTAATCTGAAACAGACGCGCCATATACGTCTCCGGGAAGTGAATCTGCAGCGTCTTGCTGTAGTCATCGTAATGGAACACATCACCGCATGCTTTCGGGTAAATGCAGGAAAACTCCAGCTCTTTCCCTGGGAATGCCCGGTTCAGCGGAACTTCAAAATCAGCCTCTCCGCCGCGTCTCCACACACCAAGATAAATTACATCTCCCGGCACACGGATTCCGGCTGCGAGGTGTTTTTCTTCATTGTCTGCCCATCCCATCGGCCAGAACGGAACGCCGTCCTTGATGCCGCTGCGGATCTCTTTGTAGCAGTCAATTCCCTCTTTTACAAGTTCAAACCGCTCCGGCGAAATTTCTGCGAGATGGCCGCTTTGGTGAATACGAAGCAGCAGCGCATTGACCATATTGAAAATAACTTCCTCTTTTGTGCCGTCCCGCAGCGGATATGACCAGATCGCCGCCTGCTCCGGCGTCACGCCGATGGCTGCATTCGCCGAAATCGTCGCATAATTGCGGTAATCCTCCTGATCGCTCGTCGACTGAATGCTGTTTCGCGCCAGCATCGCATAGTCCATCCGAAGACCGCCGCTCGAGCAGTTCTCAATGACAAGATCCGGATACTTTTTGTAGATGCCATCCAGCCATGCCAGATACGCTCTCTCATGCTCCAGAAGACCGTCTCCAAAACTGTCTGCATCCACTTCCGTACCAATACCAGGCTCAATATTGTAGTCCATCTTGATATAGCCGACACCGTAGTCCCGTACCACACGGTCGATGACTTCGGTCACATGCTCAATCACAAGCGGATGACGGAAATCCAGCTGATAACGGCTTCTGTCATACACACGCTTGCCGTGGCGCAGGAAGAAGCACTCATCCGGCAGAATGGAAGCCTTCTTACAGTTGATACCCATAACCTCCAGCTCCAGCCAGACACCAGGAATCATGCCCTTCGAACGAATATAATCCGTCACCTCACGCACTCCATTCGGAAAGCGCTTTTTACTCTCCTGCCACTCACCGACACTGTCCCACCAGTTGCCGTCCGCATACCAGCCGGCATCAATGACAAAATACTCACATCCGGCCTTCTCTGCCGCATCCACCAGCGGGAACTCTTTTTCTGTGGTCGGATCTCCAAACAGACAATTCATATAATCATTGAAAATAACCGGCAGATTTTCATTATCTTTGTTCGGACGTCGGATCTTTCTGCGGTACTTCGTCAAAGTACCAATCGCTTCCTCGAAATCATCATGACCTACGCCGACAGCCACCGGAACCGTTGTAAAGGAATCTCCCGGCTTCAGGTTCTTCGACCAGTGTGACTGAATCTCTGTCGGACCGCTCACCGCCAGATAAAAATGGCAGTTCTGATCTCCGATCTCATAATGCCAGGAACCACTGTGGTCAATCTCAAAAAACAGACTCGAATCTGCCGCACTGTTTCCAATATATCCCATCGGCACATATTCCTTCGCCGACCAGTTGCCCGTATTCGTAATCTCAATCGTCTTCGAAGTTCTCTGATAATTATGCGGCTGCGTCTGCGCCATGCCAAGATCTGCAAACCGGTACTTCTTCACCGTCAGCTCCTTCTGCCATCCATTGTGAACCACAACCATCGACATCTTGTCATCCGAGCTGACAAGCTCTGGAATTCCCTCTTTCTGTTCCTTCTCAATACCCCAGTAACTAAAACTCGAAATGTACTCCAGTGTCTGGTCTTCCTTTCCTTCGTTCGTCACTGTATTGTACATTCTCGCAACCGGAATCCCATCAAAAAACTGCATCACAGACTCCACCTTCGCGCCCGTCACATCATCCGACTGCACAATCCGAAGCAGATCCCCGTTCTCATTTCTCTCCTCCGAAATCGAATCAAACTTCAGCATAAAGCCCGGAGCCGTCACAATATACTTATTTCCATGCTTCTCATACGGCCGGTTATACCCCGAAAAATTCACCTGCACCAGCTGGAAGCTCTCCTTAATCTGAGCTTCCCGCATTCCCTCCATCATCCACACTCCATCCGGCTTCCGGCAAAGATTCTGCGCGTCAAACGGTGCATGTGAAAAATGAAACAGCTTCAGCTGATTCTCTTCCGTCACCCCAAACACAATATGAATTCCATTCACATCATAACAAATCAGCTCTGCCTTGATCGGGGTCTCAATCCTGCTCGTCCATTTCTGCATCTTAAAAACCCTCCTTTGGAAATTTTTCTCATATTTCCAGCATATAACTTGTCCCCTCTAAAGTCCAGCACATTCTTGCTTTTTCCATCCTATTCTTTTCAACCATCTTGCGCCGATCCGCCCTTCAGGCGGATCCAGACTTTCCTCCCGTTCTCACTCCTATCTCACGCGCCAGCCGTTATTTCACAACCCCAAATGTCGCAATCTCAAACTCCCGGAGTGTCACATGATACACCCCGTTCTCATCCGGGCAAAGTACCTCACCCTTCTCTTCCACTACATTACTGCGGTAAACCTCTTTCATCCAGCTCTCCTTTCGGAAGGAAAACACCTCATCCTGCGGCATATTGTTCACAAACCGCACAAACAGATCGTCCTTTGCAAGTCCCTTCTTAAACGCCGTCAGATGAATTCCTTCCCCTTCAAAGCGGAGGAAGCTCATTTCCAGCGGCATCTCGCCCGATACGAGTTCCGGTTTTACCTGACCCGGCTTTCTGAGCCATGCCTTTGAAAGACCGGCCTGTGCTGCTGTCAGATCCTGCTGGAATGCGTAACCCTCGGTAAATGCCTCGCCCGTCTTACCGGCTGCATACGGCACAACTTCAAACTCCAGGGTAAACGTTCCGATCTGCTGCGCCTTTGGCGTCGGGAAATAACCCCAGTCACCCATCTCCGCAACGGAGCGAAGCAGCGTTACCGCAATCGCATTCTCCTCATCCGCCAGAACCTCATATTCATACAATCCGCGGTTTGCCACAAGAAGACCATTTGTCTCATCTTCCATTGCTGCAAAACACTGCTGTCTTTCACATCCGCAGGGATTCGTCCAGGTATCATTATGACGGTTATTTCTCTTTACAACCTCAAAGGCAGAATCTGCCAGATGCGTAGACGTATTCAGACCCGTCGGCATTACAACGCGGACTCTGTGATCCTTTGCCTGATTGCAGATTGTCGTTGCAACGTGCAGGCCTTTTCCCGATTTTTCCAGTGTCAGAACCGTCTTTACTTCCATCGGAACCAGTTCCTTCGAACGGTTTGCCACACGCGTATATGGGTCAATACACATCTCACGCTGTCTCTGCAGTTCCTCTCCCATACCGGACGGAATCATCATTTCGTGACAGATCTCAACTACCGTGCGGAATGCATTTTTCTCCACACAGCGAATCTCAGCTTTCATGCCTTTCGTTGTGATTGTCTGTTTTCCAGAGTCCTGAATATAAATATATTCATTTCCCATATCTCCGGTATCTTCATAGAGTCCCAGATTTTCATACGTTCTTCCGGTTTCCTTATTCAGAATCTGGTAGGAACCGTCCTCATTGACCGTAACTTTCAGGTTTTCATTTTCCAGAACGCGCTCATTCGCAAAATCTGCAGAGGTTTCCTGGTTCTGATCCGGCTCTGCCTGCTCCAGATAATATGTTGCATATCCCATCGCCGGAACTTCTGCCTCAAACGTTACCAGCACCTTCTTTGCCATATATGGCTGACGGAACCGGTCATCCGGCAGATCGTACCCGAAGGAAATTCCTGCATTTTCGATTTTTGCCGGAACTGCATTTCCGTTTGCATCGCGAAGCACCAGATTTGGCATTTCTACCGCCTCGGCCGCCTCATAACCATCCCATACAAACAGATTGTAATCGCGGAACAGATGCAGTTCTTTTGCAATGACCTGTTTTTTCGCGGTGCCAGAAGTATTCCATACAACGAACGGAATCTTTTCACTGTTTCCAGGAAGTGCCGCGGTATTCACCTGATCGGTCAGGTATTCTACACTCTCATCGTAAATCGCATCTGCCACCTGTCTGCTCTTCGCAAAGCGGGTTTTCATTTCTTCATTTACTTCATCGACGCTGCAGCCGCAGATGCTGTCATGCGGATGATTCTGCATCAGCTTTTTCCAGCTGTAAATCATCTGGTCTTCCGGGTATGCTTTGCCAAGCACCTCTGCCATGGCTGCCGCCGGTTCTGCTTTCCGCTCCAGCGCTGTTTCGCCGGCACGGTTGTCCACTTTCAGTCCCATCCAGGAGGAAGCGGTGTTTGCCAGTGTCCATCTTCCGTCTGTTTCCTGGCTTGTCAGCTCGCCTTTTACCGTAGAGAAATTCTCGGAAATTTCTTTTTCCATTGCCTTTACATAGGTTTTGAAATCCGAATGAATAAATTCAATGTCCGGGTACAGTTTCCGTGCGACACGGATTGCCTCGGTAATGTCCTTCTGCAATGGCTGATGGTCGCATCCGTTCATCATCAGAAGCTGATGTGTTGCCGCAAATTTTCTCGCATCGGCCAGTTTTTTGTCCCAGTAAACTTTTGCTTCTGCCTCATCCACCGGAACCTCCACTCCGTTGTTATACCAGTTTGCAAACAGAATACCCGGCAGTTTCGTTCCGTCCGGGGATGCCCACATCATTTCGGAATACGTGGACTCATACTGTCCTCCGGTTACCTCATTATTCGGTCCGATCGGTTTTACACCGCGTCCGAACACAACCGCATCCATGCCCGCCTGCTTCAGCACCTGCGGCATCTGTCCCGCATTTCCGAATGCATCCGGGAAATAACCGACATTTCCGATCGCTCCGTAACGCGCTGCTTCCTGCATGCCGACCTGAAGATTGCGGACACATGCCTCACCGCTGGTCAGAAACTCATCCTGCAGAATGTACCACGGGCCAGTCTGGATTTTTCCTTCACGGACGCATTTTTCCACCTGCTCGCGTTTTTCCGGGCGCACTTCCAGGTAATCGTCCAGGGCAATCGTCTGTCCATCCAGGAAAAATCCGCCAAATTCCGGATCGTTCTCTGCTTTTTCCAAAATATTGTCTACCAGCTCAATCAGTTTCATTCTGTGTTTTTCAAAAGACTGATACCACTCTCTGTCCCAGTGGGAATGGGAAATAATATGAACAGTTGTTTTCATGATGTGTTTCCTCCTGTTATAAAAATGATTTTCAAACTTAAAACTCTTTCTATTTAAGTCTTGTTCCTGTATTGCCGTGTTGATTTGATATATCATATCATAAAAAAACGCAATGCTTCTGTCAAGTATTTCTACGTTTTTCCATGATTTTATATCATTTTCTTTTTTAGTTTGACTTATCTTTTTCCCGAGATTATAATACAAAGCAAGTCGATATCACACTTTTACAAATACAGTTGTCACCAATCATACTATTTGAGGAATTTTACAGACATGGATAGAAATAAAAGAATAACGAAACCCAAATATGAAATCATCAAAGAAGCTCTTTTAGAGCGCATCCGCACCGGACAGTTTTCTTCCGATGCCGTGTTCTGCACGGAAAAAATGCTCTCGGAGCAATATGAGGTAAGCCGCATCACAGCAAAGCGGGCGATTGAAGATCTGGAACAGCAGGGAATTCTGTATCGAAAACGCGGCGTTGGAAGCTTTGTCTCGCAGAAAATCCCACCGGTTTCCTCCTCCGCATCAGAAACCGACAGCAAATCAAAAATGGTTTCCCTGCTGCTTCCCTTTGCCACAACACAGGGAAACATTTCGGAAACGATTGGTTCCTTAAGTGCCGCGCTGGCGGAAAAAGGATACTTTTTAAGCATTCATATCACCGGCTCTTCCTCTCCGAAGGAACGTGCCACACTGGAACTGCTCCGTTCTCAGAATATCGCCGGACTTGTCTACTATCCCAAGCGTGACAATATCCACCTGGAACAGTTAAACGATTTCCTGTTTGCAAACCGCCCGGTTGTCATCATCGACAAGCAGACCGACTGTCCGTATTTAAACAATGTTGTCTGCGACAATTACGATGGCGGACGGCAGCTCACCCGTCACCTCCTGGAACAGGGGCATCGCAACATCGCCTTTTTCACAACAGCTCCCCTTTCCGAAACCTCGTCGGTCCGTGATCGTTTCGGCGGATTTTTGCACGAAATAAAAGCCGCCGGAATCATGCCCGATTCCCGGCAGCTTATCACCTGGCCACATGCACTTTCTACAGAAGATGCCCTTTCAACAGAAATCACACCTTTTCAACAGCAGCTCCTTACCCTGCGGCAAAATGGAATTACTGCACTTCTCGCAGAAAATGATCAGGTTGCCGAACTCATCTTTCTCGCCTGCCGTACCATTGGCCTTAGGATTCCGGAAGATCTCTGCCTCTGTGGTTTTGATGACACGAGTCTCAGCCGGAGTCTTGAAATTACCTCTATTCATCAGGACTTTGAAAGCATCGGACGGGAAGCCAGCCGGATTCTCCTTTCCACACTGGAAAACCCTGCGGCGGAACCGGAAAAAATTGTGCTGCCGGTGACACTTGTTCCCCGGGCATCCTCGCTTCGAATGATAAAAACAGAATCCTAAAACCAGATCATTTTTCATCTGAATTTTCTTCCAGAAATTTTCGGATCTTCTCTGGCGGCAGCAATGCATAAATACTTTTATGGAATGTTGCCGCCACTTCCAGTTCTCCGTAATATCCTGTACGCACATCACAATTTCCCTGGAACGCCTCCCGCAGTGTCGCATTCAGCGCTGCTCCCTCATCACTGTCCATAAAATCTTTCAGCATCCGGCAGCAGGTGTGCGTGTTTTCATAATAGCGGCGGTATGCCGGATGAAATTCCCGCATCCATCCGCTCACGGATACACAGAACAACGCCGTCGGATGGATCACCGGCTGATAAAGAAGACGCCATTTTTCCTGCTGTACTGGATCTACCGCAAACGCAAGCAAAGAAACTTTCAGCTCTTCCATAAAACCCGGATAATCTTCCTCCGTCAGAGAGATAATTTTCTGATTGCGCAGATACTGGTTGATATTCGTCGCATCAATCTGCTCCGGAGAAATGTACTGTAAATAACGGGACATCATTTTCAAATCCGTACCTGCGTGCTCAATCGTATGCTGTGTGATTTTCTGCCACAAAAACTGCTGATATTCCGTAACCGGCGTATCCAGATATGCCATCCACAAATACTGTGCCAGCAGCCGGGCATCCCGGGATTCCATTTGATTCCGGGTAGGATCTTCCGGGCAAAAATCGGTATCTGCAAGCATCCCCGCAAGCTGGTCAAGCGACTGGCACACAGGAAGCTGTCCGCTCAGACGATCCATTTCGCTGATCGTCTGCTGAATGGTAAGCATCTGCGACTGGAGTGCATTCAGCTGTTTATGCAGATAAAATGGTGTTGTGCGCGGCTTGTGAAGAATCGCGCGGATATCCGCCAGTGAAAGTCCTGCCTCGCGCAGCTTGCGGATGATAAAAAGTTTTTGAATATCTGCTTCTGAAAAATCATGGTAACCGTTATGTTCATCAACAACAGGCGAGATCATCTTCTGATCGATATAATAATAAACCGTCCTCCTGGACAATCCTGTTTTTTTGATTACTTCCTGAATTCTCATTGTTGCACCCCGTTTTTCCTTTTGTCCAGTCATTCCCCCGCATTCTGACTGTTTCTCTTTTTTCACTCTTTTTCTTTCTGTTTTTCCGCTTTTTTCGTTTTGATTTTATAAAAGCATACACCTGGTGTATACTTTTGTTTCCTATTATATCCTGTTTTCCCTCAAAAAGCCACGTAACAATTCTCTTTTTCCATAGAAATCTTCTGCTTTTGAGAAAAGAATGCTGTTTATTTCTGAAAAAATTTGCATTGACTGTCCACCAACGATATCCCGTATAGTAAAGGAAAGGATTTGTAACAAAATTTAAGAGAAAGGAAATATCCCGTTTTTTGTATTCTCCAAAACGAATCGTCATTCAAAGTCAAATGATTTTTCATGCAAAATTCATTTTTCTCCGAATCGTTAAAAAAATAAAAACTACAGCCTGCATAATCAGTTTTCATTGATATAAAAAAACGGGATCGGGTGAATAGTATGATGTTAAAAGATAAAGTTGCAATTGTTACCGGCGGAACCAGAGGAATCGGCTATGCCATTGTGCACAAATTTCTGCAGCACGGCGCGAAAGTCGTCCTGTTCGGATCCCGGGAAGAGACCGTTGCAAAAGCGGTTGCATCTTTAAAAGAAGAAAACCCGGACTGGGAAGTTTCCGGTGCATGGCCAAAGCTGACCGATGCAGCTGCCATGGTAGATGAGATCAACAAAGTCAAAGAAAAATACGGCAAAATCGATATTCTTGTGAACAACGCCGGTGTCTCAGACAGTACGCCAATTGACAAGTATACCGCAGAGCGCTTTGCCAGTGTCATGGATCTAAATGTCAACGCCATGATGAACGGCATCCTTCCAACCGTTGCTATTATGAAAGAACAGGGCGGCGGCTGTATTTTAAATACCAGCTCAATGGTCAGCATCTGCGGCCAGCCGGGCGGCGTTGCCTATCCATCCAGTAAATATGCGGTCAACGGTCTGACCTGGTCCCTCGCACGGGAACTTGGTCCTTTCCATATCCGTGTAAACGCGGTTGCACCTGGCATCACCCGTACCGATATGGTTGCCGCACTTCCAAAAGAAATGATTGATCCACTCATCAACCGCATTCCTCTTCGAAGAATTGGTGAGGCAGAGGACATTGCAAACGCATTCCTCTTCCTGGCAAGCGACATGGCTTCGTATGTAACCGGAGAAATTCTTTCCGTGGATGGTGCGATGAGATCCTGATTTATTTTTCATCCAGTTGTACACCATTTTCTGATTTTGGGGTTATCTGCGTAAAATCTATAGTTTTTTGACACTTCCCACAGCTAAAGCAGGGGGATTCTTGTTTCTTCCACTACTGCATTGG
>OIBR01000511.1_pt1 | contig 12759 bp, 8 predicted proteins | sample 1581101 | NCBI WGS metagenome assembly OIBR01 (sample SAMEA3882522, study PRJEB24775) | human gut metagenome | biome: human-associated habitat; feature: intestine environment; material: feces | place: Netherlands | collected 2009/2010
CCAGCCGATACATTGTTTAATGCCCCAAGCGTTATTGGCGGGCCATGGTCAGGATGGAAGGGTATGGTTTCTTCGCATCTCGGCGCGATTCGAGGCGGTGTTGCGCATAACGGCACCGATATCGTCCCGCCTTCCGTGATGTATTCGCTCATTGCACCCTCACAGGGCATCGTTATCGGAACCCAGACAGGATTTGCAAACGGCGTTACCCAGACAAAAGGCAACGCACAGCGAGGAAATTTCGTTTTCGTGTATTACGGTGAATCGAGCGGTGGCGGTGTTTTCGTACTGTATCAGCATCTGTCACCGGGATTTTCATGGAAGATTGGTGATACGATTCCTGCCGGTGCTGTTATCGGTCAGACGGGATGGAGCGGATTGTGTTACAGTTCGCACGGCGGCACAGGTGAGCATCTGCACCTTGAAATGTACTACGGTACACAGCAGGTCAATCCTGAGGCATATATGAGCAACTAAGAAACGGAGGCCCCACTCAAAACGAGTGGGGATTTTTTGATGAAAAAGAACTTGAAGAAAATGGCCGCTGTAAGCCTTGCGGCGGCATCTATCTGCACCTGCTTGTCAGGATGCAGAAACAAGGCAGAGGATGAGGCGACCTCGAATCCGGTCCCGACCCCGTCTATCGCGGCATCGGATTCTGCTTCCCATCCGTTCATCTCTGCAAATTCACCCTCAAGTTCGCTGGCACGGATACCATCTTCGTCTGTGAAATCCTCTTTTGCGTAGATGGCTTCTTTTTCTTTCATGATCTGATAAAGCCTTTCGTTACCCATGATAACGGTATCCAGAACAGGGTAGGCATCATATTTGAAATGATCCTGCTGCAGGAAAGAAAGTCTCTGTCCAGGTGTGATTACGATATCACCTTTCGTTGGTTCGAGCTGGCCTGAGAGGATCTTGAGGAATGTAGATTTTCCTGCGCCGTTGGCGCCGATCAATCCATAGCAGTTGCCTTCTGTAAATTTGATGTTAACGTCTTCAAAAAGTGCTTTTTTTCCAACACGCAGTGTGATGTTGTTTGCTGAAATCATATCATACCTCTTTTTTCATTAATAAAAATCGTTTCAATTACATAGTATAACATTACAATCGTTTCCTATTGTACCGTAAACTGAAAAATTTGCAAGCTGTATTTTTCTTTTTTACATAAATAGAGGGAAAACAGCGGGTTTACAATGGATTACAGGAAAATAATAACCTTTTATTATTGAAAAAAATGCGTTATACTGACGTATATGATAAACAGAGCAGCCCGAAATCAAGGATGTATCCTGACACGAATGAAACACCCGGGAACGTGTCGGTACAGACAGGGGCGGAAATTATCATAAATCAGCAGCTTAGTTGAACAGAAGAGAGGTTAGAGATGTTTATCACCAGAGAAAGCGATTATGCGATGCGGGTTGTCCGCGCATTGATGGGGGAGACGCGTTTAAGCGTCAGTGAGATCTGCGAGAGGGAGGCGATTACAGCACCTTTTGCCTACAAAATACTGAAGAAACTTCAGAATGCGGGAATTGTGGAAGGATATCGCGGAGTTCATGGCGGATATGCCCTGAAGAGAGATCCTGCGGATCTGACATTATATGATATATATAGTGCGATTGATTCCGACATGTCGATTATTGAGTGCCTGAATGGAAAATGTGAATGTTCAAGAAACGGCCAGGACGGTGTGCCATGTTATGCTCATGACGAACTGAAAGAGATTCAGGGACAGCTGTGGGCGATGCTCCGGCGGAAATCCATGAAAGATCTTTTTGAGAAAGAGGAGCAGTAAACTGCTGTGACAGGCGGAAATAAGCGTATGATAAGATAATAAGAAGAGCGGGGAGGGAGCAATGAAAAAGTTTCTGACCGGCTCTTTTTTCTTGTCAAAAAGATAACAACGTTTGTACATGATAATATACAAAAAACAGCGAAAGAAAATGGACATAACTGGGAATCTATGCTATAATAACCAATGGAATTTTAGGCCTTCGACAGCCTAAAAATATATTTTTAACAAACCTTTAAGGAGGAATAAACAAATGGCAAGAAAGATGAAAACCATGGATGGTAACCATGCAGCCGCTCATGCATCATATGCTTTTTCTGATGTAGCTGCTATTTACCCGATTACCCCTTCATCTGTAATGGCTGAGGCAACAGACGAGTGGGCAACTCAGGGAAGAAAGAACATCTTTGGACAGGAAGTACAGGTTACAGAGATGCAGTCTGAGGCTGGTGCAGCAGGTGCTGTTCACGGTTCTCTGGCAGCAGGTGCCCTGACTACAACCTACACAGCTTCCCAGGGTCTTCTGCTTATGATCCCGAACCTTTACAAGATTGCTGGTGAGCAGCTTCCGGGAGTTATCAACGTATCTGCCCGTGCACTTGCTTCCCACGCACTTTGTATTTTCGGTGACCATTCCGACGTTATGGCCTGTCGTCAGACTGGATGTGCAATGCTTTGTGAGTCTTCTGTACAGGAGGTTATGGACCTTACACCGGTTGCTCATCTTGCAGCAATCAAAGGAAAAGTTCCGTTCATCAACTTCTTCGACGGATTCCGTACATCTCATGAGATCCAGAAGATCGAGACATGGGACTATGAAGATCTGAAAGATATGGCAGATATGGACGCAATCGCAGAGTTCCGTAACCGTGCTCTGAATCCGAATCATCCATGTCAGAGAGGTTCCGCTCAGAACCCGGATATCTTCTTCCAGGCAAGAGAAGCATGTAACCCGTACTACGATGCTCTTCCGGCAATCGTACAGGAGTACATGGACAAAGTTAACGAGAAGATCGGAACAGATTACAAACTGTTCAACTACTACGGAGCTGCTGACGCTGAGCACATCATCGTAGCTATGGGTTCCGTAAACGATACCATCGAGGAGACAATCGATTACCTTATGGCAGCTGGTAAGAAAGTCGGTGTTGTTAAAGTTCGTCTTTACAGACCATTCTGTGCACAGGCTCTTATCGATGCAATCCCGGATACAGTTAAGCAGATCTCTGTTCTTGACAGAACAAAAGAGCCAGGAGCTCTTGGCGAGCCTCTGTATCTTGATGTTGTTGCAGCTCTTCGCGACAGCAAGTTCAGCGATGTTAAGATCTTTACAGGACGTTACGGACTTGGTTCCAAAGATACAACACCTGCACAGATCGTAGCAGTATATGAGAACACTGAGAAAGAGAAATTCACAATCGGTATCGTTGATGATGTTACAAACCTTTCTCTTGAGACAGGTGCACCACTTGTTACAACACCAGAGGGAACAACAAACTGCAAGTTCTGGGGACTTGGAGCTGATGGTACTGTAGGTGCTAACAAGAACTCTATCAAGATCATCGGTGATAACACAGATATGTACGCTCAGGCTTACTTCGATTATGACTCCAAGAAGTCCGGCGGTGTTACAATGTCTCACCTTCGTTTCGGTAAGAAACCGATCAAATCCACATACCTGATCCACAAAGCAAACTTCGTTGCATGTCATAATCCGTCCTATGTTAACAAATATAACATGGTACAGGAGCTTGTTGACGGAGGTACATTCCTTCTGAACTGTGCTTGGGATATGGAAGGACTTGAGAAACATCTTCCAGGACAGGTTAAAGCTTTCATCGCTAACCACAATATCAAATTCTACACCATCGACGGTGTTAAGATCGGTATTGAGACTGGCATGGGACCAACACGTATCAACACAATCCTTCAGTCCGCATTCTTCAAACTTACAGGAATCATTCCTGAGGAGCAGGCTATCGAGCTTATGAAAGCCGCTGCTAAGGCTACTTACGGACGTAAGGGTGATGACGTTGTTAAGAAGAACTGGGCAGCTATCGATGCCGGTGCTAAACAGGTCGTAGAGGTTCAGGTTCCGGAGAGCTGGAAGAACGCTGAGGACGAGGGACTCTTCATGTCTCACGCATCCCACGGTGCTCAGGAAGCTCAGGACTTCGTAAACAACATCCAGTGCAAGATCAATGCTCAGGAAGGTAACAGCCTCCCGGTATCTGCATTCAAGGATTATGTAGATGGTACAACACCATCCGGAACAGCTGCATATGAGAAACGTGGTATCGCAGTTAACGTTCCTGTATGGGTTCCGGACAACTGTATCCAGTGTAACCGTTGTGCATATGTCTGCCCGCATGCTGCAATCCGTCCGGTTGCCATGACAGCAGATGAGACAGCTAACGCTCCAGAGGGAATCAAGACACTTCCGCTTACAGGAATGAAAGACTATACATTCACAATGACTGTATCCGCTCTTGACTGTACAGGATGTGGTTCCTGTGCAAATGTCTGCCCAGGAAAGAAAGGCAACAAAGCTCTTGAGATGGCTCCACTTGAAGCTAACGCAGGAGAGCAGAAATACTTCGATTACGGTGTAACACTTCCTCAGAAGGAAGACGTTATCGCTAAATATAAAGAGACAACTGTAAAAGGCAGCCAGTTCAAACAGCCACTCCTTGAGTTCTCCGGCGCTTGTGCAGGTTGTGGTGAGACACCATACGCTAAGCTGATCACACAGCTCTTTGGTGACAGAATGTACATTGCAAATGCTACAGGATGCTCCTCTATCTGGGGTAACTCTTCACCATCTACACCATACACAACAAACGCTAAGGGACAGGGTCCTGCATGGTCCAACTCTCTGTTCGAGGATAACGCAGAGTTTGGTTATGGTATGCTTCTTGCACAGCGTGCGATCCGTGGCGGTCTGAAAGAAAAGATCGAAGACCTTGTAGCTAACGGAACAAACGAGGACGTTAAAGCAGCTGGTCAGGAATGGCTGGATACTTACGCTGTAGGCGCAACAAATGGTGCAGCTACAGAGAAACTCGTTGCAGCTCTTGAGGCTTGTGGATGTGACAAGGCTAAAGAGATCCTTGCACAGAAAGACTTCCTCTCCAAGAAATCCCAGTGGATCTTCGGTGGTGACGGATGGGCTTACGATATCGGATTCGGCGGCGTAGACCACGTACTTGCCAGCGGAAAAGATATCAACGTAATGGTATTCGATACCGAGGTTTACTCCAACACAGGCGGACAGTCCTCCAAAGCTACTCCGACCGGTGCAGTTGCACAGTTCGCAGCAGGCGGTAAAGAAACCAAGAAGAAAGATATGGCAAGCATCGCAATGAGCTATGGCTATGTATACGTAGCACAGATCGCTATGGGCGCTGATTACAATCAGGCAGTCAAAGCAATCGCAGAGGCAGAGGCATATCCGGGACCGTCCCTCATTATCGCTTACGCTCCATGTATCAACCATGGTATCAAGAAAGGTATGAGCAAAGCACAGACCGAGGAGCAGCTCGCTGTTCAGACCGGATACTGGCATTGCTTCCGCTTCAACCCGGCACTCGCTGCAGAAGGCAAGAGCGCATTCACACTGGATTCCAAGGCTCCGTCAGGAGATTATCAGGAATTCCTGAACGGCGAGGTACGTTACAACTCTCTGAAACGTGCAAACCCGGCGAAAGCAGAAAGACTGTTCGGCAAGAACGAGCAGGAAGCAAAAGACCGTTACACTTACCTGAACAAACTCGTAAAACTGTACGGCTCAGAAGAGTAATTCTTTCGTTCAGATTACTCCGAACCTGTAACATAAACGCTCAGGCGGTACGTATTGCCGCCGCCTGAGAAAAGAAAGAGGCCATGCCCCAAAAGGGTGTGGCTTCTTTTTGTGAACTTTTCCTTTTTCCATTGAAAAGGTTCTGCTTTTGCATGTTCTATGCTATAATGTCATAAAAACGGGGTTACAAGCCCGATATGAACAAAGAAAAGGAGATTTTGATGAACTACACAATCTACGACTACCTCGGGCTGTTCTTCCTTTATGCCTTTCTTGGATGGCTTCTGGAAACGACAGTGGCGGCTGTTCGGAAAAAACACATGGTAAACAGAGGCTTTCTGAATGGCCCGCTGTGTGCCATCTACGGAATCACGGCTGTTTTCATGACCCGCTACCTGTACGAACTGCAGTCCAGCCCGGTCTTTCTGTTTCTCGGCTGTATGATCATCGCCACCGCCGCCGAATGGATCGCAGGCCACGTCCTGGAACGGATCGGCCACGGCAAATGGTGGGATTATTCCAACAAAAAATGGAACATGGACGGCTACATCTGCCTCCAGTATTCCGTTCTCTGGGGAATCCTTGGTGTCCTTGCCCTGAAATTCGGCAACATCCTTGGCCTAACCCTCCTCCATCTTGCCCCAAACGGCGTAATGCACATCACCCTGTGGATCCTGTTCGGAGTCCTCGTCGTCGATGCCATCGGTTCTTACGCCGTCCTGCGCCACATCACCAAAAAGATGCCGCGCATCGCCGCCATGAACGACCAGATCGACGCCTTCACCAAACGGCTTTCCGTCCGCCTGTACCGCTACCTGGAAGCCCGTGTCGAGCGCGCCTACCCGTCGGTGCAGCCGATTCCGAAGCAGAAAGAAAAATCGAAAGTATTTGCCGATGGATGCAGCTTTTATAAAATCGTCCTTCTGTTCATCATCGGCGCCTTCTTAGGTGATATCGTAGAAACCATCTTCTGCCGCATCACCGCCGGTGTCTGGATGAGCCGCAGCAGCCTTGTCTGGGGCCCGTTCAGCATCGTCTGGGGCCTCGCCATCGCCCTCGCCACCTGGTTCCTCTATAATTACAGAAACCGCTCCGATGGCTTTTTATTCGCCTTCGGAACCTTCCTCGGCGGCGCCTACGAATACCTCTGCAGCGTTTTCACCGAAATCGTCTTCGGAAAAGTTTTCTGGGACTACAGCGACATTCCCTTCAACCTCGGCGGCCGCATCAACCTCCTGTACTGCTTCTTCTGGGGAATCGCCGCCGTCGTATGGCTGAAAAAACTCTATCCCCTGTTCTCCAAATGGATCGAAAAAATCCCCCTGAAACAGGGCCCCATCATCACCTGGATACTGATCATCTTCATGCTCGCCAACATCCTCGTCTCCACCCTGGCCCTCACCCGCTACGACCAGCGAGCCCACAACGAGCCAGCAATAAACGCCATAGAGCAGCTCATTGATGAACGTTTTCCGGACAGCCGGATGGAAAAAATCTATCCGAACGCAAAAATGGCGAGCTGAAGCAATAAACCTTTGGCAACCCATCAAAAGTATGATATAATGTCACATAGATATTTTGAGGATAAACCGTCCTCTAAGAGCGAAGAAAGGACTCAACCACAAATGACAGTAGACAACAGCTTCACCATGAAGAAATTCCAGAGCATGGAAATCATTTATGTGACCTTTTCCCAGATCACAAAACTCCCATACGTAGAGTGCGATCCGGAAACCTTTGATGATCAGGTATACATGTTTACCGAAGAAGAAGCAGCCAAGGAGTTTGCAAAATCCTATGTAGAAAAGAACACCCCGCTGCTCACCGTAAAAGTCCTGCGCAAGCAGATGCCGAACTTCTATATGGGCCTCTACGCCGAAGGCGTCAATATGGTCATCTTCCACGAAGGCGACCAGACCCGCCGCATCGAGCTCGAGCAGATCTTCCCGAAACCAGACATGGAGAAAATGAACAAACAGCACCTCCCGGTTCTGAACCCGGGCGTACAGCTCACCGTCGTATACTTTCTGCAGGAACTCAGAAAACCAAACCAGAGAAGAGACGATGCCGAGCGCATGCAGCACCTGCGTGAACTCGAAGAAGAAATGCTTGTCAACCTGATGCGAAGCAAATTCATCCTTGCCATCGACATCTCCCAGGTACAGGGCGAATTCGATCCGGCCAACCCGGGACCAGACGTGCGCATCCCGTACATCAAAAACCAGAACGAAGACATCTTCCAGCCGCTGTTTTCCGATATCGGTGAATTCCAGAAATTCCGTCCGGATCCGCAGGCAAAACTCCGTCTGGCAGCCATCCCGTTCCAGCACCTTCTGCCGTACCTGATGAAACAGGCCAAAGGCTTCGTCATCAACCCGTCCGGCTTCAACCTTCTGTTGACCAGAGAACAGCTCCAGAGAATCATGGGAGCCCAGGCACAGAGCGTCCGCCCGAACCTTGAGGCAATGATGGCACAGGCCGCTGCAGCACAGGCACAGAAAAATGTACAGAACAACGCTGCAAACGACGAAGTAAAAGAACACGTCGACGAGACAGAGAACACCGCAGCAGAAACCGACAACGAAGAATAAAACCGACAGGGCCGCAGAAAATCCCAGCAAACGGGCACTGCGGTCCGTTTTTGACTGCATAAAACCGGAAATAATAAAGAAAAACAAGAAAGGATATACAAAAATGAACGCAGAACATTGCAAAGCCTATACCCTGCTGCAGGAACAGCAGATTGACGATATCCATGCACACGGCTACCTCCTCCGCCACAACAAGAGCGGTGCCCGCGTGCTCCTTCTCGAAAACGAAGATGACAACAAAGTCTTCAACATCGCGTTCCGTACCCCGCCGGCCGACAGCACCGGCGTAGCCCACATCCTCGAGCACAGCGTCCTCTGCGGCTCCCGCGAATTCCCGTTAAAGGATCCCTTCGTAGAACTCGTCAAAGGATCCCTGAACACCTTCTTAAATGCTATGACCTACCCGGATAAAACCATGTACCCGGTAGCCAGCACCAACGATGCCGACTTCCAGAACCTGATGCATGTCTACATGGACGCCGTATTCTACCCGAACATTTACAAACACGACGAAATCTTCCGTCAGGAAGGCTGGAGCTATCATCTGGAAAGCGAAGACGGCCCGCTGACCTACAACGGTGTTGTATACAACGAGATGAAAGGAGCCTTCTCCTCCGCAGACGATGTCCTGGAGCGTGAAACCTTCAACACCCTGTTCCCGGACACTCCGTACGGCGTAGAATCCGGCGGAGATCCGTCCTGCATCCCGAACCTGACCCACGAAAACTTCCTGAATTTCCATCAGACCTATTACCATCCGTCCAACAGCTATATCTACCTGTACGGAAACATGGATATGGAAGAAAAACTGGCATGGATGGATGAAAAATACCTGTCCCATTTTAATGCAAAAGAAGTAAAATCCGAAATTCCGTATCAGAAACCATTTGCAGAGACCCTCGACATTGTACACGAGTACCCGGTACTCGACGGCGATCCGCTTGAAAACAATGCGTACCTGTCCTACAACATGGTCATCGGCAGCGGTCTGGATGTAAAATTAAACGTGGCATTTTCTGTTCTGGAGTATGCACTCCTTGACGCACCGGGAGCCCCGGTCAAACAGGCACTCCTTGACGCACACATCGGAAAAGATGTTTACGGCTCCTACGAGGACGGCATCCTGCAGCCATTCTTCTCCATCGTAGCCAAGAACGCCGATGAAAATGAGAAAGAAAAATTCCTGTCCATCATCCGCGGCACCCTCGAGGATATCGTGAAAAACGGCATGGATCAGAAAGCCATCGAGGCAGGCATCAACTATTTCGAATTCCGTTTCCGTGAGGCGGACTTCTCCAGCTTCCCGAAGGGCCTGATGTACGGCATTGACGTCTTCGACAGCTGGCTGTACGACGAGAACAAACCGTTCGCCTACCTGCAGCAGCTTGCGATCTACGATGAGCTGAAAAAACTGGCAAAAGAAGGCTATTTCGAAAACCTGATCCAGACGTATCTGCTGGACAACACCCATGCCTCCATCGTGACCCTCATTCCAAAGACCGGTCTTGCCGCAGAAAATGATGCAAAGACCGCAGAAAAACTGCAGAAATACAAAGAGAGCCTGTCAAAAGAAGAGATCGAGAAAATCATTGCTGACACCAAAGAGCTGGCAGCATATCAGGAAGAAGAGGAGAGCGAGGAAGCACTCGAGACGATTCCGCTCCTGAAACGAAGCGATATCAAACGTGAGTCTATCAAACTTTACAATGACGAGCATGAAGTCGATGGAACGACGGTTCTTCATCACAACGTATTCACGAACGGCATCGGTTACTTAAGCTTGCTGTTTGATACGAAAAATGTGCCGAACGATCTGATCCCGTACATGGGCGTATTAAAATCCGTTCTCGGCTATGTGGACACCGAACACTACACCTACGGCGAACTGTTCAACGAGATTAATGCACAGACCGGCGGCATCAACTGCGGACTGCAGGTATTCCGCATTCCGGAAAATGATGACGACTGCCGCAGAATGTTCGGCATCCGCGCGAAATTCCTGTACGACAAACTGGATTTCGTCATGAAAATGATCGAGGAAATCCTGAACACCTCCCGCCTGGATGACGAGAAACGTCTTCACGAGATCATCTCCAGCATGAAATCCGGCCTGCAGAACCGCCTGTCTTCCGCCGGAAATGCAACGGCTGTGATGCGTGCAGCTTCCTATTACTCCCCGATGAGCAATTTCCAGGACCGCATCGCAGGCATCGGCTTCTACCAGCTCTTAAAAGATCTGGACGAGAACTTCGATGAGAAAAAAGCAGAACTGATTAAAAATCTGCAGACCCTGATGAAATACATCTTCCGCAAAGAGAATCTCACCGTCTCCTATACCGCAGACGAGACAGGCTACGCACCGCTGGAAGAAAAAATCGCAGCATTCAAAGAGAAGCTGTACACCGACGAAGTGGAGCCGGGCAGCATTGTGTATGACTTTGAACAGAAAAACGAAGCCTTCCAGACCTCCGGCCAGGTACAGTACGTAGCACTCTGTGGAAACTTCGAGCGCGAAGGCTACGACTACACAGGAGCCCTGCGCATCCTGCGTGTCATGCTGAGCTATGACTATCTGTGGATCAACATCCGTGTCAAAGGCGGCGCTTACGGCTGCGGCGGAGCTTTCGGAAGAGGCGGAAACGCGTGCATTTCTTCCTACCGTGACCCGAACGTCGGAAGAACCCTTGAAGTATACCGCGGTATCGGCGATTACGTGCGCAATTTCGAAGCAGACGAGCGCCAGATGACCAAATACATCATCGGAACGATCAGCGAACTCGACGTCCCGATGAACCCGTCCGCAAAAGGCCAGACCTCCGAGAGCGCATGGTTCAACGGCATCACCGAAGCAGACTTCCAGCAGGAGAGAGATCAGATCCTCGATGCAACCCTGGATGACATTCATGCACTGGCAGACCTTGTAGATGCAGCCTTAAAACAGAACAACATCTGCGTTGTCGGAAGCGAAGCAGCCATTCAGAAAGAGAAAGAACTGTTTAAGAACGTAGAGAATTTATAAATGAGGAGAAGAGACAGCAATGGAAAACAATGCAAATTATAAATCCGGCTTTGTAGCCCTGATCGGCCGTCCGAACGTGGGAAAATCCACGCTGATGAACCATCTGATCGGACAGAAGATTGCGATCACATCCAAGAAACCGCAGACGACAAGAAACCGGATTCAGACTGTACACACAGACGAGCGCGGACAGATCATTTTTCTGGACACACCGGGTATCCACAAGGCGAAAAATAAGCTCGGCGAGTACATGGTCGATGTAGCCGAGAAAACGTTAAAAGAAGTCGATGTGATTCTCTGGCTGGTAGAGCCGAGCAACTTCATCGGAGCAGGAGAGCGCCATATCGCAGAGATCCTGGAGAAAGTCAATGCGCCGGTCATCCTCATTATCAACAAGACCGATACCGTGGAGAAAGACAAAATCCTGGAATTCATCGATACGTACCGCAAGCTGTTCCAGTTTGCCGAGATCATTCCGTGCTCGGCACTCCGCCATCAGAACACCGATGACATCATTCCGAGCATCTTCAAATATCTGCCGTACGGCCCGCAGTTCTACGATGAGGACACCATCACCGATCAGCCGATGCGCCAGATCGTGGCTGAGATCATCCGCGAGAAAGCACTGTACGCCTTAAACGAAGAGATCCCGCACGGCATCGCCGTTGTGATCGACCAGATGAAAGACCGCCCGAACGGAAAAATCGTTGATATTGATGCGACCATCATCTGCGAGCGCGATTCCCACAAGGGCATCATCATCGGAAAAGGCGGATCGATGTTAAAACGTATCGGAACCGCTGCCCGGATGGAAATTGAAAATCTGATGGACACGAAGGTCAACCTGAAACTCTGGGTTAAAGTGCGCCGGGAGTGGAGAGACAGCGATATGTATATGAAGAATTACGGATATAACCCGAAAGAAATTTAAGTGAGGGAAGGAAGGGCTGCATGCGAGATTTGATACAGACAACCGGAATGGTGCTTTATGCAGCCCCGGTCGGTGAATTTGATAAACGTCTGATTCTCCTGACGGGAGACCGCGGAAAAATCACGGCATTTGCCCGCGGGGCGAAGCGCACTGGAAGTTTGCTGCGTGCGGCAAGCCGGCCTTTCGCATTTGGAACCTTCACACTTTCTGAGACGCGGGATGCCTACAATCTCTATGGCGCGGAGATCGAAAACTATTTCGAAGGACTTGAACAGGACGTTGAGTGCGCCTGCTACGCCTCCTATTTTGCTGAATTCGCCGAATACTTCGGAAGAGAAGGTCTGGAGGCAAGAGAAATGCTGCGATTACTCTACCAGTCCTTCCGCGCCCTCCTAAAACCCGCACTCCCCAACAAACTTGTACAGCGCATCTTCGAGTTAAAAATCATGGTCATCAACGGCGAATACACCGAAGATCCACCTCTGCGCGCCGGAGACTCCGCACGCTACGCCTGGCAGTACGTCATCTACGCGCCGATCGAGAAGTTGTATACATTTCTTCTGAAAGAAGATGCATTTGCACAATTTGCGGCGAATGTGGAGCGGAATAAGAGGGCGTATG
>OIBR01000546.1_pt1 | contig 12248 bp, 10 predicted proteins | sample 1581101 | NCBI WGS metagenome assembly OIBR01 (sample SAMEA3882522, study PRJEB24775) | human gut metagenome | biome: human-associated habitat; feature: intestine environment; material: feces | place: Netherlands | collected 2009/2010
CCTCTGCGAGTTCGGAAACTCTGCTTCCGTTTTGATGTTTTTCGCAAATTTCTCGGTTTCTTTTTTCATAATGATTCTTTTTAAGATTTTCTTCATCGCCGTCTTTTTCTTGCAGACCACGCTTTGTAAAAACAGAGTGTCACCATCCTGTTCCAGCACAACGAAACAATCCAGATCCGTTGCATAAAATACCTGTTCCAAACCAGCTGATAAAAATTGCTGCAAGGGCAATCCATTCAGCAAGATCTATCACATTCAAACCAGATAGTTACTCACATACACAATACCTCTTTCCAGACTCCCCGGACTTCCGCGGAATGCCCACGCTGCGGCATCACTCACCAGAAGAACGGCACAGGAAAGCTGCATCAGAAGTATCCGGTATTTTTTCTTTTTCTGATCCATATCCCTGCTCAAAACCATACAGAGGGCCGCAATATTTGTTTTGTCCTTCCTAAAACAGCAGAAGAAAACCCTCTCATACCGCCTTTCTCTGCGTATATGAGAGGGTTCCTGTTCTTACGCCTGCCCCAGTACGTGGTCGGAAATTCTTCCGTAGACGGAGATCAGGTAGAGGCCGCAGATGCCGACAACCGCGTAGATGATGCGGCTCAGCCACGTCATGTTTCCGAAGATCAGGGCGACGAGGTCGAGGCGGAAGAATCCGATCAAGCCCCAGTTGACGGCTCCGATGATTGCAACTGTGAGTGCGGTGTAATCCAGTCCTTTCATGTAAAGAAACCTCCTTTTCCCGGATTTTGTATCGTCTTTCTATCTCTTCCGGTTTCTTTATAAAGAATTTCCCAAAAGGAGGCAGATTATGCATTTTCTTTGATTTTTCGGGCAGAAAAATGGAGACCATTTCCAGGCCTCCATTCGTGCAATTTTGTTTTCTTTATTCAGACAGCAGCTTCTGCAGCAGCTCTCCTGCCGCTGCCGGGTTGGCTTTGCCTTTCATTTCTTTCATGACCTGGCCGACCAGGAATCCGAGGACTTTTGTCTTTCCGGATTTGTACTGCTCTACCGGGCCAGGGTTGTTTTCCAGAACTTTTCTCGCGGTTTCTTCCAGAAGGCCGGTGTCGTTTACGGTTTTCAGTCCGTGCTCCTCGACGTATGCTTCCGGATCGACATTCTCTGCAAAGATCTGCTCAAATACCTCTTTTGCCACCTGGTTGTTGACCGATCCGGCTTCTGCCAGTTCGATCAGGGATGCCAGATGCTTCGGTGAAAACTGCAGATCCTCCGGCTCCTGGCCGTTCTCCTTTAAGAGACGTAAGGTCTCGCCCATCAGCCAGTTTGCCACTTTTTTCGGTTTGCCGCAGAGCGCCGTCGTCTCCTCAAAGAGATCGGACAGCTTCTTGGAACCGGTCAGAATGCCCGCATCGTACTGCGGCAGTCCGTACTGCTCCACGTAGCGTGCCTGTTTCTCCGGCTGGAATTCCGGCATGGATTTCACAATGCGGTCGATCCACTCGTCGGAAATGTGCACCGGCGGCAGATCCGGGTCCGGGAAGTAGCGGTAATCCTTCGCATCCTCTTTCGAACGCATCGCGTAGGAATACTCTTTGTTGTCGTCCCAGCGGCGGGTCTCCTGGACAACGGCTTTTCCTTCCTCGATCAGCTCATAAAGGCGGACCAGTGCAGTAGGCGCATTTCCAATGGCAAAGATCAGCTTCTCATCCATTTCTGCTGCTTTATCCATACAGGCAGTGGCTCTTGTAGTCCCGTTTTTTTTCGCAAGAGCAGCCACATCCTCATCTGACATAAAACAGTACGCTTCTCCACCGTAACGTGCAAGCGCCCGCTTATTAATACCCGCTTTTGCCATCTGGGTATCTGTGACAATGCACGCACCATTTCTGATCGCTTCCATTGCTTTTTCCACGGCACCATCCGAAAAGCAGAGATTTTCTGCATAGTCAAAATCCGCACTCGTGTGGATACAGCGTTTTACGATCAGTTCTGTTCCCGGGATCAGCGGTGTATCCCCAAGTTCTTCTGTAATGATCTCAAAACTTCTTTTTTCGATCTCCATGGGTTTTACATTTTCAAGCTCAACTTTCATTTCTGTTCATCCTCCGTAATCCCGTTTTCCAGTATCTCATATATTTTTTTCATATCCAGATGCTTCCGAAGCTCAGCTGCCAGGATATCATACTGTTGCTCTTTAAATGCCGCAAAATCCACCCCTGTCATATTCTCCACATCAATTCCTTTTTTTTCACCGATAACACGGATCATGGCTTCTGCTGATGCTTCCTTATCAAAAATGCCATGGATATACGTTCCACAGACATTTCCGGAAAAAGCACCTTCTTCTTTCTTTTCGCCGCTGACACTGTCTGTGATCCTGGTGACAGTTCCGGCATTTTCTTTCAGGATACTCTCTCCCATATGGATCTCATAACCCTCAACCTCTGTACCGGAAAGCGGTGCGAACACTCCGGAAAGCTCTCCAAAATGTCCCTGTACTCTTGTCCTTGTCTTCTTTTCGGCAAATACCGTCTCCATCGGCAGCAGGCCCATTCCTTTCATGGAACCTCCGTTTTCAACACCATGAGGATCACTTAATGTCTCCCCAAGCATCTGATAACCGCCGCAGACGCCAAAGATCAGCTTGCCTCTGGAGGCTTCCTTGAGAACTGCTGCTTCCATTCCGCTTTCCCGCATCCAGATCAGATCGCCCATGGTGTTCTTGGTTCCAGGAAGGATGATCATGTCCGGAGAGTGAAGATCTCTCGGGTGTTTTACATAGCGGAGAGAAACTCCGGGAATGCTCTCAAAAGGATTAAAATCCGTAAAGTTGGAGATCCTTGGTGTACGGATCACCGCAATATCAATAACTCCGGCTTCCTGCTTCCGGTCAAAACGCTCCGTCAGGCTGTCTTCATCTTCTACCTGGATATCCAGATAAGGAGCCACACCGACCACCGGGATCCTGCTTCTCTCTTCCAGCATTTCCACACCCGGGTCCAGAATGGTCTTATCTCCACGGAACTTGTTGATGATCAGTCCCTTAACCATCGCCTTTTCGTCTTCTTCCAGAAGTTCCACTGTACCGATCAGCTGTGCAAAAACGCCTCCCCTGTCAATATCACCAACAAGGAGGACCGGTGCCTTGGCCATTTTTGCCATTCCCATATTTACGATATCTTCATCTTTAAGATTGATCTCTGCCGGGCTTCCTGCACCCTCGATCACAATAATGTCATTTTCTTCGGCAAGGGCATTGTAGGCTTTCATAACATCCGGAACCAGTGTTTTCTTATATTTAAAATAATCTCTGGCACTCATGGTCCCCAGAACTTCCCCGTTTACGATCACCTGGGAACCAACATCATTGGTAGGCTTCAAAAGGATGGGGTTCATAAGAACCGAAGGTTTGATCCCGGCTGCTTCCGCCTGCATGACCTGAGCCCTTCCCATCTCCAGACCATCCTCTGTGATAAATGAATTCAGCGCCATATTCTGTGATTTAAAAGGAGCCACGCGATAACCATCCTGTTTAAAGATCCTGCAAAGCCCTGCAGCAAGCAGGCTTTTTCCTGCATTGGACATGGTTCCCTGTACCATTATTGCTTTTGCCATAATATACCTCCCTCAAGTACTTCGATCAGTCTTATATTCTCCTCATGACGCTTCACCGCAACCCGGTAATAACCTTTTTTCAGACCAGGATAATTGCTGCAGTCACGGATCAGTATTCTCTTCCGCAAACAGAAATCAAACAATTCTTCCGGGCCTTTAAAGAAAATATAATTGGCCTCTGACGGAAATACCTGATATCCGATACGGGTCATCTCCTCTTTCAGCCACTGTGCTTCCTGAAAAACAAGCTGCCGTCCCTTTTCCACATACTCCGTCTCTTCAAGTGCCTGGATTCCTGCTGCCTGTGCCATGGTGGAAACGTTCCAGGGCTGAACGCACAGTTCCATTTTTTCCAGAAGTTTTCTGTTGGAACAGAGGCCATATCCAAGACGTACACCGGCCATAGCATACCGTTTTGTAAATGCCTTCAGGATAAAAAGATTGTTAAATCCGGAAAGTGAACGTTTCAGAGAATACTCCTGCGGCTCTTTTACAAAATCAAGAAAACACTCATCCACAACCAGAAGGATCTCAAGCTTTCTGCATTTTTCCAGGATTTTTTTCAGAAGCCTGTGTGGGATCAGCATGCCGGTAGGATTGTTGGGATTGCATAAAAAAGCTATATCCAGACCTTTATGGAGGATATCCAGATACGAATCACCCAGTACAAATCCGTCATTTTCTGTGAGCATATAATATTCCAGCTCACACCCCATACTTGCCAGTGCCTGTCCGTACTCTGCAAATGTAGGCGCAGGGATCAGTGCCCTTTTGGGATTTACCGCACGGCAGAGCGTAAAGATCACCTCTGCCGCCCCGTTTCCGCAGACAATTTCTTCTTCTTTTACACCTTCATACTCTGCGATTTTTTCCCGGAGAAGGCTGCACCCCACCTGAGGATACTGTGCAATATGATCCAGACTGCGGATAATGGCCTGTTTCACACGTTCCGGTGTCCCAAGCGGATTTAAGTTTGCTGAAAAATCCAGGCAGTCTTTATATTTATATACGTCTCCCCCATGTATGTGTTTTGTCATTGGTCATTCTCCTGTCTGTTCTGTAATTGTCTTCTCTGCTTTTTCACAGTCTGTTAAAGAAACATCAAACGGATTCCTGCACTGATCACCGCAAAAACGATCACGCCCAGCACAGATGCCGCATACATCAGACGGTTGGCCCTCCTGATATCTTCCGGCTCTACCGGACGGATCGGATCTCCAATCGTAGGTTTTTCATATAATTTTCCAAAATAATATGCATTTCCAGCAAGCTGTACATCCAGAGCGCCCGCCATGGCAGCCTCAGTCTGTGCAGAGTTGGGACTTGCATGGTTTCTCCGGTCTCTTTTGTAGATCTTTGCCGCATTCTTCGTATCCATCCCTGTAAAAACAGTTCCTGCTACCATCAGCCAGCCGGAGAGCCTGGCAGGGATATAATTTGCCACATCATCCAGTTTGGCTGCAACACGGCCAAAGTACAGGTATTTATCATTTTTGTATCCCAGCATGGAATCCATGGTATTGATGCCTTTGTACAGAAACATCAGCGGCACACCACCAATGGCCATATAAAGCATGGGCGCGATAACACCATCCGAAGCATTTTCCGCAACTGTTTCCACTGCTGCTTTTGTCACACCGGTTTCCGTAAGCTCTTTGGTATCACGGCCAACGATCATGGAAACCGCATAACGCGCCTCATCCAGTGTCCCGTTTTTCAGGCTGTCATAAACTTTCATGCTTTCATCTTTCAGAGAACGGGTGGCAAGCAGCTGATAGCACCAGAATACCTCCAGCACAAAACCGGCCACCGGCAGAAAACGATAAAGATAATAAAGGACCAGAAATGGCACACCACCACTGAACAGACAGATAAGAACTACGGTCACAAAGCCTCCTGCCAGCTCTCCTCCATGACTTTTCGGAAAAATCTTCCGAATGGCTTTCTCCAGTACCGTGATCAGATTTCCGATAACACAGACAGGATGGTACAGCCATCTGGGATCCCCGATAAGAAGATCCAGCACAAATCCAAGGATCAGTGCCAAAAGACTATATTTCAGCATCTTTTTTCTGCCTCCGTTCTTTTTTATATTCCAGCGCATTTTTAAGGAAATGTACGGGAACTTTCGGATTTCCATAATAATAAAGATGGGGAAATCCTGCCATCAGCCGTCCCTCATAATGCATACAGTCCCAGCCTCTTGTGGATGCCGGTTTGGATGCATGAAAATCGGTTCCGCAATCTGTGGAGTCAAAATAATGGAATTCATGAGCCGGGATCTCACCAAGGCCGGAATCCTTTTTTTCCGTAAGAGTAATATATCCAAATCTGGTCAGTTTCGGTGTACGGAAAGATCTTCCCGGGATCACGCCGCAGACTTTGCGGAAATTTCCCTCCATATCTTCCATTTCCTGATGAAGATACATAAAACCGCCGCATTCCGCCAGACAGGGCATTCCACCTTCCACGGCCTTCCGTATCGAGCTGCACATCTCCTGGTTTTCCTCCAGGGCTTTTCCATTCAGCTCCGGATAACCGCCACAGAGAAGAAGCCCGTCCAGATTCCCGGGAAGCTCTGTATCATGGATCGGGGAAAAATGTACCAGTTCTGCTCCCATCTGTTCCAGCAGGCTTAAATTATCTGCATAAAAGAAACAAAACGCCTCATCGTCCGCCACACCAATCCGCACCTTTTCTGACGAGCGATATCCAAACGCACTGTCTTTCCGGATAAGATCCGAAAATTCCGGTATAGATAGTTCTGGTGCTTTTCCTGCCAGTTTCAGGATTCCGTCAATATCCAGTGTTTTTTCCAGTATTTCCGAAAGTTTCCCCAGCCTGTTTTTAAGTTCCGGGATCTCTTCCGGAAGCACAAGACCCAGATGGCGGCTTTCGATCACACAGTCCTCCACTTTCGGGACATATCCCAGCACTTTTACAGAAAGCTCCTCTTCCAGAAGTTTTTTCATCCGGGGATACAGCATTGGAGACATCTGGTTAAAGATCACGCCCTGGATATGGCTGTCGTTTTTATATTCCAGAAAGCCTTTCACATAGGCAGCCAGAGACACACTCATCCCACGGCTGTTTACGATCAGGATCACCGGCGTATCCGTAACAGAAGCCAGATCATAGGCACTGGCTCTGGATGTGGTGCCTCCCACCCCGTCATAATATCCCATAACGCCTTCCATTACCGCAATCTCACAGTCTCCGGCATTCTTTGCCAGAAGATATCTCGTACGATCTCCATCTGTAAAAAAAGTATCCAGGTTCCTGGATTTTGTTCCGATCACACGGCTGTGGAACATCGGATCAATATAGTCCGGTCCGCATTTAAAAGATGCAGTTTTTAACTTCCGGTTCACCAGTGCCTGAAGAAGTCCGCAGGTGATCAGTGTTTTTCCGCTTCCGCTGGCACCTGCCGCGAGAAGTATCCTTGGAATCTTCACCGAATTTCCTCCCCTCTTCCACTGCAGGAAATGATATAAATAGGATTCTCTCCCATCATCATATGATAGCGCCCTATGGATTTGGATCTTGCCGCCGCAAGCTGCACAATATCCACATCTTCCAGTCCAAAATCACGGATGGCATTCATGGCTTCTGTCACAGTTTCCAGGGTAATACAGTTGATCACGATCCTTACTTTCGGATTTTTTTCCAGAAGAAGGTTTATGATATCCTGCATATTTCCGGAAGATCCGCCAATAAACGCATGAGTCGGAGCAGGAAGTTCTGTCATGGCTTCCGGCGCCACTCCCGGTATGATCGCAAGGTTATCCACCGCGAATTTCTTTTTATTTTCTTTCAAAAGAGCAAGGGCATCTTCTTTTTTCTCAATGGCATAAACCTGGCCCATCCATGCACGCAGAGCCATCTCTACAGACACGGAACCTGTGCCCGCACCCACATCATAGCACACCGAATCTTCGGACAGGCGAAGCTTGGAGAGAGAGACGGTACGCACTTCCTCCTTGGTCATAGGCGCTTTTCCACGAAGAAATTCTCCATCACTGATCCCATGGACTGCAGACATTGGCGTAGCCTTTTCATTGCAGGCAGTCACCACACTCAGAGCATCTCCACGATACTCTGTAAGGTTTGCCGCCTTATCATGAAAGATCTTCTCGTTTTCGTAGGAAAGATTTTCTCCCACATAGAGCGTCACATCTCCCATTCCATAATATACAAGCCTGGATGCCAGTACAGCCACTCCGTCTTCTGTTCCGAGAATCGAAAATACTTTTGGATTATGGCGTATCAGGGAGATCAGATTACAGTTCCGTCCATGAGCACTGACGATCTTCGCGTCATCCCAGGAAAGACCGATCTTCGACATAAAATATACCACAGAAGAAATTCCGCAGATCACCTCAACATTGCCATCCAGCTGATCGATCAGCTTCTTCGCACCACTGTAAAATCCCACATCGCCGGAAAGGGCGATCGCCACCGTACGGTACTTCGGATGTTCCCTGATGTACTCCACGATCTTTTCGCTCCGATATTCATGAAGAACCATCTGACCGGGTTTCTGCACTGCTTCGGTCATACGTTTCGCCCCGATAAGAAGTTCAGCCTCATTGAGCGCTTTTTTTCCCTCCAGCGTCAGCGTCTTCTCTGCTCCCATGCCGATTCCCACAAGAGAAATCTTCTGAGACAGCGTAAATCCAAACATTTTTGAAAGAAATACTCTTGCATCCTGCAGGGAAAGCCCCTCTTCTTTCAGAGGTCTTCCAATGATCACAGGAGTAACCCCGCAACGCTGGCAGGCCTCCATCTTCTCCGGAAATCCTCCCGCAAGACCGGTATCTTTTGTCACCAGATAACTGCACTGAAACTGGCGCAGCATCGCTTCATTGATCTCAGCGGAAAACGGCCCCTGCATTCCTATGAGGTGTTTTCCCTCGATCCCAAGTTCCGCACAGGAGCGGATCACAGAAGGAATGGACAGGACTCTGGCAAATAAACGCTCTTTATAATCCGGAATTCCTGTAAATTTCGCCAGTTCCTTACTTCCTGTTGTAAGAAAAATATTTCCCTCTGTACCGGAAAGAAACGCTGCCGCTTCTTCTGTGCTTTCCACATAGATGGCTTCACTGTTCTTCTCTCCTTCAGGGCGAAGGATCCGCTGATACAAAACACCTGCGCTCTCACAGGCTGTGCGGATATTTTTCGTTACTTCCGCAGCATAAGGATGGGTGGCATCCAGAACGATCTCCGGTTTCTCCTTCCGGAAAAGTTCCTCCATATCCTCTGTTTTCAGCCTGCCGGCACTGACATGAAGAAATTCATTTTCCTGTAGAAGAGATCCGCCATATTCCGTAGCTGCACATGCATAAACAGAAACCCTGTTCTCCGCAAGAAACTCACAGAGTGCATAACCTTCTGTCGTGCCTGCAAAAACAATGGCTTTATACATTTTTATATCCTCTTGGTGTTACCATTTTACCATTGATATTTTTGGTCTGGGAATTTCCCACAAAAACAGTGGTAAACATATCTACTTCTGTATCCCGGAGTTCTTTCAGGGTCATTACCTGTGCATGTTCTCCGTCACGGGCGATCTGTGCAACCGTACCGCAGACAGTATCCGGAGATTTGTATTTCATCATCAGATCGCATGCTTTCTGAAGATAATCTTTACGCTTTCTGCTGGAAGGATTATAGAGACACACTACAAAATCTGCCTGTGCGGCTGCCAGAAGTCTTGCCTCGATCTTTTCCCATGGTGTGAGAAGATCGCTCAGGCTGATCAGGCAGAAATCATGGATCAGCGGTGCTCCCAGGACTGCCGCTCCTCCCGTGGCTGCTGTCACACCTGGAATGATCGTCAGCTCCACGTCCGGGTAATTTTCTCCGACTTCATACATCAGTCCTGCCATTCCATATACACCGGCATCCCCACTGCAGATCATGGAAACAGTTTTTCCTTTTTTTGCTTCCTCAAAAGCAAGGACACAGCGGTCTACCTCTTTTTTCATGGGTGTGGTCATAAATTCTTTTCCTGCAAAATATTCTTTTACAAGATCCACATATACTGTATAACCGATGATCACATCACTTTCATTTAATGCACGGATCGCTCTTCCAGTCATCTGGTCGTATGCGCCCGGTCCAATTCCAACAACATAAATCTTACTCAAAACGTATCCTCCGATTTCCGGCTGCAAGAGCGGTAGTCACACCGTCCCGGCCTGTTTTTTTTCTGATCAGGGTTCCCTGTCCGGATGCAAGCACTGCGCTTCTCTCACAGACATTGTCAACTCCCGTTATTTTTTTCACAAATTTTGACGGAGTAAACTCTCCTTTTACTGTCTTCAGTTCTTCTTCCGTAAACGTCTCAAAAAGAAGATGCCAGGATTCTGCCAGGGAAAGCAACCCTGGTTCCTCTTTTTTCAGGTCAATGCTGGCTATGGAATGCAGGGCCTCCTTATAAAGATCTGCTTCCTGCAGACATTCAATCGCCGCGCTCTGAATGGATGCAGCATCCTTTCCCTTCCGGCACCCCATGCCAAGAACTGCCACCGGGGGAACTACATGCACAGTATTGGAAAATGGCAGACAGCCTCTGTGCAAAGTGACCGCAATACCGGTTTCCGGCACTTCCCCGGCTGATTCATCCATCTGCCCTGTAACTGATGGGATTCCGTCTTTCCCACAGAGCATCAGCCCGTCCGGCAGATCGCCTTCCCATGGAAATTCACTGTAAAAACCGATCTTCTCTCCTGCAAGCAGTGCGGCAGATGCTTCCTTGGCCGCTTTCATATGGAAAATGGCACACCCGTTCTTTTTTGCAAAAACATCTACTGCAAAACGGCTGTGAAGATCTGTCGCCGTAGTCACCACCGGCGTAGCGTGAAGATATCCGGCACAGCGGACCGCCAGCTCATTGGCTCCCCCAAGATGTCCGGAGAGAAGAGAAATCACAAACTGCCCGCACTCATCAATTACCAGAACTGCAGGATCTGTTTTTTTCCCGGCAATATACGGTGCAATGCTGCGAACGGCAATTCCACAGGCCCCGATAAAGATCACGCCATCTTTTCCCGCCTGAAACTGTTCCCCGGCCCACTGGGAAGTGGAGATGGAAACAGAATCCGGGAGATAACGGCTTTTTTTTGCAAGAGTGACCTGCTCCCCTTCTGTTTTCAGTGCTTTCTGAAGTTTTTCCCCTGTCTCCAGCCCTGTCATACTGAAGCAAATGATGGAAATATTCATATTTTATTTCGTAGCCTCACGGAATTCTGTGGTAAATCCCGGATCATACAGCTTAGATCTGTCATAATGGGCAGCATTTACCGCATCACCTACCAGCATCAGAGCTGTTTTTGTGATATTGTTTTCTTTTGCTGTCTGAGCCAGTGTTCCCACTGTACAGATAAATTTCTTCTCATCCGGCCAGGTTGCCTTGTAAACAATGGCAGCCGGTGTATCTTCCCGGTATCCGCCCTCTACCAGTCTGCGGCTCAGTTCTTCCAGCATACCTGTACTGAGGAAAATTACCATCGTTGCGTTATGGGCCGCAAAAGACTGAATGCTCTCTTTCGCCGGTACCGGTGTTCTTCCTTCCATTCTTGTAATGATCACACTCTGGGAAATATCCGGAAGTGTATATTCCAGGTTCAGTGCGGATGCTGCTCCACAAAATGCGCTGACACCAGGACAGGAATCATACGGGATCCCTTTTTCATCCAGGATATCCATCTGCTCACGGATCGCACCGTAGATACATGGATCACCGGTATGAAGGCGGACTGTCATTTTTCCCTCTTTCTCCGCTCTCTCCATAACGGAGATTACTTCTTCCAGTGTCATTTTCGCACTGTTGTGGATGGTGCACACATCCTTGGAATATTCCAGAAGCTGAGGATTTACAAGAGATCCTGCATAAATGATCACATCCGCTTCCTCAAGATACTGTTTTCCTCTTACTGTGATAAGATCCGGTGCTCCCGGTCCTGCGCCTACAAAATGTACCATAATCTATTCCTCTCTTCTGTCTTTATTTTCTTTGATAATGATCAGAGAATAATATCCTGCATCCTCCGGGATCTCTTCTGCAGTTCTGTAGATCTTTTCATCCGGCATTCCGCAGTTTTCGATCATCATGGCTTCCGCTCCCTGAGCAAGAAGTTCTGCTTTCACATCTTTCATTTTCTTTCCGGCTTTCATGAGAACCTTGGTTCCCGGAAGTTTCAGGGCATCTTCGATCTGATAAGAAGCCGGAATCACATGAAGAGGCTCTGCCTTTTCCACAAGGCCCGTGTTCAGACGTGCGGAAACCGCGCAGAAAGATGTGATACCACAGACAATCTCTGTCTCATATCCCTGTGCCACAAGTCTGTGATGAACATAGAGATATGTGGAATAAACAGTCGGGTCTCCCAAAGTCAGAAACACCACATTTTTTCCCTGGTCAAGAACTTCCTTTACTTTCTGTGCCCCTGCATCATGATAACTTTTCAGAACTTCAGGGTCCTTGGACATTGGAAATGGTACCGCAAGAAGTTCCTTTTTTCCAAGCTCAGGATATGCTCCCTCTACGATCTTAAATGCTACTGTATCCTCCGGAACCTGTCCCGGAAGTGCGATCACCTCTGCCTCTTTTACAAGTCGGAGTGCTTTTAAAGTGAGAAGTTCCGAATCTCCCG
>OIBR01000559.1_pt1 | contig 12013 bp, 9 predicted proteins | sample 1581101 | NCBI WGS metagenome assembly OIBR01 (sample SAMEA3882522, study PRJEB24775) | human gut metagenome | biome: human-associated habitat; feature: intestine environment; material: feces | place: Netherlands | collected 2009/2010
GCGAAGAGCGCGAATGTGCCCGCGAGACAAGCCTTTCTCCTGCGCAGGGGAACCGTCTTCGTCTCCTCATGCTGTGTGGATTGTAAAGTCAGTTGTTCATTCATAGAGATTCCTTTCTGCCTGCATGGCGATGTTGCCCTAGCCCTCGAAGGAGAACTCGCCCGTGGACTGCTCGTAAACGCAGGTGACGGAAACAGAGTTTGTGTCGTTGAGCTTGAAGTCCGTGGTGATGACCCCGTTCTCATAGTCGAGGTTCACGACTTTCTGCCATGTAGCTTCGGTGACAGAAGGGTAATGGACGGCGCACCACTTGGAGAGGGCGGTGATGACGGCCTTCTCATCCCCGCCGAAGAGTTTCGTGACCTCGCTGTTCATGCCCTTCACGGTAATGTTTGTCACCGCTTCGGCACGCTCGTATGCGGTGTTTTTCTGAGCGAACATCGTAGAGCTTGTAAGGGTGGAGATGGTGTTCTCACCGGGGGTCTTAGAATCGGAGTTCACCGCAGCGCCACTGCCGTCCGTGTAGGTCACGATATGGGTGCCGGTATCAGTCTCGAAGACGATGGTATAGAGATAGCCGCCGTACCCATCGGAGGTCTTTTCGATGCGGGAAATGGCGAAACTATGGACGGTCGGGGTTCCGTTCACCGTTTCCACGTAGGAGTCATCGGCAAACTTGAGGGTGTAGCGCCCCTCGCTTACCGACCAGACGGAAGAGGAGAGGGTGTCGATGAGTTCCTTGGTATCGGAATCGTATCCCTTGATGATTTCCTTCTGGGCATCGGTAAGCTCCACTTTCCCGGTTTCCTCCTTCGTCTTCTTCTCAGCGGCTGTGGTAGTGTCCGTGTTATTTCCTGCGTGCTGCTCCTTTGCGGTTTCCGCGCGGTGATGCGACACGTTGATGGCGCTCATGGCAGAGCCGCAGGTGAACATCAGGAGCAGGCACAGGGCGATGACGGAAAACTTCTTGTGTTCCGCCATCCATGCTTTCAGTTTCTTCATAGCAGGTATCCTTTCTGGTTTCCTAGCGCCAGTCCCATGGATAGCCGCAGACAACCCATCCTCTTCCGTTTTGGGAAACCCAATCGGACAGGGAGATGGTGCGCAGACCGGAGTAAATGCTATCCATGACCTTGCCGTCACCGATATAGATGCCGACGTGCCCGTAAGCGTTACCGGCGGGGATGTTGGAGCCGTATTGGGCGGAGATGAGCATTCCTACCTTTATCTGGGAGAGGTCGGTGGTGGCGCGTTTCTGGCTGTAATTGGCACCGTATCCCTGATTGCCGAGCTGCGTATTGCCGTTGCCGCCGACGGGATGACCGGCTCTTGCATAGACCCTTGTTGTCCATGTGGCGCAAAGGTTGGCTCCCGGCCACGGAGTCTGCGAGCAGGCATTCACGATATCCTTCTGCCACTGGTCGGCGCTCTGGTAGTCCTGCCCGCCACCGGGAATGAGGGTGGTGCCGGAGTACCGATTCTTGAACTCCTCTGCGGTCATGGAATCGAGCTGCGCAACGAGCGGATAGGCTTGGCAGATGGAACGGTACTGGGCGATATAGCTGTCCTGCGACGCGGTGTAGTACCCGCCTTCGCCGAGGGCACGCAGGAAGAGTTCGGAGTTATTGGTGTCGATGGCCTTCTGGTAATTGGCAACGCGGGTGTAGTTGGACTGCTTGTAAAGATGCTCACACCGGTATTTCATGTACGAATCATCGTCTTTGAAGACGGCGAAATCCGCGTAGGTCTTGTAGGCAGAGCCGGAAGCACTGTATTCGGTGGTGAGCATTTTAACGGAACCCGTGATGAGTCCGCCGTAGTCATAACCGGCATATTTCACGCCGCCGTAGTTGTGGTACAGCCGCCCGAGGTCGGAACCGGAGTCCGAGGTGCCGTTCTCAATCATCATCTGGCCGAGGAGTGCCGAAGCGGGATATCCGTACTGCTCGTGGGCGTTCAGGCACGCGAGCACGAGGTCGTAGGTGACCCATGCGGGCATCCCGTCAAGCGATGCGCTCTTTTGCTCCTCATCGGCGGCACCGCCACCGACAACGGAAATCAGGCCGAAGGCCAAGATGAAGGCAATGATGAGTGGAAAGAATTGGGAGACGGCACCGGCAAGCGATGAAAGCATTCCCTTGATGCCACCGGAAAGAACCGTGAGCGCCTTTTTCTTTCCCGCTTGCGCCGCAGCATTCTCGTAGACGTTCCTATGGAAGTATTTGGAGAACTGCATCCGCTTCTGGGCAGCTTTTTTATCCAGTTTCTCGGTGCGGTATTTCTTTTCCGAGAGGGCACCGAGGGAGTCTTTCTTTTCAAGTGCATCCTTACCGGAACGAAGGTGCTTTCTCGCCTTTCCGGCAAGTTTCGCGCCGGTGTGCGTGGTTGCGACCAAATCGTCCGTGCCTTCCAGCTCGGAGTCTTTGAGAGCGTTGTGGGCAGCTTTTGCGGCTACACCCTTTGCACTACGTTTCAGGCTCTTATTCAGATTGTGGCGAGACTGCACCTTTTTCGTGAGGGCATTTTTTCCGGTTAGCTGGCTACGGGATTTTCCGTCAAGGGCATCGGCGGCGGAAGTCTTCTTACGTTTCCTTGCGATGGCATCGAGGGCGGTACTTCCCGCGCCGTGCGTGCCCTTCTTGCCGACGGAATAGAGGTCACCCTTTAAGGCTTTGGCGCTCTTATCTGCCTTTTCCACCAGACCGGTATTGACGGCATCCGTCTTTTCGGTCTTGAGGAGATTACTCATGGCTTTCTCACGGTCGTTTCCGCCGGTCGTGAAATCCGAAGCCTTCATCTGACGTTCACCGTCCTTTCCGGGGTCTTCTTACTGGATTGCTAGATAACGGGTTTTGCATCTTTCTTGTCCCCAAGCCCCGTCTTCTTCGTCTCATTGGGGTTCGTGGAGAACAGGTCATAGAGAACGTTGCCGGACGGGAACTTGCCGCGAATCGGCACGCGGGCGTTACCTGCGATGAGCAGGCCGTCACCCGGCTCTGCGGACTCGTCGATGCATTCCTCCTCCTGCTCGGACAGGTTCAGAAGCTCCGCCCACTTCATACGGTCGAGCGGGGACTGCTTGAGAAGCATGAGGAAGTCCGCATTGAGGACGATATTTCGCGCCGCTTCGTTGGCGAGCATCGCCGTGGCGTTCTGACTGATACCTGTCAGCAAAAGTCCGAATTTTCGACCCTCATTCGAGAAGCGGGAGAAGTAGTTAAGTACCGTCGGGTACGCGAACATACTCTGCATCTCCTCGACGTAGAGCCATGTGCGGACGTTTCGCTTTGCATTGAAGTACATGCGGTTGCGGACGGCTTCGCAGACATTAATGAGGGCGAAGACCAGCATGGAATCCGGCAGGTATTTCAGGTTGAAGTCCACGATGCGGGTGTTGAAATCGACGTTGCTCTGATGGTTGAAGAAGTTCATGGAACCCTTCACGAATCGCTCGTAACGGAGTGCGATGACCTGTGCCTGCTCCTCCGGCTGCTCGTTCGCGGCATCGTAGAAGTCCTGTAAGGTCGGCGGAAGATTGTCTCCGCGCTCTGCGGCCTTCTGGAAGGCAAGCTCGGTGCAGCGCTGAACGAGTGACTGGTCAACCTCAGAGAAGTTCGACCCGGCTTCGGCAGCGGAAGCGCCCGCCTGAGCTAACATCGCGTCCACCTTGAATGCAATCTGCTCGTTTCTCGTCATGTGTTCCACGGATACCGTATCGAAGGGGTTCAGATGGGTTCCGGTACCCACGCCGAAGTGGTAGGTGCTGCCGCCGTAGCGTTCGGCGATAGCGGTGTACTCGCCTGCGCGGTCGATGACGTAAATCTCGTCCGTCGGATTGGAGAAGATGGTGCCCGTCATCTCGGTCTTGGTGAACATACCCTTACCGGAGCCGGTCTTGCCGCAGACGAAGCCCATCGGCGAGGTGAGCTTCTTGCGGTTGCAGACCACGAGGTTGCGGCTGTGCTTATTCTGGCCGTAGAAGTTGCCGCCTGCATCGTCAAGCTCCTGCGTGGCAAACGGCACGAGGATGGAAACCTGCGCCGTGGTGAACATGCGGGAGATTTTCACGTGGTTATGGCCGAGCGGGAGGATGGAATTAAGTCCCTGACGCTGGCGATAGTCATAGGTGTCAAGCTCGATGGAGTTCTGACGTGCCGTGGAGATGATGCGAAGTACCTGCGTATCCAGCGCTTCCTTGCTCTCCGCGTAGGTGTAGACAAGCCCCGTGAAGACATAGAGACGCTGGTTCTTGTTCTGCAAGTGGTCGAGCACGTCCTCCGTCTCCTCCTTGGAGTATTTCAGCTCCTGCGGGAGGATGGAGAAGTCATAGCCTTTGTTCACTGCCGAGCGCTGTTCCTCGATGATTTCCTTGTCAATCCATGCGGAACGGGTGCGCACGTAATTGATAGCCTTGGATTTATCCATGGGCTGCACGTACCACGTGATAGCCATGGGGATAGGAAGGTCTGCCATGTCGGCAAGTGCGCGGTCGGAAAGTTCCGAGCCGAACTTCTTCATCACGAGTACCTGTGCGTAGACCCCGTTATCGAGCTTTACGCAGTCGTTATAGTGGCCGTCCGGGCGGAAGTCAATCTGCGTCGGTGCGATGCAGTCCTTGGTAGTCTGTAAGCGCTTGGCGGAAATATCGCGCTGGTAATCGAACAGGAACGGCTTATAGGGGTTCAGGAGTGAATGGATGACAGAAAGGCGCTGGGTGCCGTTCATAAGGTGTGCCTTGCTGCCGATGGAGTTTAGGATGCGGGAGGATTCGACCTCGATACGGGAGAGCTGACGCGCTGCATCTTCTGCGGTGTCCGCCGTCACGGAATAGGTGAGGTAGCGGTTCCTGCGGATGTTGCTGACCCCCTCCTTCACCTTATCGTTCAGGATGTTGTTGAATACCTGCGCGTCGTTCCTTGCAGCATCGTTTGCCTGACGCTCCGGGTCGAAGAACTTGCGATGACCGATCTCTTCCTTGAGGAGCGGCGTGTTGATGACGCTCATCTGCACGAGCGTATCCGCACCGAACTGGTCGTAAAGGCGGGTGATGGCGGAGAACATGGCTTTCTGCTGCTCATCGCGCACCGAGTGGTAACTGGTGTCATCGAAGGCGATGGAAGAGGAAAACATCCCCTCCTCCACCTCACAGATGCCGTCCTGATACATCTTGTTGTAGCCGATGTAGTTCACCACGTCTTTCGCGGAGTCACGCTTCTTTCTGGCATCGGCCATCTTATCGGACAGCTCCTTGTCCCTGTCCTTTAACTGGGACTTGATGGAGCTGTAGGTCTTTTTCGCTTCCTTCTCGGCCTTCTTGGCTTCCTTTTTCCTGCGCTTCATCTCGCGCTTGGCGTGCTTCTTCTCCTTTCGGGTCAGCTTTCCGGCACCTTGCGTGACGTGCGCGACCTGAGAGATGGCATCCATGTCGATAGCGCCGGTATCGGAGCGCAGGGGCGCGGTGTTCCCGAACCCGTCACCGGATGCGTGGACGAACGCGTCCACGTCAAATGCGGCGTTAAGAGATGACCCGTCCTGCCCTTGGGGAGTAGGATTCGATGCCGCGAAGGTTTCCCTGCTTTCGGTAGTGTTTTCCATAGATAGTTCCTTTCTGCTTGCTGTTTTCCGACTCAGAGAGAAGTCCCGCAAGGCGCATGGACGGCTTGTAGAAGATGCGGTCGTTCGTGAAGTTTGCCTTAAGCCAAAGCGGCGCAAACTGCTCGAAGGGCATCCCGCAGGGCTTCACGAAGCCCACGCACCAAAACGGCAACGAGACGGCGTAGATAAAATAGGTGCAATCGCTGACGTTCAGCCCCAAAACGAAGTAGATGTAAAGCCCGGCAAGTACCGAGACAGAAAGCGCACCCGTGATGGATACCAGGGTGCGCATGGTCATCTTGCCTACGATTTTGGGCTGATACTCGGCGATATCCTTGTGTACTGCTACAGAGAGCATGTTAGATATCGCTCCTTTCTAACCCGCGAGGGAACCCCAGTTGATACCGGTCTTGAAGTACACGGCAGCACCCACGACGATGGCACCGCCGATAATCATGGCGAGGGCACCGGAGAGCTGACCGCCGCCGCCCTGCATACCGTCCTTGATGGTAAGACCAAGGTTCACAAGGCCGAAGACGATGAGGATGCCGCCGAGGGCGGTCACACCATCAGAGAGAAGGTTTTTCACGTTTTCCAGCATGGTTGATTCCTTTCTTGTTTACTTGTTTTCTAGTAACCGTACAGATGGGCAAAGGCGATACAGGTAAGTCCCGCGACGATGATTGCAACGGCTTTGCGTATCTCCCCGCCCCCGCCGCGAAGAAGTCCCGCGAGGGTCATCCCAAGATAGATGATTCCCACGACGGTGAATGCGCCCGCAGCGGTTCCTATCGCCGGGGCGGCGAGTTTGACGAGTGTTTCCAAGTTCCTTCCTCCATTCGTCCCCTTTCTGCCTTTTTCGCGTGGCATTTCTCTTAATTATAAGTGACTACCGGTTCAGCAATTTACCCAGAAGCCCCTTCCTTGATTTTTTCCATGCCGCCCATTTCCATGCCGTGAACTCCGCACCCGTATCCTCATCGGGGGTGTACGGCTCGCAGCCGTTTTTCAGATACCGCTCGAAATCGAAGGAGTTCTTATGTAAACGCTTCCAGTTGTGCTTATCCACGATATAGCGGTATCGCTTATGGGCGTGGGGGTCGTACTTATCATCCATGAGCGGGTTGGTACCGGCGATGAGCAGGATTGCCTTTAGTCGGCTCATCTTTCCGATTTCTGCTGCGTCGATAAGGTCACGACCCTGAATCTGCAAGTTCTTACTGGCGCTTGAGGACTGCCCCGTAGACTCGTTGTAAGTCATCTGATGGATGGTCTGCTTGCCAATCATCTCCGCAATCTCCTTGTTGGTGGAGTTGGACTTGCCACCGAGGAAGAGCGTCGAGTCGCAGCAGTCGATGATGGTCTGCGCCTTCTTATCGTACTTGCTTTCCAGCTGACTCATGGATTGCAGGATGATGGTGATGCCGATGTTACGGGAACGGGTGACCGCGATGGTCTCCTCAATCTGCGGGATAGTGCCGATGTTGGCGAACTCATCGAAGATGAAATGCACCGGGGTCGGGAGTTTCCCGCCATAATCCGAAAGGGCTTTTCGGCACAGCTGGTCGATGGTTTGCCACATGAGGATGGCGAACAGGAAACTGAGGGTCTTGTCGGTATCGGAGAGGATGCCGAAAATCGCCACCTTCGCATCCGGGTCACCAAGGGTGTCAATCTCCATCTCGTCATAGGTCAAAAGCTCGCGCACGCCATCTGTCGCGATGGGCGCAAGGCGCACGTTGCAGGAAATGAGGATGGATTTTAAGGTCTTGCCTGCGGCCACCTTGAAGTTCTTGTAGTTCATCAGGGCGAAGTCCTCGTCGGCGGAAAGTCCCCCGCAGTCGGCGGGCTTCACGCCGTCGGAGTTGCGCTTGAACTTACTGGGCACCCAAGACCAGCCGTTATCTGCCTGTTTGGTGCCAAAGCTCCTTGAAAGACCGGCATTTCCCGCAGCGTCAGGAGAAGAGCCGTCGTTCTGCTTGTACTTCTTGCCCTCCTCGATTTGAAGGAACATCAGGTCAAGTGCGGACTTGAAGTTCTCATCGTTCTCTCGTGCTTCCGCAAGGGAGAGGAGCGTGAGAAGCGAGGACATGTTGTAGTCATTCGCCGGGAACCAGTCACGCAACAAGGCGATGAGCGCCGTGTAGAGCATCTTCTCCGCGTTCTCCCAAAACGGGTCACCGCTCGATTTCCCCTCGGGGTTCGTGTTCATAATGAAGCAGTTCACGAAGGAGAGGATATCGGTATCCGTCTTCACGTACTTTAACGGGTTGTAGTGCATGGACTCATCAAGGTTGATGGTATTGAAGCTCTTGAGCTTATAGCCGTTGTCCGTGAACAGGTATCCGGCATCCTTAAGAAGGGTGCCTTTCGGGTCGGTGACGAAGTAGCTGGTGTTGAGCTGGCAGATGTTCGGGGTCACGTAGTTAAAGGTCTTACCGGAGCCAGAGCCGCCGACCACGAGGACGTTTAGGTTGCGGTCATATTCCGGGTCGAACTTGGGACGGTGCAGGGCAAGGCCGAAGTTCTTGGTGAAGAGAAGGTTGTTATCTTCGGTCTGCAAGTCCTTAAACTTCTTTCCTTCCTTCAAAGTGCCCCAGCGGGCGGAACCGGATTCTTCGCCGGAACGATAGTTTCCGATGAACGCCACGTAGCGAAGCCAAATCATCCAGATAATGAGAAAGCAAGCCCCGCCAAACAGCAGGGAGTTACTGGTCATATCGAGGGCAAACGGTGCATCCTTTATGGTCTGCCACATGGAAAGGAATGCATCGCTCAAATGGTCGAAAATCTGCCCCGGATAGGTGACGAGGGTTTCGGCATAGCGGTCACCGAGATAGAAAAAGACCGTGGCGATGACGAGGGTGCCGAGCGCCGAGGTGGCAATCTTCTTATTGATTTCCGGGTTCGCGCTATTTGCCATCTGCATCCTCCTTTTCCACTTCTTCCAGCACAAGCAAGAGCGTGGTCACAATACTCGTGCGCGTCTCTCGCGTGGCCGCGTGGCGGAATCCTTCATAGCAGGTGAGCGAAAAGTCCTCGGACACATCAATACCATTGGAATCGCGTGGAGTGAGACCGTCGCACCGGGAAAGGGCGGAAGGCTCCCAGAGGGTCGTGATGCCATCTTCCGATTTCACGCGCTTGCACCCGGACTTCATTTCATAGAAAAGGTTGTCGAGGGTGGTATGGGTTTCGTTGTCCTTTGGCAGGGCGGCATCAAGAAGGGAGATGAGGTTCCCGATGGTACGCTGGGAAGGCTCGCACCAGTCCCTTAAATATCCAAGACAGGCCATCAGAAGAAGTTTTTCCGTCTTCTTAAAGAAGTCCCCATCTGAATCGGAGAGGTTCACGATGGATTCCGCGATGGTCTCGATATCGCTGTCCGATTCCATGGTAAGAAGCGGGGAGCATTTCAGCCTGTCCGGCAATTTGTCTTTGAGTGTCATGGTCTATCTCCTTACAATACGTCTTCGCCGTTAAAGGGCAGGCTCGAACCATGCTCCCGCGTGGTTTCCTGCGCCTTCGTCTCCGTTTCAATTTGAGTTTTAGCGGCGGTCATGTCGCGGGCTTCTCCGGTGAGGGAATAGGACTCGGAATCATATTGCTGCTCCTCGCGAATATCGGAGGGGCGAATCTCGCTTCCGGTCTGCTCTGCATCCATGACGGCGGTGCGGGAATCGGTATCTGCGCCATCGTGGCTCTCAATACCGGAGTTCGGGTCGGGCGTGCGCCCGTCGTTATCCATGGAACCATCAGATGCAACCGGCTCAAGCAGCTGTTGTTCGTCACGCATCTGCTCCTGCGCCAGACGCGCATTCTGCATGGCAAGGTCTCCATCTGGGAGGGTGCCAGCGTCCTTCGGGGTATTCTGCTCGAACCAGTTGTGGGTCACATCGAGGTCGTACCGGTTCTTTAACGTCTCCGCAGAGACCGGCCAGTCGCGACCGCGCTCATACGCCGGTACCGAACCGTCCTTATTCAGGCTTGCAGGCTCGTAGGCCATGACCTCACCCTTGCTGGTTTCAGTCACGCCGAAGCCCTGTGCGTTCATCTTGCGCTCGAAGTCGGAAAAGTCCGTGCAGTCTTCCCTTGCCTTTTGGGCAGCGTTTCGGATGTTCTGGGTATGGATGGCGGTGTCCTCGGCGCGAAGAGTGGCAACCCTATCGCTGCGGGCAGGTGCATCCTTTCCCGGCGCGTCATAAGTCTTTTCCGGGGCATCCGTTTTCACCTGCGTCGCGTGAACCTTATAGGGGGCACTGACGGCAATCACATCGAAATCCTCACGGGTCTCACGACCAACCATCTCGGTAAGCTCCTTGTGGGAGTATCCGGAGAAGCAAATCGAATCGTCGATGTTGAGGTTTTCGGTATCCTGCTCGCTAAAGAGCACATCGTAAGTTTCTTCTGGTGCATCCTTGTAACGGATGGTGACCGGAATGACCGTTACGTCCTCTGCCGGGAGGTCGGGATAGCTTGCCAGCTCCGTGAGGGAATCCATGGTCTTCTTATTCACGGGTTCCGCGTGATTCAGTGCGTCGGTGATACGCTGCTCATCGAGACGCGCCATCACGTCCTTAAATTGCGGGGCATACCCTGCGACGGTCTTAGCATCCTCCTTGGCAAAGGCAAGGAATCCGTTTCCCTGTTTGTCCGTGTAGGCGGCGGCATAGGTACCATTCTCGCGGCATACCTGCGCATAGTAGGCGGCTTCCTCGGAAGTACCAAAGGGCACGACCACCTGCTCACGAGAGGATTGCTTCTCAGCCATTGCTTTTGCCTGCTCGGGAGTGTTCCCCTCCTTCTTATAATGGCGCTGCCACCAGTCAAAAGCACGTTCCCTGCCACGTCCGAACCGCAGATAGTTCTCCGTCTGCCTTGTGACGAAGTTTAGGAGGGCGTTTCCCATGTCATCGCCGAAATCCTGAGCCATGTGGCATCATCCTTTCTTTTCCGATTTCCTGCTTTTTGAAGCGGCAAGAATGCCGTCTCCTTGGGGACAGATTATAACGCAGGCTATTTTTCTATCCCTCTGCCCTATACACGAACATGCAGGTAGAAACTGCCAAATGCACGGATGCCGATGATAGAAAAAGACACCATCTAGCATCAAATGAACCCATTTGCGCCTATTTGCGAACGTTGACCCTTTTCTCATCTGGGTAGAGGGATTCGCCCCTCAACCATCCCGCCCACAAATCTTTCATAAATCCGCAGGCGGATTGACGGAAACATTTGGAACGGAAAAGTTGACCGGCTCCGACTCCCGTGCATTCGCCTTCGCTGCCGCGATGCGCCGGACGCAGGAAAAGCGAGGGGCTTTCCCGCCGGGCACCGCGACCGCTCATTATATGCACGGAGATTGCTGAAATGGGGCGCTGCCCCAGACCCCGGCCACTCCGCGCAAGCCGCAGGATTTTGTCCTTTCGGCGGGGAAAATACAAGTCTTGAATGTTTACCGGCTTTCTTGTAAAATATATATATAGCAAGATGGTTGATACCTTCTTGTGAGTCGAACAGGAGGTGGTCTTCACCGATGAATCAGGAAGAAACGATGCTTAAGCATAAGGAGAGATACAAGAAAACGATTAAGAATCTGACCGTGATGAGCGATATTTTCGCGCGGAATGTATTCAAGGATAAGAAAGCCTGCGAGTACGTTCTTAGAATCATCATGGAGGACAAGGATTTGACCGTCATCGACAATGAGACGCAGGTGGATTTCAGAAACATGCATGGCAGAGGTGTCGTGCTGGACTGTGTGGCAAAGGATAGAAGCGGACGCGTCATAAACGTCGAGATACAGCAAGACGATGAGGGGGCGCACCCGAAGCGTGCCAGATACCATCTTGGGATGATGGACTCGAACGTGCTGGATACGGGAAAGAACTTCGATAAGCTCCCGGAGACCTACGTGATATTCGTCACGTTGAAAGACGCACTGGGGCACGGACTCCCGATAGCCCATATCGACCGGATAATCCGCGAGAACGGCAAGGAGTTCGGGGACGAGGAACACTTCATCTACGTGGATTCGAGCAAGGACGATGGCGGCGAGCTTGGAAGACTGATGCACGATTTCCGTGTGAAGGAAGCGAAAGAGATGCAGGCGGGAGCATTGAAAGACCGCGTGCATGAACTGAAAGAGACCGAGAAAGGGGTGGAGCATATGTGCAAGGAAATGGAACAGCTTTGCGATGAAGCAAGAATGGATGAAAAAAAAGAAACCGCAAGGAACCTTAACGATATGGGGTTGCCAATCGAGCAGATTGCACAAGCGTTAAAGGTGAATGCCCAGATGGTGCAGGAGTGGCTTGCAGGTAGCGTTTCTACGGCAAGATAGATAACCACTTAGACGGCTTCACGGTTTTATGGCTCTACGGGCTTATGGCTCGTGGAGCCTTTTGCTAAAGAAATA
>OIBR01000563.1_pt1 | contig 11987 bp, 7 predicted proteins | sample 1581101 | NCBI WGS metagenome assembly OIBR01 (sample SAMEA3882522, study PRJEB24775) | human gut metagenome | biome: human-associated habitat; feature: intestine environment; material: feces | place: Netherlands | collected 2009/2010
CCGGTCGACCTGGGCCTGACCAAGGACGCCGAGCCGGAGGCCGACGCCGCTGCCGCCGCTCCTGCCGCTGAGCCGGAAGCCGCCTGATTTCGCCTTTTCCGGCGCACCTATGCCGCGTTGGGTTTGTTGCTTCGCCCTGTATCTTGCGATACAGGGTTTTTCTTTTGCTTTTGCGATTGCGATTGGCTTGCGGCCTTCCGTCGTACTGTCGCTGTATTGCCACGTATGTCCGGCACGTACGTTCGGGCACTACCGGCATACGCAATCGGACATGCGAAAAAACATACGAAAAGGCCCTTGGAAAATCCCAAGGGCCTTCGTCGTCATCACTTATCCGCCCATTGCGAAACGGACGGAGCGAAAGCGATCATGCGTGCGTCGGCGATGCCAGCGACGTTTCATGACCGCTCCATAATCACTTGAGCGGACCGGTGTGCCAGATGCGCTCGAGGTAATCCTCGATGGAGCGGTCGGAGCTGAAGTAGCCGGAGTTGGCCACGTTGAGCACGGCCATGCGGCTCCACTTCATCGGATCGCGGTAGGTTTCCTCGATCTGGGCCTGGATGTCCATGTACGCGCGGAAGTCGGCGAGCGTCATGAAGTAATCCTTGTTCAGCCAATCGTTGACGAGGTCCTTGTAGGTGTCCTTGTCGCCGTCGGAGAAGGTGCCGTCGGCAACCATATCGATGGCGGCCTTGAGCTGCGGGTCCTTCTCGTAGTACTCGCGGGACAGACCCTTGGTGTCGTAGCCCTTGGCGTACAGCGCAGAGACTTCCGGCTCGGTCATGCCGAACAGGAAGAAGTTCTCGGCGCCCACACGCTCACGGATCTCGACGTTGGCGCCATCGAGGGTGCCGACGGTCAGAGCGCCGTTGAGGGCGAACTTCATGTTGCCGGTGCCGGAGGCTTCCTTGCCGGCCTGGGAGATCTGCTCGTCGAGGTCGGTGGCCGGAATGAGGTTCATGGCCAGCTCGATGTTGTAGTTCCACGGGAAGTAGACGTTCAGCTTGCCCTTGACGTCCGGGTCGTTGTTGATGACGCGGGCGACGTTGTTGATCAGCTGGATGGTCTGCTTGGCCAGGTAGTAGCCCGGAGCGGCCTTGGCGCCGAACACGATGGTGCGCGGCATGATGTCGTCGGCGGAGACCTTGCCGGACTTGATGTCGGCGTAGTCGGCGATGACGGACAGGATCTTCAGGGCCTGGCGCTTGTACTCGTGCAGACGCTTGACCATGGTGTTGATCATGGTGTTCGGGTCGATGTCGAAGCCGTACTTGCGCTTGGCGAAGTTGGAGAAGTCGACCTTGTTGGCCTGCTTGACGGCGGCGAACTTCTTGACGAACTCGTCGTCATCGGCCAGCGGGATGAGGCCCTTGAGCAGCTCGAGGTCGGACAGCCACTTGTCGGTGCCGAGGCCCTCGGTGATGACGTCGGACAGACGCGGGTTGGCCAGCTTGATGAAGCGGCGAGGGGTCACGCCGTTGGTCACGTTGGTGAACTTGTCCGGGTAGACGTCGGAGAAGTTCTTCAGGGTGACGTCCTTGAGCAGCTGGGAGTGCAGCTCGGCCACGCCGTTGACGTGGGAGCCGCCGTAGGAGGCCAGGAACGCCATGCGCACGGAGTCGCCGGTGTAGATGGCCATGTCCTTGATGGTGGCCTCGTCAACGCCCTTGGCCTTGAGCTCGGCCTCGAACTGGTCGTTGATCTTCTCGATGATCTCGAGGTGACGCGGCAGCAGTTCGCCGATGAGCTTGGACGGCCACACTTCCAGGGCTTCCGGAAGCAGGGTGTGGCAGGTGTAGTTGAAGGTCTTGTTGGTGATCTTCCAAGCGGTGTCCCAATCGTAGCCGTACTCGTCCATGAGGACGCGCATGAGCTCCGGGATGCCGATGACCGGGTGGGTGTCGTTGAGCTGGAAAGTGATCTTGTCCGCGAAGGTGGTCAGATCCGGCTTGTCCTGGCCCGGGTAGAAGACGCGGATGGCGTCGTGGATGGAGGCGGACACGAAGAAGTACTGCTGTTCGAGGCGCAGAGCCTTGCCCTGCGGGGTGGAGTCTTCCGGATACAGGATCTTGGAGATGTTCTCGGCCTCGACCTGCGGCTTGACGGCGTCCAGATACTCGGACTTGTTGAAGGTGAGCAGATCGAACTCGTCGTAGCTCTTGGCGGTCCACAGGCGCAGGGTGTTCACGCGGCCGGAGGCGTAGCCCGGAACCATGTAGTCGACCGGGACGGCACGCACGGACCAAGCCGGCTTCCAGACCTTCTTGCCGTTCTCTTCGACGACTTCGCCGCCGAAGGAGACCTTCTGGTCGCGGTTGTAGTCGATGTGGCCCCACGGCTCTTCGTTGGCCAGCCAGTAATCCGGGGTCTCGATCTGCTTGCCGTTCTCGTCGAATTCCTGCTTGAAGATGCCGTACTTGTACTGGATGCCGTAACCGAACGCCGGCACGCCAAGGGAGGCGAGGGAGTCGATGAAGCAGGCGGCCAGACGACCCAGGCCACCATTGCCGAGGCCCGGCTCGTATTCGGCGTCGATGATTTCCTGGGCGGAGAATCCGAGGTCCTTGACGGCCTTGTTGAACTGGTCGGTCAGTCCGGCGTTGAGCAGCGCGTTCTCGAGCTGCTTGCCCATCAGGAACTCGGCGGACAGGTAGCCGACGGCCTTGGTGTTGCCGTTGACCATGTCGGCCTGGGTCTTCATCCAGGAATCCACGAGATGGCGACGCACTGCGGCGGACGCGGCGACGTACACATCAGCCGGCTTGGCCTGCTCGACGGTGACGCCCTGGGTGTACTTCAGCTGCTCACGGATTTCGTCAGCGAATTGTTCCGCGGTGACCGCGGACTTCGGTGCGGTAATTTCAGTCATTGATTGACTCCCTTTGACGGATACTCTCCAGGAACATTATGCCTTACTTCAGCGTCCTTGCATTTGCGGCCGCATGAACACTAAGTAACATCATGCATACGTTCTCATGTACAGCATACTACGTAATCATAAAAAGACGAAATTCCTAGCAATCGTAAGCCGGCATTCGTTTGCAAAAAACATTGCAAAAACTGCAAACGCAACGCATGGCGCCCATTAAGCGAGGGCACCACAATCGCAGGAAAATCGCCCCTCAAACCCCTATTTAGTTACGACTACATCGTTTGCAAAGTTCCATCATAGTCGTTTGCGGGCTGCACAATACCGGTATGGCTGTCATACGAGAACAAGACTTGGGCAAAGGACGCGCCGCCTTCGAACAGTGGCAGGACGCGGCGCACAACATTTTCAGCGAGCAGCTGCCGGCCGATGACGACGCCGCTTTCGATTTCCGGCTCAACTTCTCGCCGCGTCTGCCGCGCCAGCTGTGGGCGATGGCGGTGCGCTACTCGCTATACCTGCTGGAAAAGAAGGCGCCGGGCGAAGGCGTGGAGGTGCGCGTGGCACCGTGGGGCGCCATCAAGATCCTCGACGGGCCGGCGTCCGATCCGCACAATCTCACGCCGCCGGACGTCATCGAACTGGACCCCGACGTGTGGATGAGGCTCGCCACCGGCATCACCAGCTGGGACGAGGAAAAGGACGCCGGGCGCATCACCGCCGTCGGCGAACGCGACGATCTGAGCGGGCTGCTGCCGCTGGCATAGGAATAGGTCGCGGCGCGGCGCGACCTGCGATGGTTGGCGGGACGAGCACGACAATCGCCCGACAATCGCAATCGAAATAATAAAAAATGGCCCGCGGTCGAAACCACGGGCCATTCGTTGAAAAAATCTGTGCAGTCAGTCCTGCTTCTTCGGCTTCAGCGCGCTGGGCACCGGCATCGGGATGGGCTTGTGCGGCTTCGGCGCTGCCTTCGCCGCCGGAAACTCGCCACTGGTGGCCTTCGCTGCGGCTTCCGCGGCCCACTTGGCGTATTCGTCGAGATCATCGGCGGCATCGGAAGACGTTTGACCGTCCCCAACGGTCTCATCTTCGGCGTCCACATCGTGAGAATACTTGGCTTCGATATCGGCAAACGGGTCGAAGGAACCAGAACCGGGCTCCTGCGCACCGAGCTCCTTGGCAAGCTCATCGTAATCGGTGTCGGTGGTCAGGTACTTGAGCTTTCGGGCTATTTTCTGCTGTTTGGCTTTCTGACGTCCGCGGCCCATCTGACCCCCTGAAATTACTGTGCTATCAATTCATCAAACAAGAGAGTACCACTTATTGCGCACTATTTCGTTGTCGGCTCAGACTTTTACGATAAAATCGTTGATTTTCTTAAGAAAAGGACACGTATGACGGACGAAACCCAGGAGCAGCAGATCACTGCTGTCGGCAATGAAATGAGCGCGAGCTTCCTCGCCGCAAAGAAGCGTTCCGATGAAACCCTCGCCGCAATCGAAAAGAATCCGGGCAAGTTCACCATGCTCACCGGCGACCGTCCGACGGGCCGCCTGCACATGGGCCATTACTTCGGCACGCTGCGCAGCCGCGTGGAGATGCAGAACAAGGGCGTGCACACCAACATCATCATCGCCGACTATCAGGTGATCACCGACCGTGACACCACCGAGCACATCCAGGACAACGTGCTCAACCTGATCCTCGACTACATGGCCGCCGGCATCGATCCGGAGAAGACCATGATCTACACGCACTCCTCCGTGCCGGCCGAAAACCAACTCATGCTGCCGTTCCTGTCGCTCGTCACCGAGTCCGAACTGCACCGCAATCCGACCGTCAAAGCCGAGATGGAGGCTTCCGGCCACGCACTGACCGGTCTGCTGCTGACCTACCCGTTCCATCAGGCCTGCGACATCCTGTTCTGCAAGGGCAATATCGTGCCGGTGGGCAAGGATCAGCTGCCGCACATCGAATTGACCCGCACCATCGCCCGCCGCTTCAACGAGCGTTACGCCAAGAAGAACCCGGTGTTCCCGGAGCCTGACGCCATCCTGTCCGATGCGCCGGAGATTCCGGGCCTCGACGGCCAGAAGATGAGCAAATCCCGTGGCAACTCCATCATGCTGAGCGCCACCGCAGCGGAGACCGCCAAGCTCATCAAGAAGAGCCGCACCGATTCCGAACGCAAGATCACCTTCGATCCGATCAACCGTCCGGAGGTCTCCGCACTGCTGACCACCGCGGCGCTGACCACCGGCCGCGACCCGAAGGAAATCGCCGAGGAGATTGGTGATTCCGGCGCGGGCGCACTGAAGATGTACGTGGTTGAATCCGTGAACAACTTCCTTGCCCCGATGCGCGAACGCCGCGCCGAGCTGGCCAAAGATATGGATTACGTGCGTGACGTGCTCGCCGAGGGCAACAAGAAGGCCAATGCCATCGCCAACGAGACGCTGGACCAAGTGCGCGACGCCATGGGCATGCGCTACTGAGCGCGTTTGAGCCGTGCGGCCGTCGCACGCTTACGTGTTCGCACGTTCACAACGAGAAATGGGTCGGGAACCACATCGGTTCCCGACCCATTTCGCTTACAAATGGCGGATTACGCCTTCCGCCGGATGCCATCCCGCTTAGATCTGCGAGCGTTTCTCCCCTGCGGCGATTTCTGCGGCCACAAGGTCGTCGTCCACGTGGCGGTCATCCGGATCGTCGAGATAGTGGTCGAATTCGTGCAGCACTTCCGCGCTTGGCGCAGGCGTGAGCAGCGAGATCACCACGATGAACAGCAGCGAGACGATGAACGCCGGCAGCAGCTCGTAGATGGCGAAGATGCCACCGAGCGGCTTGACGAGGTTGTGCCAGATGAGCACGGTGGCCGTGCCGGACAGCATGCCCGCGATCGCGCCGTACTTGTTGGTGCGCCTCCAGTACAGCGAGGTGAGCATCAGCGGTCCGAAGGATGCGCCGAGGCCGGCCCACGCGTACGAGACCACTTGGAAGATCGAGGAGTTCTGGTCGAACGCCACCACGATGCCGAAGATGAACATGACGAGCAGCGTGATGCGCGCCACCATCATCACCTGGCGGTCGGTGGCCTTGCGGTGCAGCAGTCCGCGGAAGATGTTCTCGCCGACGGCCGAGGCGCCGATGATCATGTACGAGGACGAGGAGCTCATGGACGCGGCGAAGATGCCGGACACGACGATGCCGCACATGAAGCTCGGCAGCAGCGCCTGCGACACCACGATGAAGATGTTCTCCGCGGCCGCCTGCGTGGCGAACTGCGTCGGCATCATGGCACGGCCGACCAGGCCGATGCACACGCCGCACGCCAGCGAGATCACGCACCACGTGGTGGCGATGATGCGGGATTTCTTGATTTCCTCGGAACTGCGGATGGACAGGAACCGCACGAGCACCTGCGGCATGCCGAAGTAGCCCAGGCCCCACGCGAGCATGGAGATGATGGTGATGATGCCGTAGTCGGCGGGCGCGCCGAACATGGCCTGTCCGGCCTTGACGATCTGCTCGCCGGCGTCGTTGAGGATCGGCGTGGCCACATGCGTGCCGTCGAGGAATCCCGGAATGCCCTTGAGGAAGGCAACGGTGTTGTCGATGCCGCCGGCGGACGCCACGGAGCCGATGAACACCACGGCCAGCGCGAAGAACATGAGCAGGCCCTGGATGAAGTCGGTCACGACCACGGACAGATAGCCGCCGATGATGGTGTACGCGAACACGATGGCGGCGCCGATCACCATGGTCAGGTGGTAGTCCCAGCCGAACAGCGTGGAGAAGAGTTTGCCGACGGTCACGAAGCAGCTGCCGACGTACACGCAGAAGAATACGAGGATGATGAGCGCAGCGATGGTGGATACGATATTGCGATCGTCATGGAAGCGCTTGGAGAAGAAGTCGGGAATGGTGATCGCGTCGCCGGCCACCACGGAGTAGCGGCGCAGACGGCGTGCGACGAGTTTCCAGTTGAGGTACGTGCCGAGCGCCAGACCGATGGCCGTCCACATCGGGTCGGCCGCGCCGGTGAAGTAGGCGACGCCCGGCAGGCCCATAAGCAGCCAGCCGCTCATGTCGGAGGCTTCCGCGCTCAATGCCGTCAGCCACGGTCCGACGCCACGCCCACCCGCGAAATACTGTTTGGTGGAGGAATTGGACCTCTTGGAGTAGACGAAGCCGATGGTCAGCATGGCCGCGAAGTACAAGACCATGGCCAGCAGCACCCAGAAATCTTTGGTTACCAAGTGTTTTTACCCTTCTGCAGGTTATTAAATGTCGTAGCGCCAGGATTTATCGGTCACTACTCGTGCCATCGCCAGGCCGATCGGCAGGCAGATGATCACCATGAACGCACGGAACGCCCAATCGAGCGCGTTCAGCGTATCGAACTGGCCGAGGTGGAACATGGCCTGGTACATGTACAAACCGGGCACCATGATCACAATAGACGGAACCGTCAGGCAGATGCGCGGATATCCCAAATGCGGAGCAAGCAGGCCGTGGCGCACCGCCGAACGCCATGCGGAGGCGAGCAGGCCGGCAAGGAACGCGCCGATGAACGCGCCGGCTTCCGCGGGCACGCCCAAGTCGACGATCTCCAATCGCAAAGTATCGGTGATGGCGCCGATGGTGGCGGCGACGAGGCACATGCGCTGCGGGGAATTGAACATCACGGAGAAGCCCCACACACCGATGAACGCGAACAGCATGCGCAGCAGGCAGTTGATGACGGGGTTCAGTCCAAGCGGCTCGAATCCTTGCGGATTCAGGTGCACGATTGAGGCGACCATCCATCCTGCCAACGTGGCCATCAGGATGATGCACAGCACGTAGGTGAGTCGTTGCACGCCTGATGGGAAGTCGATTTTCGCCATGTCAAGTCCGCCGGTTATCAGCGGGAATCCGGGGATGACGAACAGCATCGCGCCGATATACGCGGTGTCGTGCTGCAAGGCGATCGGATCGAACAGGCCAATCAGTCGCAGCATGCCGGTGCATGCCAGCGCGGCGACGGCCACGCAGACGAACGTCACGAAGAATTGGTTGAGATGGTGGGCGAACAGGCGGCGACGCAGCCAGTGGCCGAGGCCGGCGCCAACGAACGCGCCGATCATGTCGTACGGGCCGCCGCCGAGCAGGAACACGAAGGATGCGCAGGCGCAGGCGGACGCGAGTCCCGCGAAGGCCGGCGAATACAGCGGTTTGCGACGTTCGATCATGTCGAGTCGCTCGTGCGCCTGCCGTACGGTGACGCCTTGCGATTCGCCCGCGGCTTTCCCGATATGGTCGAAATGCTCGGCATATTCCTTCGGCGGTTTGCAGTTGCGGTTCTTACGCGGCTTTTCCGCGACCGAATCGCCATTGCTACGTCCGGCCGCGGCCGCCGCCTCGATATCGCGCATGTGCAGCGGACGTGCGGTGGAATCGCCTTCCTGCGCGCGTTCCGTGACCATTTCCAGCGCGTCGAGCACGGGATCGTCGGAACCTTCCTGGTTCTGCTCGGCCTTCTGCCGTTCCTTGAGCTGCTTGGACAGTTCGGCCGACACCTGCGAGGCGTCGCGCTTGTCGAGATGCTGCATCAGCCCTTCGGAAACGTCGGATTGGCTGTGGTACATAGAGCCTTTGCCGAGGTTGACGTTGAACCAGTCGGCGAAGTGCTCGAGCAGCCAGATGCGTTCGGTGTTGACGCCGGTGGTCGGCAGGTCGACGACTTCGGTGATGCGGTCCTTGCCGTCCGTGCAGGAGGCCTCGATGTCGGTGAGGTTCACGTCGGCGCGCACGTGCACGCCCAATGGATAGGCGATGCGGTGCATCATTTCACGTACGCGGAAGCTGCCTGTTCCGGCGCCGAGGTCAAGCATGCCGACGCGGACGATCACGCTGGCTTTCGCCGCGATGCCGGCTTCGGTTACCGGCTTGTCCCAATCGCGCTCGATGTCTTCCATATCGAGCGGAATGGAGTGGGTGTGGAATTTGCTGACCGCCTTCGCGCTGCTGTCAACGCGTTCGGTGTTCTCATCATGTTCATGTAGTGCGCTCACACTATTCAGGTCTAACGTGTGGGCTGGTCGGATATTTTCCGAACATTCCCACATGCCCATTTTCCGGACATTCAATGTCCACGATGCGAACCATTCCGGCGTTTCCGTAACCAAACTGTCGATTTGCCGCGCCTACAATGGTCGAGCATTTACCCACCAAGCTTAGGGCTGTGGGCTCGCAACAGACGGCCAAAACAATCGCGGAGGTGCCGCGAAGGACCGACAGACCGAGCAACCCGATGGTTTGGAGAAGGAGGTCTGATGACAACTGAAAACGAACAGATCACGCCTGCGGACGCGGCTATCGTCTCGTCCGGCACCGGCACCAAGGGCCCTGAGGAGCGTGATCTTCCCGCATCCCTCAAAGAGGAAATGGATCTGTGTCTGCAGATTCTTCGCGAGGTGCTCGGTGAGTTCGATGAAAACCTGTTGGCCAAGTTCGATGAAGTGCGCGAACACGCGCTGAAGGCCAGTGACGAACGTTTCTCCGGCATTCTTTCGGATACGAATCCCGACCAGGACGACCTGCAGAAGGTGGTCGACATCGTCGACCAGACGGATGTGCATGAGGCACAGCTGCTGGCCCGTGCCTTCACCACCTACTTCCATCTGGCCAATCTGTGCGAGGAGAACTACCGTGTCTCCGTGCTGCACAGCCGTGAGAACGCCGTTGACGACACCCAGGCCGTCGATCCGGTGAACGAAATGACCTGCGCCTACCACCAGCTCATCAACGAGATGGGTCCGGCCAGGGCCAAGGAGCTGCTCGACCAGCTCGAGTTCCATCCGGTGTTCACCGCGCATCCGACCGAAGCCCGCCGTAAGGCCGTGGAAGGCAAGATCCGCCGTATCTCCCAGCTGCTCGAAGCGCATAAGCTGCTCGGCGGCTCGGACAAGAAGGAAAACTCCCGTCGACTCTTCAACGAGATCGACGCGCTGTTCCGCACCTCCCCGATCGCGCTGAAGAAGCCGACTCCGGTTGAGGAAGCCGACACCATTCTTGATATCTTCGACAACACGCTGTTCTACACCATTCCGCAGGTCTACCGTCGTTTCGACGACTGGGTCCTCGGAGACAAGGCCGGCCTCGTGCCGCCGGTGTGCCCGGCGTTCTTCCATCCGGGAAGCTGGATCGGTTCCGACCGTGACGGCAACCCGAACGTCACCGCCAAGGTGAGCCGTCAGGTGGCCCGCAAGTTCAGCGACCATGTGCTGGGCGCGCTGGAGATCGAGACCCGCCGCGTCGGCAAGAACCTGACGATGGAGGCCGAGACCACCCCGCCGAGCGCCGAGCTCAAGTCCCTGTGGAACCACCAGAAGGAAATGAGCGAGCGTCTGACCGACAAGGCCGCGCTGATCTCCACCAAGGAGCTGCACCGCGCCGTCATGCTGGTCATGGCAGACCGTCTGAAGGCCACCATCGACCGCGACGCCGACCTCATGTACCACTCCTGCGAGGACTACATCGCCGATCTGAAGACCGTGCAGCGCTCCCTCGCCGAAGCCAACGCCAAGCGTTCCGCCTACGGCCCGCTGCAGGACCTCATCTGGCAGGCCGAGACCTTCGGCTTCCACATGGTCGAGATGGAGTTCCGTCAGCATTCCGTCGTGCATTCCCGCGCTCTGGAGGACATCCGCGAGCATGGCCTGCACGGTGAGCGTGGCGAGCTGCAGCCGATGACCCACGAGGTGCTCGACACCTTCCGCGCGCTCGGTTCCATCCAGAAGCGCAATGGCATCAAGGCCGCCCGCCGTTACATCATCTCCTTCACCAAGAGCGCCCAGAACATCAAGGACGTGTACGAACTGAACCGTCTGGCGTTCTCCCACCCCGAGGATGTTCCGACCATCGACGTGATTCCGCTGTTCGAGCAGCTTGAGGATCTGCAGAACTCGGTGGACGTGCTTGAGGAAATGATCAAGATCCCGGAGGTCCAGGCTCGTCTGAAGGCCACCGGCGGCAAGATGGAAGTCATGCTCGGCTACTCCGACTCCTCGAAGGACGCCGGCCCGACCTCCGCCACCCTTGCCCTGCACTCCGCGCAGGAGCGCATCGCCAAGTGGGCCGAATCGCACGACATCGACCTGACCCTGTTCCATGGCCGCGGCGGCGCCGTCGGTCGTGGCGGCGGCCCGGCCAACAAGGCCGTGCTGGCGCAGCCCAAGGGTTCGGTCAACTGCTTCTTTAAGCTCACCGAGCAGGGCGAGGTCATCTTTGCCCGTTACGGCAACCGCACGCTGGCTCAGCGCCATGTTGAGTCCGTTGCCGCCGCAACGCTTTTGCAGTCGGCCCCGAGTGTCGAGAAGACCAACACCGAGACTACGCAGAAGTTCTGGGATATGGCCGAGAAGCTCAACGCCGCAAGCCACGAGCGCTATCTGGACCTGCTGAACACCGAGGACTTTACGCCGTGGTTCTCGACCGTGACGCCGCTGACCGAGGTCGGTCTGCTGCCGATCGGCTCGCGTCCCGCTAAGCGCGGCCTGGGCGCCAGGTCGCTCGACGACCTGCGTACCATTCCGTGGATCTTCAGCTGGAGCCAGGCGCGCATCAATCTGGCCGCTTGGTACGGCCTGGGTACCGCCTGCGAGCAGTTTGGCGATCTGGACCAGCTTAAGGCTGCCTACCAGGAGTGGCCGTTCTTCCGCACCTTTATCGACAACATCGAGATGTCGATCGCCAAGACCGACCAGCGCATCGCCAAGATGTATCTGCACCTGGGCGATCGCCAGGATCTGTCCGAGAAGGTCTTTACCGAGATGCAGCTCACGCGTAAGTGGGTCCTTGCCATCGTTGGTGACGAGTGGCCGCTGCAGCGCCGCCGCGTGCTCGGCTGCGCCGTTCGCGTGCGTAACCCCTATGTCGACGCCCTGTCCATCGCCCAGGTTCGCGCCCTTCGCGAGGTGCGTATGAACCAGGACGAGATGGCCGAGGAGAAGAAGGCCGAGTACATGAGCCTGATTCTTTCGACTGTGACCGGCGTCTCGGCAGGTCTACAAAACACGGGGTAATCGATAGCCCTGTGGCTCTCACCGGGACCCGATGGGTT
>OIBR01000575.1_pt1 | contig 11882 bp, 10 predicted proteins | sample 1581101 | NCBI WGS metagenome assembly OIBR01 (sample SAMEA3882522, study PRJEB24775) | human gut metagenome | biome: human-associated habitat; feature: intestine environment; material: feces | place: Netherlands | collected 2009/2010
CCCGCCCGCCGTGGATCGGCTGGTGGAGCAGGGCGTGCCGCCCCGCACAGCCCAGAAAATGGTGCGGGAGGAGGCAGTGCAATGTCTGGCCAGAGCCCTGTAAGCCCTGCCCGGAAGCTCCACGATGCCGACGTGGTCTACCTCTATGATGGCAGCTTCGAGGGCTTTCTCTGCTGTGTGTTTGAGAGCTTTGCCCAGCATGAGCTGCCCTTCGCGATCTGGACTCCGGAGCGGGAGACGGCTACCCTCTACCCTGTGAAGGAGATCCCCACTGACCGCGCAAAGGCCCGGCGGGTCTTTGCCAGCTTCCGCGCCAAGCTGGGCGAAGAGACGGAATTCCTCGTCACCCGGGATTTTCTCTCGGGCTGGGAGGATAAGGAGCTGCGGATCATCCGATTTCTGCATCTGGCCTTTGCGCTGGGGCCAGGCACCGTCAAGCGGCGGGGTCACCCGGAGGTGGCTCCGCTCTACCAGATGAAGCAGAGCCTGGACTGGGAAGTGGACAAGTTTCAGGGCTTTGTCCGTTTTCAGGAGCACGATGGGATGCTGGGTGCAGTCATCCACCCCAAAAACTATATCCTACCCCTCCTGCGCGGGCATTTCTGTGCCCGCTTCCCGGAGGAGAACTTCCTGATCTATGATGCTGTCCATCAGGCGGTGCTGCTGTACCAGAACCACAAGGCTCAGCTCATGGAGCTGGCCGAACCCCTCACCCTGCCCCCACCTGATGAAAAGGAGCAGCAGTTTCAGGAGCTCTGGCGGCAGTTCTACAAAACGCTGGAGATCAAGGCCCGCCACAACGAAAAGGGCCGTATGACCCACTGCCCCAAACGCTTTTGGGCGGATATGACCGAAATGAAAGAGGAATTGAAATGAAAACGGAAACAAAGACCGGACGCTGGAAATATGCGGCCATCGTGCTAATTGTGACCCTGCTGGTGGGGCTGTTCTGGAGTTATGTAAAAAACGGGCCGAAGGGCGAAATCTATCTCTACGGAGAAGAACACAGCAAGCAGAGCATTCTCGACAAGGAACTTTCCATCTGGGGCGAGTATTACGAAAAAGGAATGCGGGATCTGTTTGTGGAATTCCCGTATACGGATGCACAATTTCTGAACCTGTGGATGCAGGCCGACGATGATGAATTGCTGGATCTGCAGTTCAAGGACTGGGGAGGCACAGAAGGCGGCACCGAGGTCGAGAAGAATTTTCTGAAACAGATCAAGGAGCAGTACCCGGAAACCGTGTTCCACGGCACCGACGTGGGCCATACCTGGGAAAGCACCGGGCCGCGGTATCTGGCCTATCTGGAAGCCAATGGGCAGAAGGACAGCGAAGAGTACCGGCGTGCGCAGGAAAACATGGAACAGGGCAAACGGTACTATGAGATCAAGGCGACGGATGAAGCGTCTTCGGTCCGATACCGGGAGGATCGGATGGTGGAGAACTTCCGGCGCAGCTATCAGGAGCTGGAAGCGGTACGCCGCACCGATATCATGGGGATCTATGGAAGTACACATGTTGTGGAGTCGGAGTATCGGAACTCGGACTTTCGCATGGCAAAACAGTTGAGCGAGAACTATGGGGAACATCTCCATACCAAAGATCTGACGCAGGAACCGGAACGGATCGACGCGCTGGAAGTCAACGGAAAGACCTACACAGCATCCTATTTCGGTGAGCAGGATATTTCGATGGTAAAGGGCTACAAGATCCGAAAGTTCTGGCGGTTGGAAGACGCATACGAGGACTTCAAGAATCTGCCGACACCCCGTGAGATTCTGCCAGCCGACAACTACCCTGTAAAAATCCAGGCTGGGCAGGTGTTTGCTGTGGAGTACCTGATGTCGGATGGATCGACCGAGTGGAAGTATTATATCTCGGACGGCACAGTACAGAACGGCCAACTCATCACAAAGCGGATGAAGATGGAATAAGCAGGCTCCCGGCCCCGGAACTTTGACGAATTTACAAAAAGGTTGCATCTGCGTGGTTGAAACCCGCAAAACCTATGGTATACTATAAGGGATATCCGGGCAGACATTTCTGCCCCACACACCCCCGCTGCGGGGTCAACACAAAAGGAGTATTGTAGCGTTATGGTTCGCATTACTATGGAAGACGGCGGCATCATCGACATTGAGCTGAATGAGGAAGTCGCCCCCATCACCTGTGAGAATTTCAAGAAGCTGGTCAGCGAGGGCTTCTATAACGGCCTGACCTTCCACCGTGTCATCCCCGGCTTTATGATCCAGGGCGGCTGCCCGCTGGGCAACGGCACCGGCGGCCCCGGCTGGAACATCAAGGGCGAGTTTGCCGCCAACGGCGTCAACAACCCCATCAAGCACGTCCGCGGCGTCATCAGCATGGCCCGCAGCATGAACCCCAACAGCGCCGGCAGCCAGTTCTTCATCATGCACAAGGACGCTCCCCATCTGGACGGCCAGTATGCCGCTTTCGGCAAGGTCGTTGCTGGAATGGAGGTCGTGGATAAGATCGCTTCCGTCCGCACCGACTGGAACGATAAGCCCACCACCCCCGTCAAGATGAAGACAGTTGAGCTCATCGAGGGCTGATCTTCTGCGCTTCTGTCCCACATCGCCTGCCCATGAAGTGCCCCGTCAAGGAGACAAAAAAATAATATAAGATTTTTGTTCGCCGTTTCCACAAGGGAACGGCGAATTTTTTGTGCAAATCGGCGTTAGGACGCTCGATTCATGGCACGGACGTGAGCTTGCAGCGTCCAACACGGGACATTCTTTTGATATTTTACTTCCGCTGTATCGTGATTGTTCTTGCCTGACATGAAAATACCCCCAGAGTACGCAGAGTTTTCTTTTTACTCTGTCTACTCCAGGGGTAGCATATCATGTTGAGGATACAGGCCGGGGGCTTTCCATATATGCGTCAGAAAGAGATGAGAGGCTTACTTTTTTTCGCCCTTGGGCAGCAGACCGGCGCGCTCCAGAGCCGGGCGCAGGGCCAGATACAGGATGACCACGCAGATGGTGGAGGCTACGCTGTTGATAAAGGTGACACCACCGGCGATCTTGGACAGGGCCTGTGCCACGGTATACTCCTGGCCAAAGATGTAAATGTTGCGGAAATAGCCCAGGAACGGGTCGGTGATGACGTTCAGCAGCAGGCCGGAGCCGCCTGCCACGATGACCTTGAGCAGGTAGCCCTTGCTGTGGCGGTCGAGATCGCGCAGCTTGAACACCTTGTGGGCCACGGCACCGCAGGTGATGCCGATGATGAACTTCAGCACAAAGGTGGTCACGGCATAGCCCGGGTCACCGGCCAGGATATCGGCCAGAGCCAGACCGATCGCACCGGCCAGGCCGCCGGAAACGCCGTCCAGCAGCAGGGCGGTCAGGGCGGTGAAGGTGTTGCCCAGATGGAACGAGGAGCCGCCGTAGAACGGCACACGGAAGAACAGGTATGCCACCAGGCTCAGCGCGGCCATAACGCCGGTCAGGGCCAGCTCCTTGGTGGTAAAGGTGCGTTTGTACAGCACACTGCCGAACAGGATGACAACGATCACCACAGCCAGCAGCAGCCACATTGCAGTTGTAGACATGATTTTTCCCTCCAGATTTTTTCGGGGCGAACCCCCTCTATCCTGCTCTGCAGGATCGTTCGCCCGTTTCAGGGCCACTTACCCATAAAACTACTTGACATTTGGGTGTGTGGTTGGTATGCTCCTATTATACGCGGAACTGGCACCATGAAAATACCCAGAATAAAGTTTTTTTATGGGGTCAGTTCGGCAAAGCACCCAAAAAGGGGAGAGGTCTTATGTTTCATCTGACAACTGCACTGGATGCCGCCAGCGGGGTGCCGCTGTACGAGCAGCTCTATGAGAGCCTTGCCGCCGAGATGCGCAGCGGGGCCATTCCGGCGGGCACCCGGATGCCCGGCAAGCGGCGGCTGGCGGCAGAGCTGTCGGTTTCTGTCAACACGGTGGACGCGGCCTATCAGATGCTGGCGGCGGAGGGCTATCTGGAGGCGCGGGAGCGCAGCGGCTTTTATGTACAGGAATATCTGGCCCTGCCCACCCGGCCCGAGGAAGTGCCGCCCCCGGTATCTGCCGCTCCGCCGGAAGCAGCCGAGCCGCCCGTCCGGTTCGATCTGTCCACCCGGGGCGTGGACCCGGGGCTGTTCCCGTTCCGCACCTGGGCCCGGCTGCAGAAAGAGCTGCTCTATTCCTCGCCCCAGTTGCTGACCCATGGTGATGCACAGGGGGACGTGGAACTGCGGCAGGCGCTGGCGGACTATCTGGAGGAATACCGGGGCGTGCGGTGCACCGCTGAGCAGGTGGTGGTGGGTGCCGGTATGGAGTATCTGCTGAGCCTGCTGGCCCCGCTCCTGCCCGGCAAAACGGCGGTGGAAAACCCCGGCTACCAGCGCGCGAAGCAGGTGCTGGAAAACAACGGCGTGGCGTGCTGCTGCCTGCCTGTGGATGCGGACGGCCTTTCTGTTGAGGCATTGTCCGGCTCGGGCGCGGCGGTGTGCTATGTCACGCCCAGCCACCAGTTCCCCACGGGCGTGACCATGCCGGCGGGCCGCCGCACGGAGCTGCTCCACTGGGCATCCCGCTGCCCGGGCCAGCGGTATATCATAGAGGACGATTACGATTCGGAGTTCCGCTTTGATACCCGCCCCCTGCCCAGCCTGCAGGGCATGGCCGGGGCCGACGGCCCGGTGGTGTACCTGTCCACCTGTTCCCGCAGCCTTGCCCCGGGCATCCGCATCGCCTATATGGTGCTGCCCCGGCAGCTGCTGCCCGCCTGGCGGGCAAAGTACCGGATCTATTCCGGCACCGTCAGCCGGTTTGAACAACAGACCCTGGCCCGCTTCATCCGCGAGGGCTACTTTACCCGGCATCTTGCCCGGGAGCGCGTGGCCTACAAGGCCCGGCGGGATGCTCTGGCTGCCTCTTTGCGCGCTGCTTTTGCGCCGGACGAGCTGACTCTGACTGGCCTGCATACCGGCCTGCATCTGTTGGCAAGTCTGAAAAATGCCCCGCCGGATGCCGCCCTTCACGCCGCCGCAAAGGCACAGGGCGTGGCCCTGAGTCTGCTGAGCGATTATGACCTGACCGGCGGGGAACAGGACTTTTCCGGAACGTTTGTGCTGGGCTATGGCTCCCTGAGCGAGGCATCATTCCCCGAGGCGGGCGAAACGCTGAGGAAGGTCTGCACCGCCGCCCGGGAAGCGTCTGTGACCGTGTAAGTGCCCGCTTTTGCATCCCACGCCCCGGGCAGGGCCTCGGCGTGGGGGAGGGCGCTGTTGTTGGCCAGAAACTCCAGGACCGTGCCCAGCAGGGTATAATCCTGTGCTGCAAAGTCGGTGAGCAGGGCCGTGCTGCTGGCCCGCAGGGCATCCGGCAGGGTGGCGGGCAGCAGGGCGAGGTCCTGCCGGAAAAAGGCTTCCCATACTGCCGCCCGGGCGGCGGCCCGGCGGGCAGGCGGCAGAGTGCCGTCCGCATCCCAGCCGGAGAGCAGAGCGTGGGCCTCCTTGGCCGAAATGCTCTGCACGGCGGCGGAAAGCCCGGTTTCGGCCAGCTCATCGGCAGTCAGTGCCCCCGAAAACCCCACCCGCACCGGCCCGTAACGGGAAGCAGTCTTTTCCAGCACGGCGGGGGACAGCGCCAGATAAAGCATATCCTCCGGCAGGCCCAGCACCTCCAGAAGCGCCTGACGGCACCGGGCGGGCCCCGCCGCTCCGTAGCAGTGGGCAAGGCTGGCAGTCTCTCCGTTGAAGGGAACCGTCAGCTCCTCCGGCACGGCCAGCAGGTTCAGACTGTTCTGAGCGGCGTTCAGGTAGACCAGCAAAAAGCCCGGCTGCTCCCCGGCGGTGCAGAGAAGCAGGGTCATCCGGTGCTCGGCCCGGGGCAGCTGGATGGGCACCCCGCTCTGGGGCTGGGCGGTCTGGATGCGGGTGCGCACCATCTGCCGGGTGAGCAGGACTGTGCCGCCCACCAGCGGCAGCAGCACCAGAAGTGCCGCCCCCAAAGCAGCCCAGAAGGGCCTCCAACCGTTCTTGTGCATCCCGTGTTCCTCCGTTCTGTTTTGGAACAGGGTGGGCCGGGATGCGCTTTTTTATACAGAAACCGCTGCCCGGGCATGAAAACGCCCCCTGTGCCATACAGTAGAGCACAGGGGGCGTTTGTGTATGTGGGAGAGCTTGGCGCGGGTGAATGCGGTGGTCGGCGGTGTGGTATGGGGGCCGGTGGGGCTGGCACTGCTGTTTGGCACCGGCTGCCTGCTGACAGTGCGCACCGGTTTTTTCCAGCTGCGGTATTTCGGGTACTGGATGCGGCACACCATCGGGGCCATCTTCCTGGACCGGAATGTGACCGCCCACACGGACGATGAAGCCATCAGCCAGTTTCAGAGCCTTTGCACAGCGCTGGCGGCGACCATCGGCACCGGCAACATCGTGGGTGTGGCGGCAGCCATTCTGGCAGGCGGGCCGGGGGCTGTGTTCTGGATGTGGGTCATGGCCCTGCTGGGGATGATGACCAGCTATGCCGAGAACATGCTGGGCATCTGCTACCGCCGCCGGGATGCCGCCGGAAGATGGTGCGGCGGGCCCATGTACTATCTGGCCGAGGGGCTGGGCGGCGGCTTTGGCCGGGCACTGGCGGTGCTGTTTGCCTGCTTTTGCGTGCTGGCCAGCTTCGGCATGGGGAACATGAGCCAGATCAACTCCATTGCGGGCAATCTGCAGGCGGTGTTCCGGGTGCCGCCGGTGGCAACGGGCATTGTACTGGCCCTGCTCACCGGGCGGGTCATACTGGGCGGGCTGAAGCGGGTGGCCGCAGTCACGGAGGCCATCGTCCCGCTCATGGCCCTGTTCTACCTGTTCGGGGCGCTGACCGTGGTCTGTGTCCATTGGGCGGCTGTCCCAGCGGCATTCGCGGCCATCTTCCGGGGGGCGTTTGGCTTGCAGGCCGCCGGGGGCGGGGTGCTGGGTTACGGCATGGCCCGGGCCATCAGCTGGGGATTCAAGCGGGGAGCCTTTTCCAACGAAGCAGGACTGGGCGCGTCGGTGCTGGTGCACTGCGCGGCCAACGTGGAGGAGCCTGTCCAGCAGGGAATGTGGGGCATGTTCGAGGTGTTTGCAGATACCATGGTGGTCTGCACCCTCACGGCCCTTGTGGTACTCACCAGCGGCCTTGTGGATCTGGACACCGGTGCGGCCCTGACCGGCGTGGAAGGCTCCGCACTGGTGGGGCAGGCCTTTTCCACGGTGTTTGGGGCGTTCGGGCCGCAGTTCATCGCGGTGTCGGTCCTGTTGTTCGCCTATTCCACTACGCTGGGGTGGAGCCATTACGGCACCCGGGCAGTGGTGTATTTGCTGGGGGAGTGTGCCGCCGCAGGATATAAACTGGTGTTTGCGGCTATGGTGCTGGTGGGTGCTGTGATGAAGCTGGATCTGGCCTGGGCGCTCTCCGATACCTTCAACGGCCTGATGATGCTGCCCAATCTTGTGGGCGTGGTGGGGCTTTCGGGAGTGGTGGTCCGGGAGACACAAGCGTACCTGAAACGAAAATGACCCTCTCCGTCCCTGCAGTCTGTCTGTCAGATGCGGGATGGAGAGGGTCATTCTTTATCGCTTCTTTTTATTCGGCTTCGGGGCAGGCCGCTTCAGGCTCCGCACCGCGTCACGCCCGGCGGCGATGCCGCTGCCAAAGGCCCAGTGCAGGTTGAAGCCGCCGCAGCTGCCGGCGCAGTCCAGCGTTTCACCCACAAAGTAAAGGCCGGGGCAGCCCTTGAACTGGAAGCTGGGGGTCACTTCGGTCAGGCTCAGGCCGCCGCCGGTGGTCTGGGCCTGCTTCCAGCCGCAGGGGGTCAGGCCCTCGAACAGCCAGTGCTTGGCCGCGTTGGCCAGCACCTGCCAGGCGGCATCCGGCAGGGTGTCCACCGGTTTTTCAGGCAGCTTTGCCGCTGCCCACAGGGCGCGGCCCAGCTTGGGATTGAGCAGACCTGTCCAGAAATCCGCAGGTGCCTTGCCCGGCAGCAGGGGCACCCGGGCCGCAAACAGGGCGGTCAGGGCAGTCTCGTCCAGCATGGGGAAGAGGTCCAGCTCCACAGCCGGGCGCTTTGGCCCCCGCCCCGGGGCCAGATGGCCGGACAGCTGCATGATGCAGATGCCCGAAAGCCCGTAGTCCGTGAACTGCACCTCGCCGTTTTCCACAGCCACGGTGCAGTGGCGGTCGAGGTCCAGCAGGGTGGCAGCGGCCTTGGCCCGGATGCCGGCCAGAGATCGGTTGGGCTTTGCTGTCTGCAGGGCGGTCAGGCAGGGGTACAGCGGCTCCAGCTTTCCGCCGCACTGGGCGGCGAATCGGGTGCCGAAGCCGTCGGTGCCGAACTGCGGCCCGGCATTGCCGCCCATGGCGCAGATGACGGCATCGGCCCGCAGGGTCTGGTCCTGACCCTCGGCATTCTCACACAGGATGGTATAGCCGCTGCGGTTCTGGCTCAGGGTCTGCACAGTGCAGCCGGTGCGCACCTCCACGCCCAGCCGGGCAAGGTGGCCTTCCAGCAGGGCCAGCACGTCTGCGGCCTGGTTGGAGTAGGGGTACACCCGCCCGGCCTCATCGGTGCGGGTGTACAGGCCCAGCGCCGCGAACCATTCCAGCGGTGCGGCGGCATCCACCGCGGCCAGCAGGTGCCGCAGGGCGGCGGGGTCAGCGGTGAAATACTGCTCCGGTGCAATGCCGGTGTTGTCCAAATTGCAGCGGCCGTTGCCGGTGGCCAACAGCTTTTTGCCGCACCTGGGGTTGCGGTCCAGCACCGTCACCCGCACTGCCCCTGCCGGGGCAGACTGGGCGGCGGCCAATGCGGCGGCAAGGCCCGCTGCACCGCCGCCCAATATCACGATCTGCTGCATAAGAGCACCCCCTCAGAAATCCATACATTTTATTATAACATACACAGCAGCAAAAGGATAGAAGAATGCCCCAAATTTGCAGCGAATAATCTTTGGCGAAAGCCTTGACAGAAAAAGCAGAATTTGGTAGTGTTGATTCGACGGAATTGCGTGGTTTCGCAGGCTGTGGAAATGCAGCCGGAAAAGGGCAGAGAGTTGGGACTCTGCTGAGGAGAAGCTGAATATGTGGAAGAAAAAAGAAAGATGGACGGCAGCTGCGCTGCTGCTGGCGATGGTCGTGGTGACAGGTCTGTGCTGGTACATCCTGTACATCCGGCAGCAGTTCTATGACGAAGGCACCCGCAACCTGCTGGAGACCTATGAGCAGGTGGATAAGGCGTTTACCATCTTCAGCCGGAGCAACTGGAACATGCTGAACGAGTGGGGCAAGAGCCTGCAGGCTGCCAATGAGGAGGGCCTGGCGGAGGAACGCCTGCGCAGCTATGAGGCCGAGCGGGAGATCTGGCGGTACAGCAGCGTGTATCTGTTCAATGAAAACTGCGAATATTGGAGCATCCGGGGCAAGCATGAAAAAGTGGATCACCTCTGGACGGCCTTTGAGGAGATGTACCGCACCGGCAAGCCTACGGTGTCCAGCTACATCATGCGGAGCGGGGAGCGCCGGGTGGTATACTCTGCGCCCATTGCGCCGGAGGAGATCGACGGCACCACCTACACCAGCCTTGCCGTGAGCTATCGGAATAAGACCATAGAGGAATTGATCGGCGGCAGTGCTTACGGCGGCCAGAGCGACTGCTACATCATCCATCCCGATGGTGATGTGATGCTCTCGGAGGAGCCCAAGAGCGAGATCGAGGACTGGATGGACAACCTGTTCGACTACCTGCAGAAGCATGCGCAGGTGGATGCGGGCACACTGACCCGGGCCCGGCAGGACGTGGCAGAGGGCCGCAGCGGCAGCCTTTCCTGCTGGCTTGAGGGCAAGAGCTATTATCTGGTCTACCAGCCTGTGGGCTTTCAGGATCTGTCCATTGTGGGCATCGTCGGCCGTGACGTGGTGGACAGTGGAATGCGGAAGATCCAGAACGCCACCATCCTGCTGCTGGCTGGGCTGTTCTTCTGCGCAGGCATCGTGCTGGTGCACGGTGTCCGCATCGATGCCCGCCTGCGCGTGGAGGAAAAGGAGCGCGCCCTCCGGCAGGAAGAGGAGGCTCGCCAGCAGATGGAGGACCTGGCCAACACCGACGGCCTGACCGGATTGTATAATGAACGCTATTTTGACGCATTGTTGAAAGAAAACGAGCTGAACAGGACACCGTTTGTCCTGTTCTACCTCGACCTTGACCGTTTCAAGCCTGTGAACGACCGTTACGGCCACGATGTGGGCGACCAGCTGCTCAAGGAGGTGGCCAGCCGCCTGCGGGGATGCGTGCGGGAGAGCGATGCGGTGTTCCGCATCGGCGGGGATGAGTTCGCCCTCATCGTCAACGGAGCCATAACGGAGGGGTTCTGCAAGAGCCGGGTGGAAAAGATCAAGGCAGCCATCCGGGAGCCTTACCGCCTGAAGGATGCAGAGGTGCAGGTTGGCACCAGCTGCGGCTGTGCGGTCTACCCAAGTGACAGCGACGATGTGCGTGCCATCCGCATCCTGGCCGACCACCGGATGTATGAGGATAAGCAGCGCTCCGGCCGGGGCTGAATGAATAATTCCCTTCCTGTTTCCACAGAATAACCATACTTCACAGAAATCTGGAAGCAAAACCGGAACATGGAAAGGAAGGGAACCTTATGAAAGCAACCGGCATCGTGCGCCGCATCGATGAGCTGGGGCGGGAGACCCGCTGGAGATCTTCACAACAGGGGACGGCGAGGTCATCTTCAAAAAGTATTCGCCCATGGGGGAACTGAGCGGGGTGACGGCCCAGTATGTGGATGTGCTGAGCAAGTGCTTTGCCCTGACGGCCTTTGTCTCAGACCGGGACCGCATTCTGGCGGCATCCGGTGCGGGCAGGCGGGATCTGGCAGACCGCAGCGTGAGCCAGCCGCTGGAAAAGCTGATGGACAGCCGCAAGCCCTACCAGAGCGATGGCAGCCCCGAAAAGGCATTGCTGCCCTGTGAGGGCTCACCCCGGGCGCTGCTGTGCGCTGTGCCCATCATTGCGGCGGGGGATGTCACCGGCAGTGTGGGCCTGCTCACGGAGGACCGCACTGCCCAGCCCGATGCCGCCCAGCTCAAGGCGGTGAACGTGGCGGCGGCATTTCTGGCAAAGCAGATGGAGGAATGATCTATTATATAGGAGAGCCGCCGCAGGGCGGCTCTTTTTTGTGCGGCCTTTATGACAGAATTATGAATCTTTCAAAACTTTTCTGAGAAGCTATTGACAGCGCCGCAAAATTGGATATAATGGTCTTAGCACTCAGGGAGAATGAGTGCTAAAGAACGAAAAGCGAACGAAGGAGGCAGGCGCTATGACGATGGATGCACGCAAACAGCGTGTCTTGCAGGCGATCGTTGCGCTGTATGGCCTCGAGGGCGAGCCCGTGGGCAGCAGTGTGCTGGCAAACTACTTTGATATGGCAGTTTCCAGTGCCACGCTGCGCAACGAGATGGCCGCGCTGACCAAGCTGGGTCTGCTGGAGCAGCCCCACACCAGCGCAGGCCGTGTCCCCAGTGCCAAGGGCTACCGTTATTATCTGGATCATCTTCTCACCGATGACCAGCCGCTGGACCGTGTGACCCGCGCCCGTGTGGACGCGGTGTTCGCAAGCCTTGACCACGAGCCGGAAAAGCTGGCACAGGGTGCCGCCAAGGCGCTGGCCGCCATCAGCGGCTGCACCGCCGCCGTCAGCACCCCCTGTGCTGAGGATCTCTGCATCGCCCACTACGAGGTGGTGCAGGTGGGCCGCAGCGCCGCAGCGGTGCTGGCTGTGACCACTGCCGGTTATGTCCGCACCCGTGTGGCGCGGGTCCGCACCGGTCT
>OIBR01000581.1_pt1 | contig 11798 bp, 10 predicted proteins | sample 1581101 | NCBI WGS metagenome assembly OIBR01 (sample SAMEA3882522, study PRJEB24775) | human gut metagenome | biome: human-associated habitat; feature: intestine environment; material: feces | place: Netherlands | collected 2009/2010
TGTACTGGGATGTGGTGAGGAAGCACCGAATGTTCTGAAACCTGCCGTATATTCCTTCGGCCTTGCGGCAATCGGAGAAAACAGCGTGATTCCGGATAATGTTAAAATCGGTAAGAATACCGCCATCTCAGGCGTTACAACGAAAGAAGACTACCCTGACGGAGAGCTGGCAGCTGGCCAGGTAATTGCAGCAAAGGACGGTGGGAAAGAATGAGAGCGATAGGTATTATTTTGGCAGGCGGTAACAATAACCGTATGAGAGAATTATCAAACAAAAGAGCGATTGCGGCGATGCCTATTGCAGGAAGCTACCGCGCGATCGATTTTGCCCTCAGTAACATGGCGAATTCACATATCCAGAAGGTTGCTGTGCTGACACAGTATAATGCCCGTTCCCTCAATGAGCATTTAAGCTCATCCAAATGGTGGGATTTCGGAAGAAAGCAGGGAGGGCTTTATGTTTTTACGCCAACCATTACCAGAGACAACAGTTTATGGTATCAGGGAACTGCTGATGCGATTTATCAGAATCTGACTTTCCTTAAGAACAGCCATGAACCGTATGTTGTAATTGCTTCCGGCGATGGAATCTACAAGCTGGATTACAATAAAGTTCTGGAGTATCATATTGCAAAACGTGCAGACGTTACCGTTGTATGTACCACATGCCAGGATCAGAGTCAGGTTGAGAGATTTGGTGTCCTCCGCATGAATGAGGACTGCCGGATCGAGGAATTTGAGGAGAAACCGATTGTTTCTTCTTATAATACAGTGTCTACAGGTATCTATGTCATCCGCAGGAGACAGCTGATCGAGCTGATCGAACGTGCCGCCCAGGAGGGAAGACATGATTTTGTAAATGATATTCTCATCCGATATAAGAATCTGAAGAGAATTTATGGATATAAGATCGATACCTACTGGAATAACATCTCTACTGCAGAGGCTTATTACCAGACAAACATGGATTTTCTGAAACCGGAGATCCGCAATTATTTCTTCAAGCAGGAGCCTGCGATCAAAACCAAAATTGCAGACGTGCCACCGGCAAAATATAATCCGGGAGCAACTGTGAAGAACAGTCTGATATCCAGCGGATGTATTATCAATGGAACCGTGGAGAATTCTGTTCTGTTCAGAGATGTATTTGTAGGCAATAACTGTGTGATCAAAAACTCTGTGATCCTTAATGACGTATACCTTGGAGATAATACGCACATTGAGAATTGCATTGTTGAGAGCCGGGATACTATCCGGGCGAATTCATATTACTGCGGCGAAGAAGGAGAAGTAAAGATCGTCGTGGAGAAAAACGAGCGCTACGTATTGTAAATGCAGAAATTCCCGCAGATATGTTTAGCGAAATGAAAGGGGCAAGTAACAATGAATATTACAGATGTACGTGTGAGAAAGGTAGCAAAAGAAGGGAAAATGAAGGCCGTTGTGTCGGTTACTATAGATGATGAGTTTGTGGTACATGACATTAAGGTGATCGAAGGAGAGAAAGGTCTGTTTATCGCAATGCCAAGCCGTAAGGCAAGTGACGGAGAGTACCGCGATATCGCGCATCCGATTAACTCTGCAACAAGAGAGCGGATCCAGAAGATCATCCTGGACAAGTATCAGGAAGTAATGGCTGAAGAAGCTGAGAATGAAGTTCTTATGGAGGCTGCAGAGTAGACACAGCCTTAGGGTGTATGGCAATGACAGCGGAGAAAGATCCGCATAGCTGACAACTTGGGAATTGAGACTGCATAGGATAAGATAAATAAAAGCTGCTGTTTTGCGTGGAAAATCTGCAAAACAGCAGCTTTTTTGGTGTGCTTTTGTTGCATAGAAATTTCAATTATTACGTATTTGTTACAGAAATAAAATAAAAGTATTGCTTTCTGTGAAAAATGTGTTATACTATAACCCATGAAAGGACGAAAGGTGTTTATATGAAGAATAGAAAAGTTTTCACATTACTGCTGACAGGTATGCTCACCCTTTCCATGGGAAGCACTGTATATGCATCAGGTACAGACGCTGCGATCGCAGAAGCTCAGGCGGAGAAACAGGCCGCACAGGAGGGACTTGCACAGGTACAGAACAGCATCGGAAGCCTTGAGAGCAAGAAGCAGGAGCTGGAGAGCTATCTGGCCGATTTAAACGCACAGTATGAAGATCTTACCAACAGCATTTCTGAACTGAGTATCCAGGCTGCTGAGAAGGAAGACGAATTAAATAAAGTAAAAACAGAACTTGAGAAGGCGAAGAAGGCTTCAGCGGATCAGTATGAATCCATGAAACTCCGAATCGCATATATGTATGAGAATGCAGGTACTTCTGCATTGGAGACACTGCTCTCATCCGAGAGCCTTGCAGAATTTCTGAACCGCGCGGAGAATGCGATCCAGATTTCTACATATGACAGAAATATGCTGGATAAATATGTCAGCCTCCAGAAGAATATCCAGGAGAATGAGAAGAAGGTCGAGACAGAGTCAGCAGAGATTGATAATCTGATGACTGAGCGTGCATCCAAGCAGCAGGAAGTACAGTCCATGGCGGCAAGTACAAGTGATGATATCAATTCTTATGTAGATCAGATCAGCGCCAGTCAGGAAGAGGCACAGCAGCTGATGGCAGATATCAGTAATGCGGACAGTAATATTACTGCACTGGTGCAGCAGGCAGAAGCTGAGAAAGCTGCAGAAGAGAAAGCCAGGGCCGAAGCGGCAGCGGAAGTTGAACGACAGGCTGCAGCGAAAGCGGCAGAAGAGGAAAAAGCGCAGAATACAGAAGATGCTTCTTCTGACAGCAGTTACGAAGATACAGACAATTCTTCTTCTGACAGCAGTTCTGAAGATGCAGGAGATAATTATGATGATTATGGATATGATCCGGATGAGGATACTACAGAATCTTCCAGCAGTTCTACAAGTTCCGATGTGGTTGTAGAGGAAGAGGATGCGGAGGAAGACGAGGCACAGGCTGGTGGCGCATCAGAAGATACAGATGAGAGTTATGAGGATACTTCTGATGCATCTGCAGATACTTCAGATACAGCGGCAGATACTTCAGATTCCGGTTCTTCCAGCCAGGGGACCTACCTTGGAAACTTTACACTGACAGCATACTGTAACTGTGCACAGTGCTGTGGTACAGCAGGCAATCTTACAGCCAGTGGTACAGTTCCGACAGCAGGACGTACAGTTGCAATGGCAGGAGTACCTTTTGGAACCAAGCTTCTGATCAATGGTAATGTATATACAGTAGAGGATCTTGGAACTCCTTATGGACATGTGGATATCTACTGCGGAAGCCATGAGGAGGCATTAAGCTTCGGACTTCAGTCTGCAGATGTATATCAGGTTGGCTGATTCTGACAGAGGAGAAAATATATAAAACGAAAGCAGCGCCACAGGATCGTGTTACGATCTTCTGTGGCGCTTTTTGCAGTAATAAGGGTCAAGCGGATATTCGCAATCCGCTTCGCTACTTGCTTGATTTGGTTAAAAAATAAGAGGCCCTGTCTTGTTATCCGGGTGTTGAAAAAAGAATGCAGGAAATTTTTACAGGTATGGGATACCTGGAATCTCCGGATAGGTTCCCATGCCGATGAGGAGTTCAAGCCCTGTCTGACGGCCCTCCAGTACAGCTGCTTTTACAGCACTGGCGTCACCGGAGATGGCGATGATCACTTCGTTGGAATGGCTGGTACCGATATCTGGTGTCATGTATTTTGTGATGGATACAGCTGCAGATTTTACGGCATTGTCAGCCATAACAAGTCCGATCGCGGCGGGAGAGCCTGCCATAAATCCGAATGCTTCCCCAAGTGGTGTACCAAAGGCTTTATGAATCGCAGGGCCTGCGCTGGCAGAAAAAGCAAATTCCAGATGTCCGGATTCGCTGATGTAAACTTCGCCGGCATTTTTGTTGGTCAGTTCCAGGGCCATTGAAATGGCGTGGCGTACATCGGATACGTCATTTCCGCCAAGTACAATGTAGTTTCCGTGTCCGCCCCAGCCTTTCGTATCTCTTGGAAGTTCAATGGAAAGCACTTCTGTGTTGGTTGCTTTTACTGCATCGTCAATGGCGGTGATCTGGCCTGCAGCACCTGTACGGGAACTGAAAAGCCCGAGACAGTGGTATTTGGTGCCGACATTCATCTGCTGAAGAAGGGAATCGTCAACTCCGGAAATCACAAGTCCGATGGTGTCAAGGACTGCAGTTCCCACGAATTCTGTCCGGGTGCAGGTTGTGCTGATGTTGTGTATATCATGTATATCCATGTGGAAAAATCCCCCTTTTTAGGCTGAAAAATCATTACTTTCAGTATAACATCGGAGAAGAAATTTTGAAAGCAGAAAAAACGTAAACTGTAAGAGAGAAAATTGGTTGACAATCTAAACACGCTGTGTTAAATTATTAACAGCAAAAGACGGAAATCATTAGGAAAAGATGTAAGACGTTTTTCCGTCAGGGAAAGCAGAAAAAGAAAGAGAGGACTTAGGTTATTATGACAACAGTGGCAGCAACCAGAAGCAAGACTTACGATCTTGTTTATATCGCGGTTTTTGCAGTAGTGATGGCAGTTTGCTCATGGATCTCCATTCCGGCACAGATACCATTTACTTTGCAGACATTTGGTGTATTTATGGCAGTAGGTGTACTTGGAGGAAAAAGGGGAACTCTGGCAGTTCTGGTTTACGTTCTTCTTGGAGCTGTAGGCGTTCCGGTATTTGCGGGATTTTCCGGAGGAATCGGATCTCTTCTTGGAAATGCAGGTGGATATATTATCGGATTTATCTTTTCCGCACTTGTTATGTGGGCCATTGAAAGTGTTTTTGGCAGAAAGCCGGTTGTTCAGATCATTTCCATGATCATTGGACTGATCGTATGCTATGCATTTGGAACCGCATGGTTTATGTTTGCTTACACAAGAAGCACAGGTCCGGTAGGTCTGATGGCAGTTCTTGGCTGGTGCGTATTCCCGTTTATCATTCCGGATCTTATCAAGATCGCACTGGCTTATGTTTTATCAGGAAAGGTACGTAAATATGCAAGATAAAAGCATTGCCACGGCATATGCTTCCGATGAGGGCACAGAGGGAAAGATTATTCCGCTGCGCCCTCATCATGGTATGTGCCTGGCATATTTTAAGGGAGAGGGATACAGTGGCGGATTTACGGCACATATGGCAGAGATGTTAAAGCTTTTTCTTTCAGGAAAGAGAATAAGGCTTCATGTGGATACTGATGAAATCTGTTCTGCCTGTCCCAATAATCAGGATGGGATTTGCGAAGCCAGAGACAAAGTTGCGGAGTACGACAGTGCCGTTCTGGAAAGATGTGGATTGAAAGCAGGGCAGGTGCTGGATTTTGCTGCATTTACAAAAACAGTCCAGGAAAAGATTCTTGCGACGGATAAGCGCAGGGAAATCTGTGGAAACTGTCAGTGGAACAGTATCTGTGAGGAACAGAAGAGCCGGTGGGCATAAAAGAAAACGAGAATATAGAAATATAAAAAGTATATAATCTGAGAATAAGGTCAGAAATGACAAGGTTTGTTTTATTACATGATCTAATTTTTGAGATTATATACTTTTTTGCTTTAAATGACAGATAATAATATGGAATATTACGAAAATAATTTTTAAATGAGAAAAAAACAACAATAGCAAAGTGGATTTTTTGACAGATCTGTATAGACAAATGTTTTCAACCTTGATAAAATGACGGCATGTTAGTTTGAACAAACTATCGCGTGCTTGATAGAGCACTTCTGCAGAGACTGACACATATTGCATATCCTGCAGAAGAAATTTCAATCAATTAACCAGAGCAGCTGCAAAGCGATATCTGGTATAGAACTGTGCAACAATACAGATCATGGATAACTGTCTGGTTCACAAAAAACTGATATGGATTTCTCTGCGCAGAGTTTTCGATAGAAGAACAACAATTGTCGTAAAGGACAAACAGGAGGATAAGTATGCATAAGTGGAAACTTTTCAAGAAGTCAGCTGCACTCGTTTTGAGTTCGGCAGTGATCGCGTCAGGAATGCCGGTAACGGCAATGGCGTCTGAGGCGGAAGTTTTTAGTGATGTGTCAGGAGAAACACAAGGAGAGACAGCACAGGAAGAAGGAGAGAACGAGGATCAGGAGTCGGTTTCCCAGGACCAGTTGGAAGTTGGTGAAGCTGATATTCAGTCGGAAGAGCCGGAAGAAAGTGATGCAGAAGCTATTCAGGAAGAAGTAGCAGAAATTTCAGCAGAAGAGATTCAACAGGAAGAGGAACCGCAGATCCAGGAGGATACAGAAGAGGCATTCGGTGATGGAGAAGCATTTATGGCAGAAGCAGGCGAGGTTCTTCAGGATGCTTCTGAGATCACTGTTGCAGGAGTGAAATATCTCTGGTCCATGCAGCCGGCAGAGGGATATACACAGATAGGAACAACAGGCGTTTATGTAAAAGTGGCAGATGGACAGACCGCTCTGAACGGAAAACTGTACGGAACGACAACTTTAAGTTATTCGGAATTTTATGCCGGGGATACCACACAGGAGAGCTATGATGCCATCACCTCTGCAACAACTGGAAAAAGTCAGATTTTTGCAAATGAGGACAGTACAGAAGTAACATCTTCCGGATATCAGATCCAGGGTGTGAAAAATGTAAGTGTTGCAGTGGAGGCGGAGACATATGTAGATGCACAGGCATTAAAAGCAGCGGATAAACTTCCAAGAGAGGGCGTTTATACGGAAGCAGCTGATATCACATTGAATGAAACACCATCACAGGAAGTCGGACAGTATAAAACACTGAATGCAGATGGTACATACAGCGCAACAAAATTTGATGTAAAAGCACAGTCACAGATGCATCCGCTGAGATCCAGGCACCGTCGATCTGGGGGGATTACATGCTGGTAGTAAAAGAATCCAGCACAAAATATCTCCGTAATTCCAGACAAGATGATTTTGCAGTGGGTGGAAATACACTGGGAGTCATCCTTGAGACTGCAAGTGGGAAAAAAGTAGGACTTCGTCATACCTATGAAATCTGGGTACAGCCTTATGAACTTGCATTTTCAGCAGAGTCCGGGCTTATCGGGGAAAAAATTTCAAAAGTGACTTATATTACTCCGGATGGTTCCTACGTATATGAGTTTGGAGATAAAGCACCTCTTGTAAAAAAACAGCCTGAAGAGGGAATGAAAGTACAGGCGGCTTTTGTAAAAGAGAGTACAACCCAGATTAAAGTGGACGGACTTGACAAATATGAAAATCCAAAAGTTTCTGTCTATTATACAACAGGAAGCGGACATGGAAAGCAAACAACCTATGTCGTAGACCATGCAGTGGCAGAAAACGGAATTGTAACTTTTGACAGCAGTGTTGCCAGAGCAGAAGATGAGATCTACACAGTTATGATCTTAAGCGACAATTACGTGGATATGACAAAGAATATCACGTTGACAGGAGAGCCGATCACAGTTGCCAATGTATCTTATTACTGGGTAAAAGGAGCAACAGAAGGATATACACAGATTCCGGGAAGTGATATTTATTATAAAGTGGCAAACGGTCATGAAGCGCTGACAGGAAATCTTTATGGTACAGCGACTCTGACATATGAGGAATTTTATGCAGGAGATGCAACGAGCCGCAAATATGATTCCGTTACATCTGCCACAACCAGAAAAAGCACTGCTTTCGGAAATGCAGATGTTCAGAATCTGACAGAAAATGGCTATGAGATCGCAGGAGTAAAAAAGGTTAGTGTTGCTGCAGATGCAAAAACATATGTAGAAGCACAGATCCTTTCAGAAGCGGGAGAACTTCCGGAAAGCGGAGTATATACAGAAGCAGCAGGGATCACCCTGGGACGTACTCCGACGGTAGAGCCTGGGCAGTATAAAACACTGAATACAGATGGAACATATAGTGCTACAAAATTTAATGTAAAAGCAACTGTGACAGATGCGGAGGCAACACTCAAAACATCTTCTCGCTGGGGAGATTATGAGATTGATGTAAAAGAAACCAGCACAAAATATCTCCGCAATACAAAGAGTGATTCCGATTTTGCAGTTAACTCCGGGATTCAGGGAATGATCCTGGAAACAACAGACGGCGGAAAATATGGCATGCGTCATATGAACGAGATGTGGCTGAAGGTGTATAAGGTTGCCTTTGCAAAAGATACAGGTCTTGAGGGAAAAACCGTAAACAAGATCACGTACATTATGGCAGACGGCGCGTATGTATATGAATTTGCAGATGGTATTTATGTTAAACCGCAGGCAACAGAAGAGATGGCTGTTTCTCCGGAATTTACGGACAGCACCCATGTTAAGCTTGCAAATCTTGATAAATACAAAAATCCGAAGGTATCTGTTTTCTATACAACAGGTGTCGGACATGCTTCAGAGACAACATATCTTGTACAGGATGCAGTAACTACAGATGGAGTGGTTGCTCTGGATTCCACTGTAGCGAGACCGGAAAATGAAACCTATACAGTAAGAGTTTCCAGTGATGATCATGCGGATGTTTCTGTTCAGCTGGTGTATGGAACAATTGCCTTTAAAGAAAAGTCGGGAATTCTTTACATTGGAAGTTCCAGACAGCTTGAAGCTACAGGTGAGAACTGCAAAGATGTAACATATTCTTCCAACAATGAAAAAGTTGCATCTGTGGACGCAAACGGAAAAGTAACTGCAAAGGCAGCGGGAACAGCCGTGATCATGGCAACATCTGCAGCAGGAAAGACTGCACAGTACAAACTTACGGTAAAAACTCCATCCGTGAAACTGAATGTTTCAGCAAAAACACTTTATGTAAAAGGAACTCCGGCTACTGTTACACTGAAAACAACAACAGCAGGTGTTACCGGAAAAGTAACTTATACAAGCAGTAAATCTTCCGTTGCTTCTGTAGACGCAAAAGGAAAAGTAACTGCTGCGTCAGCAGGAACTGCTGTAATTACAGCAAAATGTGGTAATTATAAAGCAACCTGCAAAATTACCGTTAAAAAACCAACTGTAAAAGCTACGGCATCCGTAAACACTTTATTTGTAGGCGGGACAAGTCAGGTTAAGGTGGACAGAACAGGGCTTACCGGAAAAGTAACTTATGGAAGCAGCAGTAAATCCGTTGCCACAGTAAGTACAAGCGGAAAGATAACAGCGAAAAAAGCCGGAACAGCTACGATCACAGTAAAATGTGGAAGTTACAAAGCAACCTGCAAGATCACTGTTAAAAAAGGCAGCCTGAAGATCACGTCTAAAACTGCGGTAACTGTAAAGACAAAGAAAACAACAACCATCAAGGCGACAGCTACTTCAAAGGCAAAGATCACTTACAGAAGCAGCAATACAAAAATTGCAACGGTAAGCAGCAAGGGTGTTGTCAAAGGTGTGAAAAAAGGAAAAGCTGTTATCTATGTAAGCAGTAACGGAGTTACAAAGAAAGTGACAGTTACAGTAAAGTAATATCCGCTGATATTCCATCTGAAATATTATAACCGAAATATAAAAAACCTTTCCAGAAACCACTTCAGGTCTGCGAAAATACAGTCCTGAAGTGGTAAAAAATAAAAAATTCGATTTTTTTAAAAAATTTTAATTTTTTCTATTGACAAAGGACAGAAACTCTAATATAATAGCTCTTGCAGTTGAGCAACACACAAACAACTGAAAACAAAATAACGAAGCGTGGCTCAGTTTGGTAGAGCGCTGCGTTCGGGACGCAGAGGTCGCAGGTTCAAATCCTGTCGCTTCGACTAACAGCTTGAGAATCCCTTGATTGAGGGGTTCTTTTTTTACGTGTGAAAAATAAAGGAACGTAAGTTTGTGTTACCTTATGTTACCTCAATGAGAAAAGAAAGGAGAATCTTCTACATTTGCCAGGAAAAAATAAAGGTAAAGGTAATACATGGGAAAAGGTAAAGGAAAGTGAGAAATATTAAGAGAAAGCCTTTGGTGAATGTCCCGAGCATGGACCGCCAGGGGCTTTTTATATTTAAGCATAGAGAAAGCACTGACAGATACAGATGTGATAACTGAACAGTGCTTTTATTTGGTGTTAGCTGGGAAAATGTTTTTACAATCGGTTAGATCACAAATATAATTCATATCTACGTTGTATAGCTTGGCTAGTTTTATCATGGAATCGAGAGGAATACGAGTTTTGCCAAGTTCATAATCAGCATATGTCCGCTGCCCAACATTCAGGACAGAAGCAACGTAAGTCTGAGTATAATCATGATCTTCCCGAAGATTGCGAATCCGGGCTAGATAATTCATGCAGACACCTCCGGGACATTTTCATTTCCCCGCACCCGGCCACCAGGTATAACCGCACCTCTGACACAGGTTCTTCTTTTTGGTTGATCCCAGCATTCCCCACATAAGATTGTAACCTCTCTCCTGGGTTGTTACCGACGTTGATCCGCATTTTGGACAGCGAACTGTTTTGGATGGATCTGGAATATCGGCAGTGTTGAATTCGAAGTATTGGAAGTTGTGGTCGATACAGGTTGTAATGAACTTGTAACCTAAATATGCATTATTGTTTTGGTCCCACCAACCAAAATGTTTACGAACCGACTGATTAATTTCATTGGTAATTTTGGCATATTCATCAAAACTTTCGGGATAACTGATTTTTACATAAGCACGCGGATCCCCAAATTTTTCTATGTTTTTTTTATAAAATCCTTTTTGAGCTTCTTTTGATAATGTATCATACAGCTCTTTAAATGGCGTCATATCATATTCTTGGCCGTCTACCAAACAAATATTTTCTTTATGTATATTGCTCAAAGGGAAACCACAATGTATGCAAGCTGGAGCTTTATCAGAAACACTTCCGCCGCATTCAGGACATTTAATAAGCATACTGAATTCCTCCTTTTTATTGCTATTATTATACTATTAATTTTATCATACTATAGTCATTAAGTAAAATCGGAAATCTTAAAAAGGCAATAAATTCAGGAGATAATTCTAAAATTTCTGATGCATTAGAATCTTTAGGTAATATTGATACAGCAGGCAAATGGTTCCAACGCTTAAATACAAAATCAGATGGCAGCTCCATAATCACTGATGGAATTACAGGTATATTTTCAGAAGCATTCATGGGCGCTACAGAAGAAACCGTAAAGGATGCTCTGGCCAAAGGCACTAAATCAATCTCTCTCAAGGGTCTGCTCTCTGATGGAATTGGCAATCTTGTAGGCGGTGTCACATCACTTGGTGGTGGTCTCGCTGCGGTACTTGCTTCTGTAGCTGGAGTGGCCATTCCGGCGCTTCTTGCAGGTGTTGCTGTTTATGCTGGTAAATCCTTATGGGATAATGTTCTGACCAACAATAACGCAAACAAAAAGTATGAAAAATCCTCACAAAAATACGACAATGCAGTATCTGAACGTGATTCACTTCAGTCAGAATATGATTCAAACAAAGAGAGATACTACGAACTCAATGCTAAAGAAAACCGTTCTACAGATGAACAGGCAGAGCTTGAAAATCTAGCATCGAAGAATTCTTTAATGGAGTCTCAGCTGAAGGTTAAGGATAACCTGGTTGACGCAACTCAGAAACAACAGGCTTTAGACGCTAAGGATGCTCTTGAAAAAAGTGGACTTCACACTAACAAGAAAAGAGATTGGTATAATAGGGGATTACTTACGGGCGGTGTAAAATATCAGGATGATATTGATGAAGCCAATGATATGGTTGAAAAACTGAACCGCCAGAAAGCCGAACGAGAAGAACTTATTAGTAATGAAAGTAGT
>OIBR01000583.1_pt1 | contig 11753 bp, 10 predicted proteins | sample 1581101 | NCBI WGS metagenome assembly OIBR01 (sample SAMEA3882522, study PRJEB24775) | human gut metagenome | biome: human-associated habitat; feature: intestine environment; material: feces | place: Netherlands | collected 2009/2010
GTGCTTTGCCGCTCGCGGCGCGGCTGCGACACACGCTCCGCGCAAAGAGTAAATTCCGACGCGTCTGTCGTCGAAATTTACGATCAAACAGATTTCGCGTCTGCGGACGCGAAACTCTGCGAGGCGGTTTGCCTCCATTTTAGCAGCAGGGCCGAGTTTGTGATGACAAGCACGCTGCCTGCGTTATGGACCAGCGCGCCGACAACAGGGTTCAGTGTGCCGGTGATGGCGAGCACGATGGCGATGAAGTTGAGCGTGAGCGAGAATGTTATATTGAGCTTGATGGTGCGCATCATGCGCTTGGAGAGCGCGATGAGGTGCGGCAGCTCCTTGACCTCGTCGTCGACGAGCGCGATATCCGCAGTGTCCACGGCGATGTCGCTGCCCACGCCGCCCATTGCGATGCCGACATCGGCGGCCTTGAGCGCGGGCGCGTCGTTCACGCCGTCGCCGGTCATCGCCACGACATGATCGCCTAGGTGCAGCGCCTGGACGATCGCCTTCTTCTGGTCGGGCAGGACACGGCCGAGCACGTCCACGTTCTCCAGTACTTTCGCCAGTTCCGTGATGTCGGCGGGCAGTTCGCGCGCGTCCATGAAGCGTGGCTCCGCGTCTCCGGTGAGCCGTACTTTTCTTGCGATCGCACCGACGGTGACGGGATTGTCGCCGGAGATGATGCGGCAGCGCACGCCCTGCTCGCGGAACCAGGCGAGTGTGGCTTCGGCGTCGTCGCGAATGTGTTCGGAGCATAATACCAGCGCGACGGGCCGCGATGCGGGATCGATGGCGGGATCGCTTTCGTAATCGGCGGGCGCCTTGCCGTCATGCCGTGCGATCAGCAGCACGCGGTTGCCGTCGTGTGCGGAATCGTTGACCAGTCGAAGAACGTCGGCGTAATCGCCATCCAAGTGGGACAGCACGACTTCCGGCGCGCCCATCGTCCATGCCGCGCCGTCATCGGCAATCGAGCTCCATTTGCGTGCCGACGAGAACGGAACGCGCGCCGCGACGGGACCGGCGGAGAATCCCTGCTTGCCCAGTCCGTTGAGAATCGCCAATCCGGTGCCGTTCGGCTGTCCTTCGTTCGACAGGTCGTACAACGCCTGTTTCACGGCATGTTCGTCAACGGTATTGGCTCCGATGCCATCCAGCATGCGTATTTCGTTGAGCATGATGCCGCCGTCGGTGACGGTGCCGGTTTTGTCGAGGTTCAGGCAGTCCACGCGTGCGAGGGTCTCCACGGATTCGAGCTCCTGCACGAGCGTGTTCTTGCGTGCCAAACGGATGGCGGCGAGCGCGAAGTTGAGCGAGGTGAGCAGTACGAGGCCTTCGGGGATCATGCCGACCACGCCAGCCACGGCGGACACCACGGCGGAACGCCATTGGCCGGTGGAGACGGCTACGTCCCAACCGCCGACCGCGTGCACCTGCGACCAGATGAGCAGCACGCACAGCGGCACGACGAGGAAGGTCATGAATTTGAGGATGGTGTTGATGCCCTTGTTGAGGTCGGACACGGTCTTTTTGTAGACCTTCGCCTGCGCGGTCAAGGTGGCGGCATAGCTGTGCGCGCCGACCGCGTTGACCTTGACCAAGGCCATGCCGGAGACCGCGGTGGATCCGGAATAGATGTCGTCGCCTTCGTTCTTGCGCACGGTGCGCGATTCGCCAGTGAGCATGGATTCGTCGAGTTCCAGGCCCCAGGTGCGCACGATCTGCGCGTCGGCGGGAACCTGTTCGCCGGAGCGGATCCACATGAGGTCGCCGAGCACGATTTCGTTGTGCGGCACTTCGACGTCCTTGCCGTCGCGTCGTACGAGATAGTCGGAGGCTACGAGGATGGAAAGCTTGTCGAGCGTTCGTTTGGCTTTCAGCTCGGTGACGATGCCAATGCCGGTGTTGATGAGGATGACGAGGCCGAACACGGCGTCTCTCCATGATCCCGTGACCAATACCATGACCATGGCGGCGAAGATGATGCCGTTGAACAGGGTGAACACGTTGGCTCGCACGATGTCGGCGAACGAACGTGACGTGGACGATTTGACGGCGTTGACCTGCCCGCTTTCCGTAAGGGCGGCGACTTCCGCTGCGGTGAGCCCCTTTTCACTGGTTTCAGGCATGGTTTGACTTTCACTCATGCTGCCAGCCTACCGCTTGGCGATGCGCACCCGCAGGCTTTTCCCGTAAAGCTCCGGCAAAATTCAGGGTTTTCTCAGGGTGCGTTCAGCGCCACTCATCCGAACCGATTCGAACTCACCCGAATGCGTGGAGCGGTTCACTGTTTGCCGCCGTGGCTGATGGTGGTGACGAGGATTGTTCTGTCGTGCGGGTCGTTGCTGGCTATGCCGGCTACCGCGTCGGCGAGCGGCGTCGCATCCGTCATGCGGTCGTTGATTGTGAGCGTCGCCGCGAACAGCGTGCTGTCGGTCGGCGTGGCGATCGGGTTGAGCAGTGCCACTGGAATGCCCGCCTGTCTTGCGGTTGTCAGCGTGTCGTACCAGCCGTCATGGTTCACGCCGGACACGTCGATTCCCGAAATGACGATGATGCTGACCATGCGTTGCGCCATATCCTCGACCGCTTGCCGGGCGGTGTCCTGCATGTCGACCGTGCCGGCGACCGGCAGATACACCGGCCTGAGTCCGCCCGCCTCCATGGCATCCAACGCCAGGCGATCGGTCTGTTCGTCTTGGGAGCCGATCATGGCCACGTCGAGACTGTTGCGGTCCTTCATGCTGTGGGCGACCGCATCGCCTGCGGACTGCGTATCTCCCACCGCGGCATTGTTCGGCGTGCAGCCGGCCAGCATGGAGATGCCGAAGACGGCTGCAAGGAGACCGGCTGCGGCACGCCGCGCAAAACCGGTCATCGTGTGGCTTTCCTGAATAGCGCCACCGTTTCGACATGGTGGGTGGTCGGATAGATGTCGAATGCGCGAATATCGGCAAGATCGTATCCGAGCGAGGCCAATGTGGCGGTGTCGCGTGCCAGCGATGCCGGGTCGCAGGCGATGTATACGACGCTTCGCGCGCCGGATTCGGCGATCTGCCTGCATACCTTCGCACGTGCGCCGGCACGCGGCGGATCAAGCACCACGATATCGGGTTTGGCCAAATCGTTGCGTACGTTGGCAAGCGTCTTGGCCACATCGCCCACACGGGCGTCGACATTGCCCAAATGGATGGCCCTCAGATTGCGTTGCGCGTGTTTGACAGCGGTCTTGCCACCTTCCACGCTCAGCATGCGCGTGCGGCCGGCGCTTAACGTGGCCAACGGCAGCGTGAACAGGCCGGAACCGGAATACAAATCCCACAGGCATGTGGAAGTGGCGCCGTCAAGCTCGCCATGCACCAAGGACATCACATGGCCGGTCAACGCGATCGGCGCGTGACGGTGCATCTGCCAGAATCCGCCGGCGTCCACACCGTATTCGAATTCACGTCCGCACACCGTCACCTTTTCGGTAAGCTCGCGATTGCCCGCCGTCACCTAGCCATCGACGAGCACGGCGTAGTTGTCGGCGATTTCGGCATTGCCGCGAGGCTCGGGAACAGACAGACGAATCTGCGATCCGGGAGTGAATCCCCCATCCCACACGTGTTCCTTCTCGGCCACGTTAAGCAACGCGCGACTGGCCAACGGCATGGTGTCGATCGGCACACGCACGTGGGTGCCGCGTCTGCGCATAGACGGTCGGCCGTTCTCGTCCGCGATCATCTCGATGCGGGTACGCCAGTGCAGCCCCTGCTCCGCCTCATCCTCGGGCATGCGCTCGATCGGCACGTCAACGTCGACATGGCCGAGACGTCTCATCTGTTCGGCGATGGACATGGATTTCCATTTAAGCTGTCCGGGCAGTGAGACGTGCACCAAATCGGCACCGCCGACGCCGCCGCCCATGGCAAGCGGACCCGCCAACGGCCATACGGGTTCGACGCGGTCCTCGCTGGCTTCCAGCACTTCCGTCACTTCGCCAGTCCAAAAACGGTCCTCGCGATCATGTGGCTCGTCCAAAACGACGCGTACCAGCTCGCCCGGCAACGCGAATCGCACGAACACGACGCGTCCGTCGATGTGGCCGACGCAACGGCCTTGGTCGGCATATCGTTCGATGCGGATGGTCGATTCCATCAGTGCTGTTCCTCCGTTTCGTTGTTGTCGTCCATCGCGTCGGCGTTTGGTTCGGCCAACGTCTTATGCCGATGCATAGGGGTGGCCACGATGAGGTACGACACCCAGATGGCCAACGCCCAGAACGGAATGCCCATGAGCAGACGTGCAGTGCCGAGCCAGCCGACCTGGTTGGACAGGTACAACGGCACCTGCACCACCAGTCGTAGGGAGAACACGCCAATCCACAACGCGGTGATGATGGTGTACGCGCGGTTCAATGCCTTGTCGCCACGCCAATCGGCAAGCCATGCGCGCAGATGCTCGGTTGGCAGTGTCCGGATGAATTCGATCACCAAGCCAAGTCCCGGTACACGTACCATCAACGAAATGGCGAGCAGCACGATGTAGAAGGCGTTGGTCAGGAATCCGAACATGTAGTAGTTGCGCGCCTCGTGGCTGTTCCATGCCCAGATCAGGCAGATGCCGACTGCCAGAAGGCCGGAGACGGCGCCCATGACGGATTGGCGTTGGCATAGGCGGACGATCACCTGCAGTACGGCGAGGGCTGCGGATACGCCGATGGTCAGATGCAGGTCGGAGGTGATGACGAACATCACCACGAACACCACGCCCGGCAGCATCGATTCGACGACGCCGCGCGGACCGCCGATCGCGTCGATGACGGAGAAATCGTCGGCATCGCCGGCGTCGGCGAGCGCGCCGAGGCCGGTTCTTTTCTTGGTTTCGGTTTCAGCCATGCGTTTGTGTTTTCGTGGTCGTCGTTCGCTCAGCGCACTTCGGAGAACATCGGTCCACGCGACAACGTGGTCTTGACCTCGACCTGCTGGTCGGAGTCAAACGGTCCCTTCGGCTGGCCTGGAATGTCCATCGTCCTGCCTGCCTGTTCGGCTTCGGCGGCTTCCTTGGCGGCCTTGCGTTCGGCCGGGGCGACCGGCGGATGCATCGGGATGAGGTCACGCGGGGCCAGCGGATCCTCGCCGCGTTCCACGACGATGTTGGAGAAAAGCTGGTTCAGCGCCTTGGTTTCGGCGTGGTCCGGATCGGTGGCGGCTTTGCCGGAGAAGATGCCGCGCAGCATCCACCGCGGTCCGTCCACACCGACGATGCGGGTGACGACCTTGCGTCCGCCCTTGACCACGACCGGCAGTGTCAGTTCGGTGCCGAACACGCCGTCGGTCTCCTTGGCGTCTTTGTTGGCCTCAACCAGGTCGGCGCGCACGTCATCCCACAGTCCCATGGTCTTCGGCGCGGCGAAGGCTTCGATCTCCACGCTGGAGGATCCGTAGGTGATGGTGGTGCCGAGCACCTGCTGGGTGGCGCGGTTGGCCTTCACGCGCAGTTCGATGCCTTGGAGGAACGGCAGATAGTAGGCGCCCATGTCGAGGTATTCGTCATAGTCGGGCACGTTCTCGTCGTCGACGTCCCACGGACCGTGCTCATCGCCACGGCCGTCGTACTCATCGGACGGTTCCGGAAGGATGGTTTCCTGAATTCCACCGGCGGGCGCCTCGGCGGTTTCGGAGATGGCCTCATCGGCCTTGTCGTTCTCTTCGGCGGCGGCTTCAGCGGCTTCCTCGCTCTGACGCTTCTTCTTGCCGAATCCAAACAGTCCCATGATGTTCCTCATTTCATTACGGTTGCAACCGTGACTAGCCTAGCACCCATGCTTAATACGGGCTGGGAATCGGAGTGTGTCCTCCTGTTGCCCGGCATTGGCCGGATGACGGCCGCAAAAACTCACACGTCGTAGGTGATGCTCAGCGGCGCATGGTCCGACCATCGCAGGTCGTAGGTCGGAGCTTTGTCGATGACGAATCCGCGGGCCGTTTCGTCGAGTTCGGGTGTGGCGAACTGGTAGTCGATCCTCCAGCCGACGTTGTTGTCGAAGGCGCGGCCCCGCTGGCTCCACCAGGTGTACGGTCCTTGGATGTCTCCGCACAGGGAACGCATCACATCCACGAATTCCAACTCCCCCAGCCATTTGTCCACGTAGGCGCGTTCCTCGGGCAGGAAGCCGGCGTGCTTCTCGTTGGCTTTCGCGTTCTTGATGTCGAGCGGCGTGTGCGCGATGTTGAAATCGCCGCACAATACCGCCTGCTTGCCGCCGTGCGCCGCTTCATCGCGCAGTTGTCCCATACGTACCAGCATGGTGTCGAGGAAACGGTATTTCTGCTTCATTTTCTCCGGATCGTCGGTGTTGCCGGCGTGCACGTACACGCATACGACAGTGACGGTGTACCCTTGCGGGGTCTTCACATCCGCTTCGATCCAACGGCCGGAATCGACGTCCTCGGCAAGTCCCGGCAGTCCGTAGCGCTTGTCGATGACGGGCAGCGCGGAGAGCAGACCGACGCCGGCGCGTCCCTTGATACGGCAGATCTCGTTCATGCGATCAAGCCCGCTTTGGTCGGCGATGCGTCCGGCGGTCGCGTATTCGAAGCCGAATTCGTCGAAGATGGGGTCGATTTCGTTTTGCGGGGCGCGTACTTCCTGCATGCACCACACGTCCGGCGTGTTCTTCGCGGCCCATTGCTCGATGCCTTTGCGTTTCGCCGCGCGGATTCCATTCACATTCGATGTCGTGATTGTGATCGTCATAGCGCCTTAGCCTAGCCGGAATACAAGAAAACCTCCCTTGTGGGAAGGGAGGTTTTCCAGATGGCTGACGCGATCAGTCGAGTCCGAGCTGCAGCTTGCCGCCTGGGATGGCGTCCAGCAGGTCGCGGGTGTACTGCTTCTTCGGATGGTCGAAGACCTCGTCGGTGGTGGCATGCTCCACCAGCTTGCCGTGCTGCATCACCACGACCTCATCGGCGATCTGACGCACCACCGCCAGATCATGGGTGATGAACAGGTAGCTCAGTCCCTTTTCCGCCTGCAGGTCGTTGAGCAGGCGAAGCACCTGGTCCTGCACCAGCACGTCCAATGCGGAGACGGCCTCGTCGCAGACGATCACATCCGGATCGAGGGCCATGGCGCGCGCGATGGCGATGCGCTGCCTTTGGCCGCCGGAAAGCTCGTTCGGATAACGGCTCATCACCGATTCCGGCAATTCCACCATGTCGATGAGCTCGCGCACACGCTTGGCACGGCTCTTCTTGTCTCCGATGCCGTGGATGCGCAGCGGCTCCTCGATGGACCGGTAGATGGAGTACATGGGGTCGAGCGATCCGTACGGGTTCTGGAACACCGGCTGCACATGACGTCGGAAGTCAAGCAACTCCTTGCCCTTGAATCCGGAGATGTCTTTGCCGTCGTAGGTGACGGTGCCGGCGGTCGGCTCAAGCAGTTTCAGCACCATGTTGGCCACGGTGGATTTGCCGGAACCGGATTCGCCGACGATGGCCAATGTGGTGCCCTTCTTGATGGAGAAGCTCACATCGTCGACCGCCTTGAACATCTCCTTCTTGCGCGGCAGTTTGAATTCCTTGGTCAGGTGATCCACCGTGATGATGGCTTCGCCCTTCTTCAGGGAATCCTCGTTCACCGCGTGCTCCATGACCGCGGTGGCGTCGCCGCCATGTTCCTTGACGGAGATGATGCGCTGCGATGCCAAGGACGGCGCAGCGGCGACCAAACGCTTGGTGTACGGATGCTGCGGATGCTGCAGCACTTCCAGTGAAGGACCGGATTCCACGACCTGGCCCTTGTACATGACCACGATATGCTGGGCGCGTTCCGCGGCCAGACCGAGATCGTGGGTGATGAACAGCACCGCGGTTCCCAGGGAATCGGTCAGCATGTGCAGATGGTCGAGGATCTTCTTCTGCACGGTCACGTCAAGCGCGGAGGTCGGCTCGTCGGCGATGAGCAGTTCCGGACGGCAGGCCAGACCGATGGCGATCAGCGCACGCTGACGCATGCCGCCGGAGAATTCGTGCGGGAACTGGCGGGCACGGGTGGCGGCGTCAGGCAGACCGGCCTCGGACAGCAGACCGGCGATGCGGTCGTCCATGGTGGAGCCGACCACATACTTCTTGGCGATGTACCATGCGTCATCGTCCTTCACCCCGGCTTTGATCAGGCCATCGGCCACACGCCAGCGGGTTTCGGATCCCGGAACCCATTCCTCGGCGAACCGGGCCATGATCTTGTCAAGCTCGTCACCGCTCTTGCCGATCTTGACAAGAGCCTCCTTGGCCGCGGCGATCAGACCAGGCAGTTCCTTGGAACCAAGGAAGGTCTCATCGTCATTGCCCTTGAGCTCCACTTCGTCACCGGCCAGGGCCTTGGCGAATTCGGAACGCTTTTCGTGGTCGATGTCCATGTTGTTGGCCACCAACGCTTCCTTGACCTGGGTGCCGATGCGCCACACCGGGTTCAGGTTGCTCATCGGATCCTGCGGGACAAGACCCATCTTGCTACCACGGAGCTTGTCGAAATCCTTCTGCTTGAAGCCGGAGATCTCCTGGCCATCAAGCTTGATGGAGCCGCCGACCACATGGCCGGTTCCCGGAAGCAGGCCAAGCACGGCCATGGCGGAAGTGGATTTGCCGGAACCGGATTCGCCGACGATGGCCACCCACTGGCCGGGATACACGCTGAAGGACGAGTTGCGCACGGCATGCACGGCCTTGCCTTCATCGGTGGTGAAGTCGACCTGGAGGTTCTTGACCTCCAACAGCGGCCCGTGGGCGCGCTGCATGGCCTCGAGGTTGTTCTCGGTATTCATTTCAGTCATCGAATATCCCTTCACTTACACTCAGGCCGTACGGCTCTTCGGATCGAGCGCGTCCTTGACGGCGTCGCCCATCATGATGAATGCCAGCACGGTGATGGCCAGCGCGGCGGACGGGTAGAACAGCACCATCGGGTCAGTACGCAGGATGGACTGCGCGTTGGAGATGTCTCCGCCCCAGCTGACCGTGGTGGTGGGCAGGCCGACGCCCAGGAAGCTCAGCGTGGCCTCGAGCACGATGTAGGTGGCCAGCGAGGTGGTGCCGACCACGATGATCGGAGCCAGCGAATTCGGCAGGATGTGGCGGAACAGATTGCGGATCGGGGTGGATCCCAGAGCGGTGGACGCCGTGTTGAATTCAAGGTTCTTGGCTTCCATCACAGCACCTCGCGCGATTCGTGCCACGGAGGTCCAGCCGAACAGCGTCATCACCAGAATGATCTTCCAGATGGAGCTGCTCGTTTTGAACATCTGGAGCACCACGATGGCGCCAAGCAGAATCGGCAGCGCGAGGAAGATATCGGTCAGTCGGCTCAGCACGGCGTCGACCCATCCTCCGAAGAAGCCGGCGATTGCGCCGATCAGCGTTCCGAGCAGCACCACCAGCAGTGTGGCGAACACGCCGACGCTCAGCGAGGTGCGGGTGCCGTAGACCACACGGGAGTATACGTCGCAACCTTGCAGGTCGAAGCCGAACGGATGGCCTGAGGAAGCCGGCTCAAGGGAATTGTCGAGCGTGCAGTAGTTCGGGTTCTGCTTGGTCAACACGCTCGGGAACAGCGCCACGAACACGATGAAGATGATCAGCAGTCCGGAGATGATGAACAGCGGGTTCTTACGCAGGGTTCGCCATGCGTCGGCCCACATGTTCGAAGCCGGTGCGGATTCGTCCATCGAGTCGACGGCCTTCAGGGGCGTCTCATCGAGCGGTGCCACATAGCGTTCCTGTCCCGGAAGCACGGTGGAAGGATTGGTCTCATTCATTTCGGTCATTTCTTGTTCCCTCCCTCGACTCACGCGTAACGGATTCGCGGATCAAGCGCGGCGTACAGCATGTCGACCAGCAGATTGCAAACCACGAAGATCAGCATGAGCAGCGTCACGATGGACACCACCAGGTTGCCTTCTCCCTTGAGGATGCTCTGATAGGTCAGGTAGCCGATGCCATGCACGTTGAAGATGGTTTCGGAGATCATCGCGCCGCCCATCAGTGCGCCAAGATCCTGGCCCAGATAGGTGACGACGGGGATCATGGAGTTGCGCAGCACGTGGCGCAGCATGACGGATTTGTTGTCCATGCCCTTGGCGCGCGCGGTGCGCACATAGTCGAGGGCGATGTTGGACGAAATCTCCGTACGGCTCAGACGGATGATGTACGCCATCGATACAGAGCCAAGCACCATGGCCGGCATCAGCAGATCAAGGAATCCTGGATTCGCTCCGGCGGTGACCGGCAGCAGATGCCACTTCACACCGAGGAAGTACTGGCAGAGGAAGCCGGTGACGAAGGTCGGCACGGAGATGAGCAGCAGGGAGAAGATCAGGATGACGGTATCGCACCACTTGCCCTTCTTCAGGCCGGAGATCACACCGAAGATCACGCCGAAAACCGCTTCGAACACGAAGGCCATCAGGGCGAGCTTGATGGTCACGGGGAAGGCGCGGCCGATCACGTCGATGACAAGCTGTCCGGAGAAGGTCTTGCCGAAGTCGAGGGTCAGCGCGTTCTTCAGGAACAGCAGATACTGGACGATGAACGGCTTGTCCAGATTGTATTCGGCACGGATCTGGGCCGCGACCGCTTCGTTGACCGGCTTGTCGCCGAACATCGCCTTGACCGGGTCGCCCGGCAACGCGAACACCAGGGCATACACCAGAAGCGTCGTGCCGAGAACCACAGGGATCATCTGCAGAATGCGTCGCAGAAGATACTTGCCCATTGGTTTCTCCTTTTGATTACTCACTCGTTCGCCAGCCGTTTGCGGCTTCGTCCCCTACGCTCACGCGTATAGGACATGAGGCCCGGGGCGGCCGGCGCTTGCCCCGTTACGTATCAGTGATACTGCACCACAATGCTTTATATTGCAGTTTCATGAAAGACAGCTGAAAATATACCCCACGCGCGGACATCTTCTGTTGATGTCGCATGTCCAGCCGTCATGGACCTCCGATGGAAGCCCCGTTTATTACGCGGAAAGGAAGGAACGGATATTCGAATCCGTTCCTTCCTTCATGTCGATCCTACGAAATCAAAATCAGAGAACGGCTCACTTGCCGGACTTGGTCATGTTCTCGTAGACCGGCAGGTTCTGCCAGTTCATCTCGAAGCCGGAGACACCGGTCGAGGCCACACCATAGGCATTGGCGTAGTACAGCGGAACGGCCGGCAGGTCGTTGAGCAGCACTTCCTGTGCCTGCTGGTACAGCTTGTTGGCGTCTGCGACGGACTTGGAGGCAGCGGCCTTGTCGCACAGCGCATCGAACTCCGGGTTCTTGTAGTCGCCATCGTTGGAGCCGTTGCCATCAGCAGCAGCGGTGGAGTACAGCTGCCACAGGTAGTTCTCGGCGAACGGGTAGTCAGGCTGCCAGCCGGTACGGAAGGCGCCCTTCATCTGACGGTTGGTGACCGCGTCACGGAATTCCTGGAAGGTCGGGATCGGGTTGGTGGCCGCGTCGATGCCCAAGTTGTTCTTGAGCTGGTTCACGATAGCATCGTAGAGCGGCTTGGCACCACCATCGGCGTTGTAGGAGAAGGTGAGCTGGCCGTCGTACTTGGAGATGGCGTCAGCCTTGGCCCACAGTTCCTTGGCCTTGGAGGCGTTGAACTTCAGGTTGTCGGCACCCTTGAGGGAGTCGGAGTAGCCCGGGGTCTTCGGGGAGGTGAACTCGGTGGCGGCGGTGGCGTTGCCGTTGAGCACCTTGTCGATGAGCTGGTCAC
>OIBR01000588.1_pt1 | contig 11707 bp, 8 predicted proteins | sample 1581101 | NCBI WGS metagenome assembly OIBR01 (sample SAMEA3882522, study PRJEB24775) | human gut metagenome | biome: human-associated habitat; feature: intestine environment; material: feces | place: Netherlands | collected 2009/2010
ACAAGAACGTACAACGAGTTTTTTTTATTTATATTGGGAGTTTTGACACACCCTCCTAGGAGCTTTTGGGCCTTCAGCCCGTTCTTGAACCACTTGCGAAACTTCAGTAAACTGTTTTTATGTCCTATTAGGCCCGCTTATCTGAGAATTATTTTGTAATTTTGCCCACAGATTATTTCCCAAACATAATATGGGCAAAGCCTCTTGATAAGATGAAGAAAACTACCCTACCCCTTGCATTGCTCGCACTTGCGATGCCACTCCAGGCCCAGGTGCGCATGGATTATGAGAAATTGTCGCAGGAAAACGGCAAGTTCACGTCCCGATTTGTCCTCCACAATCAGACGGGCGAGCCGCTGGACGCCGACTGGAACATCTATTTCTCGCAGTTGCCGATGTACCCCCAGCAGGTGAGCACGCCTCAGTTGGCTTTTCATACGGTCCTGGCCAACTACTTCCGCCTGTCGCCCACGGAGGCCTGGAAGCCCCTTGCCAGCGGCGACTCCCTGGTCTTCAGCGCGACGTTCGGCGGCGACCTGTGTCGCGAGAGCTACGTGCCCGAAGGGATGTTCATCGTCGGCAAGGACGGCAAGCCCGTGCCCGTGGAGTTTCATGCGAAGCCCTTTGCCGACCAGGAACTGACGCGCGACGTGGAGAAGAACTACCGCAACAACGCCCGTCTGACCGCTTCCCCCACCCTTTCCCCCGCCGATGTGCTGCCCTCTGTGAAGCAGTCTGTGACGGCTGACGGCCTCTGCGACCTTGGTGGCGGATTCTGCCTCGTGCCGGATGCACAGTCGGGCAACGAGGCACGCCTTCTCGCCGCCGACCTGGCCAACCAGCACGGATTGGCCTATCGAGCACAAGGTGTGCCTATCCGTCTGACCGTCGATGCCAGCCTGCCCTCCACGGAGGAAGAATACTACGAACTCAGCATCCGGCCCGATGCTGTCAGTATAGTCGGCAAGAGCGCGCATGCCGTCTGGAACGCCACGCGCACGCTCCTTGCCTTGCTCCGCAATCCCCTCAATGCCAATGGGAAACTTCATGTCATGGATATCAAGGACTGGCCCGACTTCGCCTATCGTGGACAGATGATCGACATCTCGCGCAACTTCACGCCCTATGCGGACCTGCTGAAGGTCGTTGACGCCCTGGCCGACTACAAGCTCAGCGTGCTCCATCTCCACTTCTGCGACGACGAAGGTTGGCGACTGGAGATACCCGGACTGCCCGAACTCACGGAGGTGGGTAGTCGGCGTGGCTACACGACCGACGAGCGCGACCGCCTCTATCCCGGCTACGACGGCCATTATGATCCCAATAGTCCCACGACGGGCAACGGCTACCTCACCCGCCAGCAGTTTATCGACCTGCTGCGCTATGCCAAGGCGCGCCATGTCAGCGTGGTGCCCGAGGTGGAATGTCCCGGCCATGCGCGCGCTGCCATCCGCTCGATGGAGGCACGCTATGAGAAATACAAGCAGACCGACCTTGCCAAGGCCACGGAATATCGTCTGGCCGATCCCGACGACGCCTCCCAGTACACCTCTGCCCAGGGCTACCACGACAACGTGATGGACCCCGGACTGCCCTCCTCGCTGACCTTCATGAAGAAGGTGATCGACGAGGTGCTGCTGATGTATCAAGAGGCCGACGCGCCGCTGCCGTTCCTCCATCTTGGCGGCGACGAGGTGCCCGACCAGGTGTGGACCAATTCGCCAGCAGCCCTGCGCCTCTCCGAGCGCGAGGGACTGAAAGGCAAGGAGGCCGTCAGTTCCTGGTTCTACGAGCAGATCATCCACTATATGGCCCAGCGAGGTGTGAAGTTTGGCGGATGGCAGGAGATCGTCACGCGCCATCGTCAGCTCGACACACCCTTCATGAAGCAATGGGCTGGTGGCCTCAACCTCTGGGCTGCCGTGCCGGAGTGGGGTAGTGGCGACTGCTACCACGAGATGGCCAACAACGGGTGGCCCGTCGTCATGAGCGACGTGACCAACTGCTATCTCGACCTCGCCTACAGCCGCCATCCCGAGGAGCGTGGCTTGCAATGGGGTGGCACGGTCGATGAGGCCGTGACGTTTGCCCTGATGCCCTACGACTTCTACCGATCCATGCACGATAGCATCAACGGACGCCCGCGCCAGTGGACCACCACGCCCACAGGTCTGCTCCCGCTCCAGCAGGACGCGCGCAAAAATATCGTGGGCGTACAGGGCCAGTTGTGGGCCGAGTGCATTCGCGGTCCGCAATGGGTGGAATACCAGCTCTTCCCCAAGATTCTCGGTCTTCTGGAGCGCGGATGGAATGCCAAGCCCGAATGGGAGACACAGCAGGGTGAGGCCGCCGAGACGACCTATTTCCGTTCCCTCTCCACCTATTATAAGAAGATAGCCGACTGCGAGATGCCAGCCTGGGCAAAGCGCGCGATCAACTTCCGCATCCCCAACCCGGGTCTGCGCCTTGTGGATGGCAAGGTGGCTGCCAATAGTCCGGTAGGTGGCACCATTCGCTATACTACCGACGGATCGACTCCCACGGCCTCCTCGCCTGTCTATACCTCGCCCGTCGCTTTCAGTGGCCGTGTGTTCAAGGCGCGCCTATACAAGGACGGCAAGGAGAGCGTCACGTCCGTGCTGATCAACGAGCCAGGCCAATAAGCTGCTTCTTGGACCGAAAGGTCCTTAGAGTTTTCATACCCATGGAGTAGGGAAGCAAGTTGTTTCCTCGCCCCATGGGTTTTCTGTATGAAAGATTGTTAAACTTCTCCCGTTTCTTTTGTGTTGTGGCAGAAACGATATAACTTTGCCATCAAGTCGCAAAACCGACTCGGGGTGGTTGGCCGCTTGGCCAGTCTGAGATTATACCCTTTGCACCTGATGCAGGTAATGCTGCCGTAGGAAAATGAAAACATATCATCATATACTCACGATTGCCGGATCCGATAGTTGCGGAGGCGCGGGCATAGAGGCCGATATCAAGACGATCTCGGCCCTGGGATGTTATGCATCCGTTGCCATCACGGCCGTGACGGCACAGAACACTCTGGGTGTGCGGTCTATCTGCAAAGTCACGCCCGGCGTCGTTGCCGACCAGATAGCTGCCGTGATGGACGACCTCCACCCGCAAGCCATCAAGGTAGGGATGGTCAATGACGCCGAGACGATTCGTGCCATCGCCACCACGCTCTGTCGCTATCCGTTGCCCCCGATGATTATCGACCCCGTGATGGTCTCCACCTCGGGCAGCCGACTGATGGAGCTGGACGCGTTGTCCCTCTTCCAGGCCACACTCTTGCCTCTTTCCACCCTCCTTACACCCAACATCCCTGAGGCAGAACTACTTGCCGGCAGGCCCATCCACGGCTTGGAGGACATGAAGGCCGCCGCACGCCAGATCCTGCAGATGGGTCCGAAGGCGGTGTTGGTCAAGGGAGGTCACGGGCAGGGTAGGGAGAAGACGGATCTGCTGCTGATCGACGGCTCGTTCCACACCTTCTCTTCCGCCACGATTTCCACCCGCAACACCCATGGCACGGGCTGCACGCTCTCCTCGGCTATCGCCTCTTTTGTGGCGAGAGGGCAGGGGATCTGCGAGGCCGTAGCCTCTGCCAAAGCCTATCTCTATGAGGCTTTGCGAGCTGGAGCTGATGTCTCGGTCGGGGAGGGGCACGGCCCGGTGAATCATTTTTACGATCCTCAACCTTTGATATTGACCGAACAATAAGCTATGTTGCAATTTATCTCCCATCACAACAGCCGCTATGGCTACTTAGAAGGCATCCGCATGGCCCTCGAAGGAGGCTGCCGCTGGGTGCAGCTCCGCATGAAGGAGGCCGATGAGGCCACATTCTTGTCCACTGCTCAAGAGGCCGTGGCGCTCTGTCGCAGCTATCACGCCCGCCTCATCCTCGACGACCGTGTCGAGATGGTGAAACGGGTCGGGGCCGATGGCGTGCACCTGGGGCGCAAGGATATGCCTGCCGACGAGGCCCGTACACTCTTGGGTCCCGACTTGATCATCGGTGGCACAGCCAACACCATCGATGACGTGCGCCGCCTACATCGCCAGGGTGTGGACTACATCGGTTGTGGTCCCTATCGCTTCACCACCACCAAGCAGCGTCTCGCTCCTGTTCTCGGACTGGAGGGCTACCGCGCCATCGTCGAGGCCATGAGGCGGGAGAACATCCTGCTGCCCGTTGTCGCCATAGGCGGTATCACGCGGGCGGACTTGTTGCCTGTGCTGCAGACGGGAGTGAGCGGGGTGGCTATCAGTGGTGGCATCCTCGATGCAGAGCAGCCAGTCGAGGAGACGAAGGCAATCCTCAGTATATTAGAACAATCAAAACAACAATAAATATGAAAACCGAACAATTCAATCCTCATTTCACCTATCCTTCCTCCCGGAAGGTCTATCGCAAGGGCGTGCTCTTCCCAGAGTTGCGCGTCGGTATGCGCGAGGTGACACTCACGCCGACTGTCAAGATGGTCGATGGCGAGAAGCAGTGCATCGAGAATCCGCCCGTGACGATCTACGACACCAGCGGTCCTTATAGCGACCCAGAGGTGGAGATCGACCTGCGCAAAGGTCTTCCGAAACTCCGCAAGGCGTGGACAGATCGCAGAAAGGGAAAGACGATCATGGACTGCGCCCGCGAAGGCATCATCACGGAGGAGATGGAGTATGTCGCCATCCGCGAGAACATGGACTGCGAGGAGCGTGGTATCAAGACGTTTATCACCCCCGAGTTTGTCCGCCAAAAGATCGCCGAGGGCCGCGCTGTCATTCCGGCCAATATCAACCATCCCGAGGCCGAGCCGATGATCATCGGTACGGACTTCCTGGTGAAGATCAACACCAATATCGGCAACTCCTCCATGTCGTCGGGCATTGAGGAAGAAGTTGACAAGGCCGTGTGGAGCTGCAAGTGGGGAGGTGACACGCTGATGGATCTGTCCACAGGCGACGATATCCACGAGACGCGTGAATGGATTCTCCGCAACAGCCCTGTGCCCGTGGGTACCGTCCCCATGTACCAGGCGTTTGAGAAAGTAGGTGGCAAACCGGAGGATCTCAACTGGGAGGTGTTCCGCGACACGCTCATCGAGCAATGTGAGCAGGGTGTGGACTACTTCACCATCCATTGTGGCATCCGCCTGAAGAACGTACCTTTGGCGATCGGTCGCCTTACGGGTATGGTGAGCCGCGGCGGCAGCATCATCTCCAAGTGGTGTCAGACCCACAACGAGGAGAGTTTTCTCTATACCCATTTCGACGATATTTGCGAGATCTGCCATCGCTACGACGTGGCTATCTCCTTGGGTGACGGCCTCCGTCCCGGTTCGACCCACGATGCCAATGATGCCGCCCAGTTTGCCGAGCTCGACACCATGGGTGAGCTGGTGACGCGTGCGTGGGATCATGGCGTGCAGGCATTTATCGAAGGTCCCGGCCATGTGCCCATGAACAAGATTCGGGAGAACATGGACCGCCAGATCGAGAAGTGCCACGGCGCACCCTTCTATACCCTCGGCCCGCTCGTCACAGACATCGCGCCTGGTTTCGACCATATCACCAGCGCCATCGGCGCAGCCATGATCGGATGGTTTGGTACGGCCATGCTCTGCTACGTCACACCGAAGGAGCATCTCGCGCTGCCTACGAAGGAGGATGTGCGCGAGGGTATTGTCGCCTATAAGATTGCTGCCCACGCAGCCGACCTGGCCAAGGGTCATCCCGGTGCTTCGGTTCGCGACGACGCCCTGTCCAAGGCGCGCTACGACTTCAGATGGAAGGATCAGTTCAATCTTTCGCTCGACCCTGAGCGGGCGTTGGAATACTACAAGACTTCCAATGACATGAAGGGCAACTACTGCTCCATGTGTGGTCCCAACTTCTGTGCAGCCCGTATCAGCCACAGCCTGAAGGATTGCACGGACGCTTCCGATGCGGAATAACAACAATGAATCATAACCTTATAAACAAGAAACAAGATGATAGAGACACAGGTTTCAAAAGGAATTGTCAGTACTTATTTTGACAAATTACAGCGCAATCTCGATATTGACGTGGCCATCGTTGGTGGTGGTCCCTCGGGTATCGTGGCGGCATACTACCTTGCCAAGGCAGGACTGAAGGTAGCTCAGTTTGACAGAAAGCTTTCTCCCGGCGGCGGAATGTGGGGTGGCGCGATGATGTTCAACCAGATTGTAATCCAGGAGGAGGCGCTGGACATCGTTCGCGACTTTGGCATCAACTATACGCCGTTTGAGGATGGACTCTATACCCTCGACTCCGTGGAGGGCACTTCTGCGCTCCTCTACCATGCCGTGCATGCAGGAGCCACCATCTTCAACTGCTATAGCGTGGAGGACGTGGTGTTCAAGAGCAACGTCGTAAGTGGCGTGGTGGTCAACTGGACGCCCGTTCTGCGCGAGGGTATGCATGTCGATCCCATCAATATCATGGCCAAATGCGTCATCGACGGCACGGGCCACGATAGCGAGATAGCCTGTGTGGTGGCCCGCAAGAATGGCATCCAGCTCCAGACGGAGACGGGTGGCGTGATGGGTGAGCGCTCGCTGGACGTGGCCGAGGGAGAGCGTCTCGTTGTGGAAGGCACACGCGAGATCTATACCGGTCTCTACGTCTGTGGCATGGCTTCCTCTGCTGTGGCAGGTACGCCGCGCATGGGGCCGATCTTCGGCGGTATGCTGATGTCGGGTAAGAAGGTTGCTGACCTGATCATCAAGAAACTCAAAGGCTAATCATGCTTCGCATAGCCATCACCTTGCCCGGCTTCGTGCCGGGCGAGGCTTCTTTTATCGTCCGGTTGCTGGACGAGTCTTTCGATCGGGTACATATCCGCAAGCCCGATGCCGACGCACGGGCCGTTGCCCAACTCATAGAGGGTGTTCCAGAGGCGTATCGTAGTCGCCTCGTCTTGCACGACCACCATGCGCTTGCGGATCGCTATGGACTGGGAGGCATTCATCTGAACTACCGCAACCCCGTCGCTCCCGCTGGTTTCCAAGGCGCTGTGAGCCGATCTTGCCATAGCCTGGACGAGGTGAAGGCGTGGAAGCCACGTTGCGCCTACGTCTTCCTAAGCCCTATCTACGACAGTATTTCCAAGCAGGGGTATCGGTCGGCCTTTTCTAAGCAGGTGCTATTAAAAGCCAGCGCCGAAGGCATTATCGACCAGCAGGTCGTTGCCCTCGGCGGAGTGTCTTACCAGCGACTGGCGGAAGTGGAGCAGCTGGGTTTTGGCGGCTACGCCATGCTGGGCGAAGCCTGGAAAAAGATGGGGTAGGGGCGTTCTCCTACTTTGCAGCCTTCATGTGGCGGCTACGGACCATTGCCCATACACCCAGGGCGATGAGCGGGATGCTCAACAACTGGCCCATGTCGAGCGGCAGATTGGCCTCGAAAGCCTCCTGTACCTCCTTGGTAAACTCGATGAAGAAGCGGAAGGTGAACACCAACGTCAGGCAGAGACCGAAATAGAGTCCCGTGCCCACACGGTCCTTGTGCTTGCGGTAGATGAGGAAGATGATGGCGAAGAAGCAGGCATAGGCGATGGCCTCATAGAGCTGTCCAGGGTGGCGTGGCGCCTTGTCAACATGGGCGAAGATGAAGGCCCAGGGCACGTCCGTCACGTTGCCGACAATCTCCGAATTCATGAGGTTTCCCAGCCGGATGAAGCATGCCGTGATGCAGGAGACCACTCCCATCAGGTCCAGTACCACCCAGGTTGGCATCTTGTATCGCTTGATATAGAGCCAAAGACCCACAAGGAGGCCCGCCACGCCACCGTGGCTGGCCAGTCCGGCAAATCCCGTAAACTTCCATCCGCCACCTTCAAGGAAGTGGATAGGCAGGAACATCTCCACGATATGTGTGCCCGAGGAGAGGAAGTAGTCGGGCTCGTAGAAGAGGCAATGGCCGAGGCGCGCACCTACCAATATGCCCAAGAAGACATAGAGAAAGAGAGGGTCAAACTTCTCGTCGCTATATTTGTGCTCCTTGTAGAGCCACTTCATGAGCAGGTAGGCCAGTACAAGGCCCGTCAGCCAGCACAAGGCGTACCAGCGCACGGAGAGCGAGCCAAGGTGGATGGCTACCTCCGAGGGCTGCCAATAGATGTAGAGCGGATTCATCATGGGGTGGGGAATTAGACGTTGAAGCGGAAGTGCATGATGTCGCCGTCCTGCACCTCATACTCTTTGCCTTCTATGCCGAGTTTGCCGGCCTCGCGCACGGCGGCCTCGGAGCCATACTGGATGTAGTCCTCGTACTTGATGACCTCGGCACGGATGAAGCCCTTTTCGAAGTCGGTATGGATCACGCCCGCACATTGTGGCGCCTTCCAGCCTTTGCGGTATGTCCATGCCTTCACCTCCATCTCGCCCGCAGTGATGAAGGTCTGCAGGTTGAGCAGATGGTATGCCTTCTCGATAAGGCGGTTCACGCCACTCTCCTCCAATCCCAGTTCGTCGAGGAAGAGTTTCTTGTCCTCGTAGGAGTCGAGCTGGGCAATGTCTTCCTCCGTCTTGGCGGCGATGACCATGGCTTCGGCACCCTCCTCGCGGGCTATCTCCTCTATCTTGCGACTGTATTCGTTGCCCGTCTTGGCACTCTCCTCATCGACGTTGCAGACATAGAGCACGGGCTTTGTCGTCAGGAGAAACAGATCGTGGGCAGTTTGTATCTCGTCTTTGGTCTCGAAGACCACCGAGCGGGCGTTCTTACCCTGCTCTAGCACCTCTTTGTAGGCCTCCAGCACGCTCACCATCGTCTTGGCGTCTTTGTTGCCCGCAGCGGCCATCTTCTGCTGTTTGGCCAACTGTCCTTCGACAGTCTCCAGGTCCTTCAGTTGCAGCTCAGTGTCAATCACCTCTTTGTCCTCTACGGGATCGACGGGAGCGCCGCCCTCGCGCACCACGTTGGGGTCGTCAAAGCAACGGATGACGTGGATGATGGCGTCGCACTCACGGATGTTTCCGAGAAACTTGTTGCCCAGACCCTCGCCCTTGGACGCACCCTTGACGAGGCCTGCTATATCGACAATGTCGCAGGTGGCGGGAACGATGCGTCCTGGGTGCACGATCTCAGCCAGTTTGTTGAGCCGCTCGTCGGGCACGGAGATGACGCCGAGGTTTGGCTCAATCGTACAGAAAGGATAGTTGGCTGCTTGTGCTTTCGCACTCGACAAGCAGTTGAAGAGGGTTGATTTTCCCACGTTGGGAAGACCAACAATACCACATTTTAATGCCATGAGTATCTTTTACGTTTTATTTTTTATCTTCTAAGAATGTGCAAACCGAAAGCAACCAAGTGGACTTTAATTGCTGAGGTGTCGCTTTTCTTATGCAAAAGTACGCAAATAAATTGACTTGACGGCCCCTTTGCCCTGTTATTAGCACCTGTTAATACATTTCCCTAACTTCTTTTAAGTGTTTTCCTCATGACGGTAATGCTATTTTCTTTAACTTTGCCAGCACATATATCAGTCTAAAAAAAATAACATGATGAAAAAGGAACAAATTATCTCTGCTGCGATCATTGCTTTAGGCATTGTCATCATGGGACTTTGCTTGAAAGGAGGAATGGACAATTTTACCAGTCGCGACCGGAAAGTGACCGTCAAGGGACTGGCGGAAAAGGAGGTGAAGGCCGACAAGGTGACATGGCCTATCGTCTCCAAGGAACTGGGCGACGACCTGCCGATGCTCTATGAGCGTATAGCCGCCAAGCAGCAGGCCATCAAGGCGTTTCTGCTGAAGAACGGCATTCGGGAGGGTGAGATCAGTATCAATGCACCCAAGGTGATAGATCTCACGGCAGAGCAGTACTCACAGCAGAACCAGCCCTACCGCTACAATGTCACGCTGGTCATCACCGTCACCTCTACCCAGGTTGACAAGGTGCGTAGTATCATTGCCCGCCAAGGCGAATTGCTCAAGCAAGGCGTGGCGATCGTTGCCGACGAGTATCAGAACCCTGTCGTCTATGAGTATGTCTCCTTCAAGAAGATGAAGCCGAAGATGATGACCGAAGCCATTGAGAATGCTGAGCAGACCGCTAAGCAGTTTGCCAGCAACAGTCATTCGACCATCAGCAAGATCATCTCTGCCGATCAGGGACAGTTCTCCATCGATGACCGTGATGCCAATACGCCCTATATCAAGCGGGTGCGGGTCGTCACTACTGTCACCTATGCGCTCAAAGACTAATTTTAGAAGTCACACCAGTTCGTGTGAGTGTATATAACCCGTTCTTTATTCTGGGGACAAAGCCTGGTTGAAACGATGGCATATATACAGTTGACGCACAACAGGGGTGAGACTGGGTCACAATTTGAGTCGTAACTGAAGTTCCAGGTCGGCTTTCGACGAACGGTCTATCTGCTGGAGTCCTGACGAGATGTGATCGCGGTCGAAGTAGTCTGTCACGCTTAGTTTGGCGATGAGCATCCACCTTTGCCCCATATCCGCACGCAGGAAGAGCGCATAGTGGAGCCCCTCGCCAAAATAGGCGGGAAAGGAGAAGGCGTAGAGCAGTCCACGCTCGTAGGTGTAGATACGCGAGGCGTAGTCGTCGGTATGAAAATAGCCGCCCTGAACCGTGGCCTGCAGTCCTCTGAGGCCGCTCCATGTCGCCGACTGCGTGAGCATATAGCCATTGCTGGTCTGTTGGGAGGCGCTGCGAGTGGCATCTGCCTGGGTACGGAAGGCCCATTGAGCCCCAGTGTAGGCCACGGTGAGTCGTGCCCGTTGTGAGGTCTCGTCGATGAGCCCAGCTTTCGTGGCATCGCCTTTCATACGGGATCGGAGACGGTAGCGTGCCGTGAGGATCCAGTGGTCGCGGTGGTAGGTGGTTTGCAGAAAGTGGTCCCAGCTGTGGGACGAGGCATAGACTTGATACTTTGCCCACGGAAAATAGGCAAAGTCGGTGTAGGCTGTCAGAGTCCAAAAGCTGCCTAAGGCCCAATCCACCTTTGCCATCACACCACTCTCATTTTGCACGCGTCCTCCGTCGGCGAACGACTGTCCCATAACGGCTTGGTATTTGTAGCTATAATAGCGTTGGACAGCTGTCAGCGTGAGGGTGGGGTAGAGGCGGAAGGACAGCGCATGGAGCGTGGCGAGTGCTCGGCAGCCGCCCGTGGCGGTCTCGCCGCTCAAGGAGAGACGGTGGCTGGTGTAGCCGTAGTCGATGCTCGCATTCCAAAATGCTTCACCAGCAGGGTAGAACCTGCGGAAAGCCTGTGACGTGTTGGGCTGCAGCGGTTTGTCGAAGCGTGTCCATACGCCCGTCGCACCGAGATGGAAGCCTCCGTGTCGCCAGGCGATATGGCCTCCCGAGGCCGTCTGTGAGGCGTTGTCCTTGCGGTTCATCTCCGACGTGGTGCGATGGTAGCCCGTCTGGAGCAATGTGGCAATGCCCCTGCCGTCCTTGGTCAGCGTGGCGTCGATGGTGCGCCACGAGAGAAAAGCACTTAGTACAAAATGCTTCGACAAAGCGATCTCGGCAGCCGCACCCTGCAGGTAGTTGTAGGAAGATCGACTTGCGTGGCCCCGGATGGTGCTGCCTGTGCGGAAGAGGCTTGGCAGCGTCATCATCTTGCCAAAGGCCACATCGTTGTTCACCACCAGTCCCAAGCCCATTCGTACACGGTACCGTCCGACGGCAATGGTCT
>OIBR01000590.1_pt1 | contig 11684 bp, 9 predicted proteins | sample 1581101 | NCBI WGS metagenome assembly OIBR01 (sample SAMEA3882522, study PRJEB24775) | human gut metagenome | biome: human-associated habitat; feature: intestine environment; material: feces | place: Netherlands | collected 2009/2010
GGAGATGCCCACGGCGATGGCTGCTGCGTCCGCCGAGGGGGTGACGTTCAGGGTAATATCCGTCAGGATATACGGAAGGATCTGGTTGATAATGGCCGACACGACGTAGCCCAGCACGATGCCGAGGCAGCCGCCCAGCGCCGACGTGACGCCGGCCTCCACGACGAACTGGGTCAGGATGGTGCTCTCCTGTGCGCCCAGTGCCTTGCGGATACCGATCTCACGGGTGCGTTCGGTGACGGACACCAGCATGATGTTCATGATGCCGATGCCGCCAACCAGCAGCGAGATGCCTGCAATGGCCGTCAGGACGCCCACCATGACGTTGATCATGGAGGACATCTGCTTCATGGCTGCGCTCAGGCTCATGACGTAGACATAGTCGTCCTTGCTGACCAGCTTCTTGAGCCGCGACTGCAAAAACTCCTGTGCCTCATCCGAGTGGTCCGCGTCCTGCAGGACCACATAGTACTGGCTGACACTGCTGGTGTTGTTGACGCTCATCAGGGTGGTATAGGGGATAAGAACAACGTCGTCGTTGCCGCCCTCGTACTGAGAGGCGGGTTTGGAGCGGCCTTCCAGCACGCCCACGATGCGGTACTCGCTGGCGCCTACCTTGAGGGTGCTGCCGAGACCGTTGCCGCCGAAGATCCTGCGGTCCACATAGTCGCCGATGACACAGATATTCTTGTTGTCTATCAAATCGGTGTACTGGATGCCGCGGCCCTTGGCCACCTTGTAGTTGTTGATGGTCATATAATCTTCGTTGACGCCGCTGATGTAGGTGCGGCGGTACTTCTCGCCCGCCACCCGCAGCGTGTCGCCGCCGACACTGGCAATCGGCGAAAGGCCCTTATAATACTCGGGCTTTTCATTGATGATCCTGTACACATCGTCCACTTCCACTGAGCGGGTGCTGGCGGTCATGATGTTGACGGACAGAATATCGCTGCCCATGTCGGAGTAGAAGTCCTGCATCATGTTGGTCATGCCGTTGCCGAGACCGACGATGACGATGACGGCCATGACGCCGATGATGATGCCCAGCATGGTGAGGAAGGTGCGGACTTTGTTGCTCAAGACGTTCTGGACGGCCTGTTTGAAGGTCTCCTTTATCATGCCTGTGTCCCCTCCTCTCCGGCTTTCGGCTCTGCCATCATGAAGTTCGGCTGAACGACTGCCTCGGGTGCGTGGGCGTCGCCGTCGTAGACGACGCGGCCATCTTCGAGGCGGATGATGCGCTCGGCCTGCACAGCAATGGAGTTGTCGTGGGTGATGAGGACGACGGTATTGCCCTGCTTGTGCAGATCCTGGAGCATTCCCAGAACTTCGCGGCTGGTGTGGGAGTCCAATGCACCGGTCGGCTCGTCGGCCAGGATGACCGCCGGACCGCGGGCCAGCGCACGGGCAATGGACACACGCTGCTGCTGACCGCCGGAAAGCTGGTTGGGCAGGTTTTTGAGCTTATTGCCCAGACCCACCCGCTCAAGGGCAGCCTTTGCCGTCGCGTGGCGCTGTGCGGCGGGGATGCCGGCGTAGACAAGGGGGACTTCCACGTTCTCGAGAAGTGTCAGCTTCGGCAGCAGGTTGTACTGCTGGAAGATAAAGCCCAGCTTCTCGTTCCGGATGTGTGCCAGCTCACGGCGGCTCATCTTGCCGACATCCTTGCCGTCCAGCAGATAAGTGCCTTCGGTAGGCACGTCCAGACAGCCGATGATGTTCATGCAGGTGGATTTACCAGAACCGGACTGGCCGACGATGGCCACGAACTCGCCTTTGTTGATCTTCATGGAGATATGGTCGGCAGCCTTGACCGTCGTGTCACCCATCTGGTAATACTTGCACACGTTGTCAAACTCAATGAGTGCACTCATTACTGGCCACCTCCCGGGCCGCCACCGCCAGGAGCACCGCCGGGGCCGCCGCCCATATCACCGCCGTCCATCACCAGTTGTACACCCTCCCCGGCGAGGGTGGTGGTGCTGTAGCTGGAATCATAGGCCACGGTATCTTCCGCGGTCAGGCCGCTGGTGATGGCAATGTAGTCATCATCGCTGACACCGGTCTCCACCTTGACGTAAACGTAGCCGTCCGGAGCGGTCATGCTGTCATCCGCGTTGGCGGCGCTGGGCGAATCCTTGGTTACAAGGACGTAATTGCCGCGGGTGATGGCCGCATTGGGCACCGAGAGAACATTGTCGGCGCTCTCGGTTACGATTTCTGCCGTGGCGTTCATGCCGGGCAGCAGGTCGCCCATCTCGTCGATGCGGATGGTAACGGGGTACGTGGTGGTACCGCCGGTGGTGGTGCCTGCCTTGGAGATGCTGGTAACAACGCCCTCAAAGGTCTGGCCGGAAACGGCATCGGCGGTAATGGTGGCTTTCTGGCCCTCCTTGATGTTGAGGATGTCCAGCTCGTCCACGTTCAGGGTCATTTCCAGGTAGCTCATATCGTAGATGACGCACATGGTATCGGCCGTTGCCGTGCTGGTGCCCACGGTATCACCCACCTTGACATCCTTGGAAATGATCGTGCCGCTGATGGGAGCGGTGATGGTGTAATCGTCCACCTGCTTCTGGGTGTCTTCCACAGAGAGCTCGGCGCTGCGCAGGTTGTCGGAGGCGTTGAGCACCTGCTTGGTCAGGTTATCGCCAGAGAGCTGGATCAGGGCCGTGTCGGCGCTGACCTGAGCTCCCTCCTTGACGCAGAGAGCGGAGACGGTGCCGCTGTTCTGGGCGGTAACGCTCTGCTCACGCTGGTAGCTGAACCGGGCGGAAGACAGGGCGCTGACGCCGTTGATGGTGGCAGTGGCCGCCTGGGAAGCGGTCAGGTTGCCGGTGTTGCGGACCGCGATGGTCACGGTGCGGACCAGCAGGTTGCCGCTGCTGAGGGTATCCGCACCGGAGACGGACTGCACGCTGCCGGTGATGGCCTCAAAGGTGCTGTCCAGCAGCACCTCCGCGCTCTGGCCCACGGCAAAGTTGGCGGCGTCCGCCGCCGGGAACTCCAGCTCCAGCAGCAGGGTGGTGTCGTCCCGGATGGTGGCGACTTCCTGCCCTGCGTTGACCACATCGCCTACCCGCACTTTAAAGGAAGCGACGGTGCCGGCAATGTCGGTGCGGATGTACTGGGCGTCCACAGCGTCATCGTAGCTGCGCTGGGCCTGGCCGAGGTTCAGCTCTGCCTTTTCCACGCCGCTGACGACATCGGAGCTGTCGATGGTGTAAAGGACCGCGCCCTTTTCCACCACATCGCCCACCTCAAAATCCGCGGTCAGGACATCGCCCTTGACCGTCGCCTTGACGGTGTAGCTGTTGGCGGCGTTCAGCACGCCTGATTCGCTGTACACATTGGTGATGTCCCGGTTCTCGGGCGTCACCTGGGTATACGCGGTCTCCGCGTTGACCGCTTTCTTCTGGCCCTTGGGCACCAGCAGCACAACGAGGATGGCCGCGATGACCAGAACGGCCACCAGCTTCTTCCCATTTTTGTGCAGGAAAGGCTTCAGGCCCTTTTGCGGCATTTCCGCTTCCTGTAGCGCGATTTCCAGTTCTTGCGGGGAGCGTTCCTCCGCTGGCTTTTTTCTAAATAGCATAAACATTGGCCTCCTGGGTTTTTTTCGGGGGGATGGGGCTTCCAAAATGCCCCTCTATATGATACAACGGAATTATAGCAGACTTTTCTTCAGAAATTCTCGAGGATTTTCTTAAATTCGGCTTAAGAATCGTGAACAATTTATGAAAGCGCGTCAGAAACCGCGCTGACACCCGTTTCCGGCGCTCTCAGGTGATGGGAAACAGCAGCGTGATCGCAAACTGCTCTGTCCCCTGCTCCACCCGGCAGACCGCGTTCATCTTTTCCATCATGGTCTCAATGCTGGTCAAGCCCACCTGGGTGCTTTCCTCCCGGTGCTGGCCGGGCAGCACATGGTTTGCAAAACGCAGGCCCACCCACTTTTCTTCCTTTCGAAAAGTAACGGAGATCTCCCGGCCGGGGTCGGCATACTTAATGGCATTGGACGTGATGTTATCAAAAACGCGGCGGATATACTGCATCTTGACCGTCAGCATCAGGTCCTCACTGCCAAGGTCCAGCGCACAGGCAAAGCCACGCTGCTGCAATGTATCCACCATCTCAGCCAGCGGTTCCTCGAAAATGCGGGAGAAGTAAGCTGGCGGGTCCAATGTAACGACGGTGTCCCGGGTGACAAGGGCATACTCAAACAGGTTATCGGACAGCTGTTTGAGCTGCCGGGCCTTGGTGTCGATCTTGTTCAGGTAGTCATCCTTCTGGGCGTCGTTCTCATATTTGCGGCTCCGGACGATCTCGGTATACAGCAGCAGCGTGGTCAGCGGAGTGCGCAGGTCGTGGGACATTTCGGTGATGAGGTTCTTCACCTTGGCGGAGGCCTTTGCTTCCTCCTCCTGCTGCTGGCGCAGGGTGACCCGCATGGAGTCCAGGCAGCGGGCCAGCGTCGTCAGCTCATCCTCTCCCCGGATGGTGATGGGGTGGTCGAGGTCGCCGCCCTCCATGGCCTGGATCTCCTCACTGAGCTGGATGATATATTTCACAATGCGGCGGCAGGCAAACCAGAACACCACCAGAAACACACCCACGCAGAAAACGATCAGCAATTTACTGAACAGGACCCACCAGTTGAGTACCACATTGCAGAACAGCTGTACCTGGGCCGGGCCATCCGAGAATTGGACAAGATAAAACACCTGCCCGCTCTTACCGGATTCCCGTTCCCCCTCCGAGCCATCTCCAAAACTGAACGAAAAGTTTGAACCGGGTTCCCGTTCCTCATCCGGGTCATCTCCAAAACTGAACGAAAAGTTTGAGTAGAGCATCCGATGCCCGCGGTAAATGTTCATCAGCAAAAAGCTCTGCTGCCCCACCCAATCATCAATCGCCCGGGTGTCTTTTGCGGAGATCTCCTGTGCTGTAACGTATTTCTGAAATCGTTCCACCTGCCGGGCAATAGAGCGCTGCTGAATATCGGAGTGGTTATTGTAGTAACTCAGCCCCGCTCGCGTGGCAAACAGGAGCGCAAAATACAGCAGAATGCACACCAGCGTGATCAGCGCGGCGGTGCTGATCTTCTGGAAGCCGCCGGGCACTTCATGCCGCCCGCACCACAGCAGATACCAGCTGGCCACCAGACCCGCCCCGGCAGCTGCCAGTGCGCTGCGCAGGTTGCCGCCGAACATCATGGCAAAGCAGAACGCCCCGCACAGCCCGGACAGCAGCTGCACATGATCTTTGGGGAAGGGCAGCTGCCGCGCCAGCACCAGACGGCTCTCGGCCTCGTCCAGGGTCATACCGGTCTGGGCGATCTGGCGGGAAAGCTCGTTCACCGCCGCTACCCGCCCCAGATGGGTGGTGCGCACCGGTACGTTGCGCACTTCGCTGATCTCGGCAGTGCCGGCGCTGGCAAAAATGCCGTTGGTCAGCACATAAACGTGGAACTCCCGCAGATGGAAGCTGCGCGCCATGATCTCCATGGTCTGCTCCACCCGGAACACCTCTGCGCCGTTTTCCAGCAGGGTCTGCCCTGCGGCCATGATAAAATCCATAATGCGGCGGCGCAGCTCTTCATCGGGAAAAGGGTCTCTGCTGTTCATTGCCTGCTCTCCTTGCAAAAGATGATACCCTATTTTATCATGTGCACCAGCCGCATACAAGGGCGTATAATAAAAAGCTCTGGAAACACCAGAGCTTTCTTGCGAAAAGGGTCGGAATATGTTATAATGGTCCTGTCGCTGAAAAGCGATCGAAAGGTACTGCACATACGGCAGGCGGTTGGCCTACACTTCCCGAAAGGGGGTGAGGCAATGCGGATTACTCTCCATATTGGTGAGTTTACTATCACCATTATCGTGAAAAAACGCTGAACCGCCACCTCGGCAAAGGCGACGGTTCAATTTTTGAGCCATAGTTCTTGAATGAGGCTGACCGCTTGTCGCAGTGCCTTTTCTATTTACAGTATACCCGCTTTTGAGGTTTCTGTCAAGAGCACGCAGCTTCGTTTCTGCGTGCTTTTTTCTTACCGGTCAAAGGTGGTGCTAAGGGTGGTCTGCCAGCTTTCGCCGGGGGCAAGGCAGTCGGCTGCGGCGCGCTGCTCCCAGTCCTGCGGGTCGGTAGCAGCGGCGGGCAGGCTGTGCCACGGTTCAATGCACACAAAGCGCACCGGCTTTGCAGGAGCCGACCAGATGAGCGAATAGGGGTAGCCCTCCACCTTGCAGGTGATATTGCGTCCGGTGTCCTTCTCGCAGATGCCGATGGTGCCAGTGCGCAGGCCTGCCATGCAGAAACTGTCGTTGGCAAACAGGTCATCGGTCAGCGGGATGGCCTGCTGGTTCTTCCACTGGTAATAGCATTTGCCCGTCAGCAGACCGCCCCCGCTGGCGTCGAGGATGACCGGGCTCTCGGGCTGGTCGAAGCGGAACTCGTAGTCCTCGACGGTGTGGCTGTCATCGAACGGCACCTGAAAGGCCGGGTGGTAGCCGATGCCGAACCGCAGCTCTTCGGCGCCGGGGTTCGAAACGGTGAGGGTGTGGTGAAGGGTCTTTCCGTCCAGCCGGAAGGTGCTGGTGAGCACGAAGTCGAAGGGGAACTTCTCCGCCTTCATGGCCTCATCCGGGCGCAGCTCCAACTGGATGGTGTCGCCCTCCGCTTTCAGCAGAGTGTGCTCCACATCCCGGGCAAAACCGTGCTGGCCGCCCTTGTAGGTCTTGCCGCCATGGGTGAAGCTGCCGTCTTTAAGCTTGCCCGTCCACGGGAAGAGGATGGGCGCGTGGCGCTTCCAGACCGCCGGGTCGGCCTGCCAGAGCAGCTCCTCCCCCGCAGCGTTCTTCAGGCTGACGGCCTCGGCACCGTGAGTGTCCACCGTAAGGCTCAGAAATTCGTTTTGAATGGTCGCCTGCATTTTCAGTATCTCCTTTGTCCTTCTTATTTTCCGGGGCCTGCTGTTTCCAGTATACTCCCCCGTGTGCCAAAAATAAAGCCCCCTTCCCATGCTTGCACAAATCGTCACTGGGCAAAAGCCTTCACCCCTTGGGGACAGATTTCCCCCGACCGGGGGAAGCCTTTATTCGGAAGCACGATTTCCATGCTCTGCTTGCTTCAACAGGGCTGTGCCAGCGGCAGGGTGACGACAAAGGTAGTGCCGTTTTCGCTGCTGCTCTCCACGGTCACGCTGCCGCCGTGCAATACGGCGATCTCCCGCACAAGGGCAAGGCCAAGCCCCACGCCGCCCATCTCCCGGCTGCGGGACTTATCCACCCGGAAAAAGGGCTGGAAGATGCTCTCCCGGCAGTCTGCGGGGATGCCCGGGCCGGTATCCGTAATGCGCAGTACAGCGGTCTGCTTTTCCTGTTGCAGGGTGACGCGCACCGCACCGCCGGGGCGGTTATACTTGATGCCGTTTTCCACCAGATTGAACACCAGCCGGTAGATCAGTGCATCGCTGCCCACCATGCCAAGTTCCTCGCAGTCCTGCTGCAAGGAGATATTGTTTTTCTGGGCAAGGGGGGTCAGGTCGGTCAAAATTTCCTCCACCAGCGGTGCAAGGGCGATCTGGTCAGTACGGGAGATCGATTGCAGATTGCTCATCTCTAATAAAGTGCGCACAAGGGCGGTCAGGCGATCCAGTTGCTCCCGCAGAGAGCTGACCAGCCCGGCAGTCTCGGCATCCATGGCTGGGTGCTCCTCTGCAAACAGTTCCAGCTTCGTCTGCAAAATAGCCAGCGGGGTGCGCAGCTCGTGGGCTGCGTTGCCCGCAAACTGCCGTTGTAATTCAAAGGACTGTGCCAGGCCATCCAGCATCCGGTTTACCGACCGGCTCAACTGCCCGAATTCCTGCACGGTATCTTCGTCCAGACGGACGGTAGCAATGCTGTCCTGATCGACCCGCTGCGCCTGCTGCGCAAGCTGCTGCAACGGTTTCAGAGCTCTGCCGCTGACAAAATAAGCGATGGCCGCGCTGAGGATGGTGACCACAGCAGTGATGCACCAGCCCTTGCGGCCAAAAACCACCTTTGCATCGTAGACTTCCTGTGAAAAATGCGCCAGCAGGCTGGACATTTCCTCCTGCGGGATCTCGATGGTCAAGGAATCCTCACTGCCGGGCTGATACTGCATCATAAAGCCGTTGAGGGCATCCATGCCGGTAACGCCGGTGCGGTATAAAAGCAGGTTCATGCACACGCAGGCGCAGGCGATGAGCAGCGCCGTCAGCAGGGTGATGCGCCATTGCAGGGACAACCGTTTCATTGTACCTCTCCTCCGATCTCGTAGCCTTCCCCGATGCGGTTGCGGATGGGGTCGTAGCCCAGCGCCGCCCGCAGCTTTTTGCGCAGGGCAGAGATATGTACCCGGATGGAGTTGCTGAAGCTGTCCACGCTGCCGTCCCAGACGTGCTCAATCAGCTCTTCCTGACTGACCGGGCGTCCCTGATGCAGCAGCAGATATTCCAGTACGCCGCTCTCCTTCCGCGTCAGGGCAAGGGTCTGACCATCCACCGTGGCAACGCGGCTGCGGGTGTTGAAGCTGAGCCGCCCGCAGCACAGGCAGACGTCCTGCTGGATGAACTTGCGCCGGGTCAGGCTGCGCACCCGGGCTTCCAATTCTGCAAGGTGGAATGGCTTGGAAAGATAATCGTTCGCCCCGGCATCCAGCCCCTCCACCTTATCTGAAATTTCACTGCGCGCTGATAAGATCAGCACACAGGTCTCAAGGTCGTGCTGCCGTAAGCTGCGCAACACCTGCATCCCGTCCACCTTGGGCAGATTGAGGTCCAGCAGTACAAGGTCGTACCGCTCTGCCGTCAGCGCTTCCAATGCGGCTTCGCCGTCTGCACAGGCGTCCACCTCGTACCCGGACAGCCGCAGCTTCCGGGCAATGTCCTCCCGCAGGGAGTGCTCGTCCTCTACCACCAAAAGGCGCATTTTGTTTTCCACCCTTCCCGTAAAAATTCGTTTCTTGCGTTTTTCTTCATTATAACAGATTATAGCAGACGGTGTTAAGATTCGTGTTAAGATTTTCTTAGCAGAAATTTTATCCCGGATAGTGTATACTGGTGCCATCAAACAACAGGAGGCTATGATGTTCATGACAAAAAAACAGGCGCAGCTGCTTTTGCTTGCCGCCGGGGTGCTGATGCTGCTGTTCGGCGTATGGCGGGGCGAGGCAGACACCGTATTTTCAAAAGCCATCCGGCTGTGTATGGAGTGTGTGGGCATTGGATAAGAAAAAGAAAAAGCTTTCTCCCCTTGCCCGCTTCCGGGGCTTTATACAAGCCGGGGCTACCCTGCTGACCAATCTCCATCTACCCAATTTTGCAAAAGGAGCGCTGTATCAGGGCGGCGGAAAATACGTCTGCGTGCCGGGGCTGAACTGCTATTCCTGCCCGGGCGCTGCCGGTGCCTGCCCGGTGGGGGCGTTTCAGGCGGTAGTGGGCTCTTCCAAATTCCGCTTTTCCTACTACATCACCGGCATTCTCATCCTTTTCGGGGTGCTGCTGGGACGGTTCATCTGCGGTTTCCTCTGCCCGTTCGGGTGGTTTCAGGAGCTTTTGCACAAGATTCCCTCTCCCAAGCTTTCCACCAAAAAGCTAAAGCCGCTGCGCTATTTAAAGTATGCGGTGCTGCTGGTCATGGTGGTGCTGCTGCCATTGCTGGCGGTCAACGAGCTGGGCATGGGCGACCCCTTCTTCTGCAAATATCTCTGCCCACAGGGCGTGCTGGAAGGCGCCCTTCCCCTCTCCCTGACCAATGCCGGCATCCGCGCCGCGCTGGGCAAGCTGTTCACATGGAAAGCCTGCATTCTGCTGGCAGTCATTATGGGCAGCGTGGTGTTCTACCGCCCCTTCTGCAAGTGGCTGTGCCCGCTGGGCGCGTTTTATGCGCTGCTGAACAAGGTCTCGCTGTTCCAGATGCGTGTAGACACCCACAAATGCGTCTCCTGCGGCGCCTGCGCAAGGGCCTGTAAGATGGACGTAGACATTACCAAGACCCCCAACCACGCCGAATGTATCCGCTGTGGGATGTGTATGAAAGCCTGCCCCACGGACGCCATCCAGTACAAGTTCGGGCTGGGAGACCAATCAAACACCGAAACAACAAAGGAGTAAAACTATGAAATTCAACCGTGTAACTGCACTTTCGCTCAGCCTTGTGCTGGCTTTCAGCCTTGCCGCCTGCGGGCAGGGCGCATCCTCTGCATCTTCGGCATCCTCTTCTTCCGCTTCCTCTGCGGCAGCGGAAAGCAAGACCGAGGAGCAGCTGCTGGCCGAGGAAAACGAGATCCTTTCCGCAAACGATGCCCTGTGGGAGAAGGTGTTCGCTTCCATGGACAAAAACATGACTGAGACCACCCTCAGCACGAACTACGGCGATTTTCTGCGCAGCTCCGTGGAAAAGACAAAGGACCAATTCTCGGATGAGGAGTACAAGACCCTGACCGCCGATGCAGAAAAAATCCGTGCTATCGAGGAGCAGATTGCCACCCTTGCCCTCGCGGACGCGGCCGCTTCCGGCGCTGCCGCACAGGGCACTGCCTTCCCCCAGTTTGAGGGCAGCGATTTAGAGGGCAACCCGGTGGACAACAGCCTGTTTGCGGGCAACGCCTTTACGGTGGTGAACTTCTGGTTCAACGGCTGCAAGCCCTGCGTAGAGGAACTGGACGACCTGAACGCCCTGAACGAGAAGGTCAAGGCACAGGGCGGCGAGGTTGTCGGCATCAACACCGAGACGCTAGACGGCAACCAGCAGGGCATTGATGCCGCCAAAAAACTGCTGGCTGCAACGGGCGCAAGCTACCGCAACATCTACTTTGCCTCCGGCAGCGACGCCGGCAAGTTTGCGCTGAACATCATGGCCTTCCCCACCACCTACGTTTTTGACCGGGACGGCAACGTTGTGGGCCAGCCCCTGCTGGGCGGCATCGACAAGGAAGAAAACCTTGCCGCCCTGCAAAAAAATATTGACGCCGCCCTTGCCAAGGACAGCGCCAAATAAGCTATTCTCCCCTGCCGCCTCCGGGCGGCTTTTTTGTTTACTGCGGGCATTGCTATGCACGCCCGGGCACCGGACGGAATACGCTGGGGCAGAAGCATACTTTTACCAGCAAAGGAGCGTATCTCCATGAAAAACACCGGAACTCTCCGCATCCAGACCTTTGCGGCACGCCAGTCTGCCCCCGTGGAGGGGGTGACCGTTGCGGTGCAGGGGGACGGCTTTACCCTGCACTGCATCACTGATGCCACCGGCAGCGCCGCCGATATTCCCGTTGAAGCCCCCGCCTGCGCCCTCTCGCTGGACGAGGACAATACCACCCGCCCCTATGCCATTGTCAGCCTGACCGCCGCAAAGCCCGGCTACCGCACCGTGCGCATTGAGGGCATCCAGATCTTTGCCGGACAGGTAACGCTGGCACAGCCCCAGATGCTGCCCGACACCGAGGAAGGCCGGGACATCCCGAACGCGCCCATCATCATCCCTCCGCACGCTTTGTTTGCGGGCAGCGGCGGCAGCGGCCCGCAGCCGATGCAGCACTGCACGCCCCGGGTGCTGGATCAGGTCGTCATCCCCAAAAATATCACGGTGCATCTGGGCAAACCGGCAGCTGCCGCCCGCAACGTGACGGTGTCCTTCCGGGATTATATCGCAAACGTTGCCTCC
>OIBR01000595.1_pt1 | contig 11615 bp, 17 predicted proteins | sample 1581101 | NCBI WGS metagenome assembly OIBR01 (sample SAMEA3882522, study PRJEB24775) | human gut metagenome | biome: human-associated habitat; feature: intestine environment; material: feces | place: Netherlands | collected 2009/2010
GATTTCCGACACGAGTTCAACCAGCCGTTCCAGCTCCCAACGTACTTCATGGAAACCGTATGCGTGTTTATCGTCGTAGGCATAGTTGAAAATCTTTTCTGCCGCAGTTCTGGACAGGTTATGTCCCACGTCGTCCTGTATTTTCTGGTAGACCAGTTCGTGTACGGCCAACATGGCTTTATTTTTTGCCGTATTCAGGCGGCTAACTTCGTCCTCAAATTTTTTGTTTTCCTCTTCCAGCTTGTCGCGGTTCCACTTGACTGACATATTTTCGTCGAAAATGTGTCCGGCCTTATACTTCTGCAAGCCTGACGGCTTGCATGACATTCTGTATGCTCGGTCGAACTCGTTCTGAATTTCATCCCAGTCCATTTCCGCTTCTCCTTTTTTCTGTTCTCACCGTTCTTCCACCATCAAATCGTCCATACTCAACTGCCCGCTTATGTTATCATCTTCCATCCACCAGCGGAAAACATCCATTCCAGTTTGCCAGCCGCACGGCAAGTCCTTTGCTTTACGGACATCAAGCATTCTTTCAAACGCTGAGATGTACATTTTTTCGTAAGCAGGCCAGCGCACAAACTCGCGCTGTCTGCCCCCCCCTACCGGCCATAGGGCATCCGATGCAGCCAACACGTTTTTGTCCTTCGCAATACAGCGGATTGACAGGAAGGTGTTCGCCGCGCGTGTAGTCCCATACGTCATCGTCTGACCAGTCCACAATTGGATTGACGGTCATCTTGCCTTTGAGGTTACACGTTTCAAAAAGCTGCCGCTTTTCATCGTTGTCGCCCATGAGGATGATTCGCTTTTCCTTGTCACGGTGGCTAAATTCCATCGTTCCACGATTCTTCTTGCGGTTTGTGGATTCAGCCCACCTAACGCCCGTTGCAATAAATCTGTCACGACCAGTGTTTTCCTTGAGAACAGCACAGCAGTAACGCACAAGTCTTGTAGGTGGCATCAGCTTTTGAGGAATCAGTGTCCACATGGACACAGGCTTATCCTTGTATCGTGGCATAACAATGGAGCATTTGATGCTACGCTCTTCCATCGCCTTGAACTGCTCACGGATGAAATAGACTGTCTCCGGCGCATCTGCGGTAGTGTGGCTGTTGACCACCTCGAAGTTGATTCCAGCACGTTCAGCCAGTGCCACAAGCACCTGAGAATCCTTGCCGCCAGAGTATGCGACCATCAACGGCTTCTTGTACCGATGCTCAGACAGCCGTGCAGCGTCCTGCAAACGTGCGATTGCAAGCTGTTCTTTGTCCATCATTCGACCTCTCTTATGATCCACACCCGATGTTCACCGTACCCGCTCCATGCCAGCGCATTTTCGTGGGTGTCAACAGCCACGTCGAGGTGGTAGCCCTGCACGCCTGCGCCCTTGTCTTGCACAATACGGATGCCCACACCTTCTATGTACAAAACCGTCCCATAGGGGAGAAGCGTTTGGTCTGCCGCCACCGTCACGTCCGCCTGGATTGGCTGCCCGCTGGCTGTTATGCCGCGTCCCTCCCCGCAAATGTGTTGATACTGCTCCGTGCAGTATGCCGTACACATAAACGTCCCGGCTTCTTCCAGATAAACCTTGCCGTCTGCCATCGAATCAAGCCGATCCTGCAAGGCGGAAATGGTTTCTTCGTCCCGGATCGCGCGGTCAGACCAGTTCTGAAACCTGCTGGCGTAGATGTCGCGCTCCTGTGTTACCTGCTGAATCCTGGTGTGCAAAACTGCACCATTAAAAATTGCAAGGCCGAGAGCCGTACAGCTCAAGGCAAAAGAAATTGTCGGCAGCATAGGCTTTCTCATAGCTTTGCCTCCTTGTTTCCAAACCACTTCTTTGTTACGGCGATAGGGAACTCTTCAATTTCAGAGGCCCACGCCGCCGTCCCGGCTCCGTATGTTGTTTCCCACACCAGCGGAAACCCGCCGATGCCGTCAAACAAACTGCCCAGCTTTGCGCCGTCTCTCATGTACGGTTTCATTTTCTGGACGATCCAGAACCATTGCGGAAGAGCAATGCTGTTTCCCAATGCTTTGTACCGCGGGCTGTCTGCCGCCTTGTGCTTTTTCCCTTTGGTGTCCGTCCATTCTCCAATGTCCGTCCATCCGTCCGGGTAGCCTTGCAGACGTTCGCACTCTGTCGGTGTGAGGCGGCGCACGATCCAGGCAATCTTCTTCGGCAGTTCCATGTGTTCTATTGCAACTGCCTGCGCATCGTGCATCGTGTCCAGTGTGCCAGACTTTTCTTTTGTGACTGACGAATGAGCTTGTCCGTTCCCGATTCCATAGCTTTCCATGACCTGCGGCCCGGAATGTGATGCTATGCTCCGGCAGGTGATAGATGTGGCCGTATCTCCCGTCACGGCTCCATTGTACAAGTCAACTGCAATAGCGGTGTAGTCCGTGATTCTGCTTTCGTGGTCGCCCGTAATGGTCGGCACTATCTGACCGTCGCCATTTCCTCGTGCATCAAACACTTTCACAACGGCGGATAATGTTCCCACCACGTCATACGACACATCCATCTTGCCGCCGCCCTGGTCGTTTAAGACTGGAACTTTGTACGCTACCGCTGGGCGGTCAACTGTGTTCAATGTGTAGCTTTTATCTTCCTTTACGCCTAATCCGTTTGCGCCAGCTGTTTCAGAACGATCAATTATATTCCCCGCTAGACAATAGACCGGTTGGAAGAGCGTCTGGTCTTGGAGCGTCGATAGCGTCCCGGTTTTCTCCGTTTGTACCAGTGCGCCCTTTCCGCCTCCGGCGCAACCCGAACGTATTTTCAGGGTGTAGGCTGCGTTTCGCCCCCCCTCTGCCACCACTCGATCATTTCCAGCAGCGCAGTTTTTAGCAAGTCTGGCAACGCTTTTCCACGTCGGGATGCCCTCGTCAGGATGCCTTGACAGGCTCGTTCGCTCAAATAATATTTCAGAGGCGCGTTGGCCTCCAAAATCTGCGACAAGAGCGATTCGCTTTCGACGCTGGGGGACTCCCCAATGTTGAGCGTCGAGCTGTCGCCAAGCAAGACTCCATCCGGCTCCGGCGATTGCTCCGGCTTTGCTCCATCTGCCCCCCCTCGGAGGTCTAGGAACAATAGCGTCTGGCTGTTCCACGCGGGCAAGTTCTTCCAGAACGACGCGGAAGTCCTCTCCGCCGTTGGAACTGAACGCTCCTGGTACATTTTCCCAAATAGCGAAAGTTGGGTACATTCCATTTGTCGCTTTCCTCATTTCCTTGATGATTCGCACGGCTTCAACAAAAAGCCCCGACCGTCCCCCGGCAAGTCCGGCTCTGCGTCCTGCAATGGACAAATCCTGGCACGGACTGCCGAACGTGATGCAATCCACAGGCTCTATCTGGTCGCCGTGAATCTTTGTAATATCGCCAAGGTGGATCACGTCTCTTTCGCCTCCCAGCTCTCTACGATCCAGCGAATTGCGGCGTGGAGTGCGCGCTTCGGGCAGGCTCTAACCGTTGCCATTTTTGCGACCAGCCGGATTGCCGTGCGCACCTTTTCTCTTTCTGCCTCGGTAATGGGTGTGAAACGATCATCCGCCATATCTTCCAGCAGTTCGATAGCCTCTGAATACAGCATGAAATTAACCTCCTTTGTTTTATTTTTTCTTGTGTGGGCGGTTGGAGTCGAACCAACTTTTATCTCGGTGCATTGGGGGAGATAAACGCCGCCGTCGCCGTCAGCCATAGGCGCACCCACATATAAGACCGCCGCCTCCCTGGAGAAAATCGAAAATACGGAGAGGCGGCGGGCGGCCTTATCTGCCTTTAACCAGCAGGGGGAAAGGCCTGCCGCCTTTGGCTTGGGCGGGTAGGACAAGGCACTTCTTCGCTTGTGCGGCGGCGCACCCTCTTTCGGCTTCCGTTGCCGTCATGCAGGGTACGACTTGACTAGGAGCAGCATGGTTTTTCACCAGCTTTCGCGTTAGGAGGGACGCTGCCATACGGCGCTCTTTCGCCCTGTTGGTGCGCAAATGTTATGGAAAATTGCACCAGCTTCCATGATGCCTATACGCAACCGACGCAGGCGGGGTTCGGCCCCGCTTTCAGCGGATCAGCAGCTACCAACAACTGATTCGCCCTGCGTCACATAAAAGGCCGCCGCACTGACGCGGGGTGTAGCGGCCCTGCAAAATAAGCCAAATGGGGTTACTTATTCTTCGGTCGATAGTGCTTGCACTGTTTGTCGTAGCCACCGCACGGCGCGCACCGCGGGATGGTTATTTTGAACGTATGCTCACACTGTACTTCTCTTGTTGCACCCCTTTGCGGGGCAGTCTTGGTGTATGCGCTTCTTGCCAAACGGTTCTCCTTTTTCGCTTTTTGGATGTAACTTGCGCGCCCCATCGGGGCCGGATGTTCTCGTTCGTCCTGCCAGATTTCCCAGCGTTCCGGCTTGTTATAATTTTTTGTCAGCCGCCAACATGGCCAGATGTACCGATAGTAGATTCCACCTTTACAAGCGTCCCAGGCTGCCAGTCCGGCAGTTGCTATATATGCAATCTCGGCTTCCGAAAATCCGCAGTTCAAATCTTCCGGCAGGAGTGCAGCATCTCCCGTGATTCTTCTTCCATCCGGCAGATACACAACGTACCTTACCGGGTTTGCGTTACCGTTCATCATAGTGGGTGGCGATCATGTCTGCGAAATGCAGGCAGAGGACTTCGGGATAGTGGTCATAGGCTGTTCCGAGTGTGTCCCAGCTTTCCTTTCCGCAGTACGCCCCCATGTGCCAACGAATCGCAATGATTTCTTTCCCGGTCAGCTTGATAAACCGCTGTGCCATAATCACGCTCTCTTCGCCGTGTCCCAGCAGACCGCGATCCTCATAACCGTACTTGTGGAATGCAGTTTCGTGGTACTTGTTGACCTTGCAAATGTCGTGCAGGAGTGCCGCCACCAGCACGGCGTTCTTGTCGCAGTCCTTAAAGGCGTGGTTGGTTTCGCACAGTTCCATTGCCGCATCCGCAACATTGACGGTGTGGGTTACTAGGCCGCCGAAACGGTTGGAGTGGTGCTTAATGCTTGCCGGGAGATCAAAGAGCCCCTGCTTCTCTAATTCGTAGAGCAGTGCATCCGCACCGGGCCGTTTGTGAAGTCCTGCTTTCAGCCACAGTGCTTCAAACTTTTCCCGCGGCTCCATGTCCTCATACAGCCTTTCGTTTGCCATTGCGCTTGCCCTCCTGTTTCTCCTGCCATTCCTCTAACCGCTTTACGTTCGCCGGGTCAGAGTAGAAAAGTTCTGCCAAGTCAAGCAGGCTGCGGGTCTGGTATTCCGTAACGATGGGCTGGGCTTTTTTTCTTGCCATTGCCGTACCGCCTTTCTTAGAACTTCCCCATGAGCAGATGTGCGAAAAACTCCGTCATGTTGTCTGTCTGCACACCGCGCTTGCCGCTGATCTTGTCGAGCCATTCTTCCTTGCAGGCTTCGTCGATCATCTTGTGCATAACATTCTTGAGTTCGGCCAGTTCCTTTTCGTTGCTCGCCACGGTCACAAGCACCCCGGATGTAATTCTTCCGGCCAGCAGGAGCAGACCAGCTCCCGTCCCGTCCAGACCGATCAGCATTTTCCCGGATTCGTCCCGGCTTGCGTTGATTTTTGCAGGTGTTTTCATGTTCGTTCTCCTTTGGTTTCTGTTTTATATTCGGATGTGGAGGCGCGCCCCGGAGTCAGCACCGGGCGGGCGGGTGAATAACTCCCGCCTTGCACTGGCTGCGCCATATCAAAGGGGCGGTTTGGACAGGTTGCCGCCCCGCCCATGCGGGCCGCCCTGACGTGTTCTTTTTGTCCTCGTCTGGTAGGACACCCGGTAAATCCGATAAACCGGGGTGGCCGTCTGCGTCCCCCGCTTCCGGCCACATGGCAGGCGTGTTTCGGGTCGCCCAGCCCGTGCCGGGTGTTATTCCCAGCCATCACCGCCGCCGATAAAGACGGCTATCACCAGCAGGAAGAGCCAAACCAGGGCGACGATGCCCCAGTTAAAAGCCGTAGCGGACACCCAGCAGAGAAATGCTGTTACCGCCAGTGCTATGACGAACAGGATAATGAGCATCACGCACAGAACAATGATCGTCACTTCTTTTTCCTCCCGCGTTTCTTCTTGTGCTGCTGTGTCTGCCGTGCCTTTGTGCGGTCTTTGCACGGTCGGCAGTACAGTGAAACCAGCGTATCGCACCGACGGTATGCCGCGCCGTCGTGCCTGCGTTTTGAGCAGTTCATTCACTTCTTCCTTTCCGCCTCGCTACCGCTCGGCTCACAGCTTGCCAGCGAACAGCTTTCAGCGTTTCTTGAAATAAGCGGAACGGCCCCCGATGTCCCAGTTGGAATCGCTGCGCGGATTGTCGAGGTTCAAGTCGAACAGGCCAGCGCCGCCGCCATCGTTCCAGCTGCCGCCCCGACTCGGAAGGTATTCGCCCTCCGTCGCGTCCACGGCACAGACCGCCTCGCCCTCACCAGCAAACAAGCCCAGTTCCATAAGCTGGTCGCTCCAACATAACATCCGCACATCTTCCCAGCTCTCAAAGTTGGCGCGTCCATGCTGCGGTTTCTCTGTTGTGAACTTGATGCCGTCCATTGCATCGACGTAAACTTGGTTGCCGTTGCTGTCCACGATGGGCTTCCAGCCGTCGCCGCAGGTTGTCAGGTCGGTTTCCGGCAGGGCCGCGTCGTTGTTCTCCGTCGCCCAGAGTGCGCCGTCCTTGATTCGCAGGCCGCGGATGATCTCACCGACGTTGCCGCACAGGTCATGTACGCCCGTCGGCGTGTGGTCGTGCGTCCAGGTAGCAGGGCCGGAGCCAGTCAGCGTCTTGTTGCTGTCCTTGACGTTCACGCCGCACTCGGTCGGGTCAGCGTGGTACTTGCCGCATCTGGTGTTACCATGCGGCAGAGTGCCATTCTTCCAGCTAAGGCAGGCCAGCAAGCCCCACTCCGCCGCGGTCATGCAGTGCCAGCCCTCGCCCTTGGAGAAGCAGGCATCTGCAAACTTGTCCGCGGTAATGTCGGTGACAGGTTCCATGTAGGGCAGGCTGTACGGTTTGCCGTTAATCATGGTGTTCTGGTAGACCGAAATGTAAATCTCGTCGTATACCTCGCCGCCGATGATGAACGCCGGGTGCGGCTTGTCCTTTCCGCCGCGGAACAGGTCTTTGTCGTTCATGCGGCGGAAGCGGTGCATGATGCTTGGAATGCCTGCGTTGTCGTATATTGCAACAACATCCCACTGTGCGCCGGGGGCTACCTCTTCCGGCTCGGTCAAAGGCTCCACGTCCTCGTCGTCCAGTTCTTCCGGGTCACGGCAGCCGTCCCGGAAGATGGTCGGCAGCACATCAAAGCTGATCTTGTGCGCCTCTTTCACATACTTCAAGAACTTCTCTGCCTGAGCCAGAACTGCGGCATCCTCACCCTCGGCTTTCATGCTCATGGGCGGCCAGTTGATCTTTACTTTCGCCATGCTTCTTTTTCCTTTCTTCTATCTTGCGGTGAATTGCTTCTTTCGCCTTTCTTTTTCTGTCGTCCTCCCGTGCGCGCCACACGCCGTAGGAAAGCCCTGCGGCATCCGCCGCCCGAACGTCCAGTGTCAGGGCATCCGGGGGCGGCTTTCGGTAGCCATTCCCGCGGGCGGGGCCGGGGATGTTCCTGCGGGCAGAGCAGCAGGGGCAGTATTTGCTTGCCGGGTTTTCGGCTACAAATACTGTGCCGCAGTCGGCGCACTTTTTCAGCACTCCCGTTACTGCCATTTGCCGCGCCTCTCTTCCTGGGCCTTTTTGTATGCAGAGAACCAGCGGTCAAGGGCTTCTTTCTGCCGGACGTACTGACGGTGATTGCGGATCATCGTTACGATGGTGTACGTTACCGTGCAAGCCGCCACGACGACCACCGCCAATGTCGTGAACTCATTCATTGGCCGCGCCCTCCTTGCCGCCGGGGCAGTTCCGTTTGTACGGCAGGCACTCGCACGGGGGAAAACTCCCCTCCATGCACTCCATTTCGGGCTGTTCTGCCTCCGGCTCCACAGCCTTTGCCAGCTTCATGCCCTGCACCACTCCGGTCAGATAGACCTTGGCCGCCGGGTTCTGGGACAGCACCTTGGCGATCTCTTCACTCTGCATCTTTTCCTTTTCGCTCATACTCTCGCTCTCCTTTCGGTTTGTCCCGGTTGACATACATTTCCAAGTAATATCTTCTCGCCCGGTACAATACGTCCGATGCGTCGTCCATGCGAACTTTGTTTTTGCGGAACAGCCGCACAATGATCTGTGCCAGTTCCTCCCGTACCTTTTCTCTGTACTCGCTGGAAACTTCTGCAAGTGCCGGATCATACAGACGCGGGTACGCTTCCAAGAACGCTTCGCTGTCAAGCATGACCTCCATCATCTTCATAATGAGGTCGCGCTTCAACTTCGGCGTTCTGTTCAGCTCTTCTACAATGTGTTCAGGTTTCAGTGTCACGTCCGCTTCACCTCCCTTTAATGTTGTCCGCCCCTGCCCGCCGTGCTATAATCAGGGCAGGAAAGGGGGTGTTTTGTATGCCTATCTACTGGATCAATACCAAAGGCAAAGGATTTTCTGACGACCAGATTACAGCGGTAGAACGCAAAGTCGATGATAGCGGTTTTGCGATTGCTAACTATGACCCCGCCCGTCAGGCCATCCACGTTTCCGTCCTTGACGGTCACTCGGCAAGTTCTTTGCCTGCGCTTCCCATTGGTTTGACTTACGAAGAATCATTTGGGGATTGACGGTTGCGGCCTGCTTGTGCAAGAAGCAGGCCGCTTCCTTTTATCCTGGGATAGAACAGCAGATGTGCTTTTCTTTCCAGCTTCTCACGGCGTTTTTGTACTGGTACATTTCCGTTCGATATTTTCCGTAGGACTTCTTGGGCGGGTTATCGTCCGGCATTTCCGGCCATTCCCGTTTCATGTCCTGCCACTGCGCAAGGAAGAACCAAGGGTCAATAATCATTCGTTCCTGCCGCTCTTCCTGCGGAATCGTTTCTCTCGGAAAAATCGCACACTCAAAATTCTTTTTCCAGTCTGTTTCCGGCATTGCCTTGTCGCAGGTGTGGCATTTATAATAGCCATACCAGCCGCCTGTGTGTTCGTTCGGTTCAAACACAAACCCAGACCAGACAATCGTATTGGGTGTCCCGCACTTCGGACACGGAATCATATATCCGCCCCCCTTGCGCGCCTCTGCAATGAACTTGTCCTCCCGGTCTTTCTGGCGAAGCTGATTCAAAATCCCGTTCCAAACCTCGTCATTGTTCAGTTTCGCCCGTGCTTTCCGCACCACTTCCTCGAACTCTTCCGGGTTTGGCCGCTTTGGACTTCCCACGCCGCTGATGTCAAGTGTCACGCCAACAGCGGCGCGGTGTCCAGAATCGCACTCCACGCCCTGATAGCTTGCTACTCCATATAAAGGCATAACCTGTTCACCTCCTTTTGTTGAGTGATTCAATTTATAGCCTCATTATAGTTTAATCATTTAATATTGTCAATAGGGTTTTTTCTCGTTTTTGTTGAATGATTAAACTTTTCGTGCTATAATTGCCTTAAAGGAGGTGACATTATAGTGAAAAGCAGAATCCATGCTGTACGCGCACAGGCTGATTTAACCATGACCGAATTTGCGAAGCGCATCGGTATGACTACTTCTTCTATCAGTCTGTTCGAGAGTGGCAAAGCCACCCCTTCCGATAGAACGGTTCTTTCTATCTGCCGCGAGTTCGGGGTCAATGAGTGCTGGCTCCGCACTGGCGAGGGGGAGATGTTCGAGCAGACACGGGAAACTGTACTGGATCGGCTGGCCGCTGAGTACAGCCTGGACAAAGAGCAGGTTTCGGTGATTGAGAACTTTCTCGATCTGTCCCCGCAGGAGCGCACGCTGTTCCTTACACAGATGCGCAAGGTCTTTGGCGGGCCTGCCGCACAGCCGCCCCGCCGGGTGGATGTGTCCGACGATGTGGCCGCTGCCGTTGTCAACGTGCAGGACGAGGTAGCCCTGTACAACGCCGAGCAGGCCGACGAGGCCGCCAGTGGGGGAAAAGAATCTTCTTCCACAGGTTAGTGCTTGACCGTGCCGCCGCTGAATGGCGCAGGAAGCACCAGTAAAATTCAGCACACAAAAAGAAAAAGCCCACCGGGGGACAAGGCCCGGTAGGCTTTTTCGTGTATGGCAAATAAAAACGCCCCATCTTCTCCGCAGAAAAGACAGGGCGTTTTGGAACGAGTTGAACCTAAACGTGCAACTCTACTTATATAAATGGCTCCCAGATATGATATTTCGGAAATGAATTTAACTTTTTGACTGTTGAAAGTGTGGAAAGATTTATTTTCCCCAGAACTTGCAACGGCTTGCAACAGCCTTAAAACTACTTGAAAGGTGGTATTTATGCCTCGCAAAAAGAAACTGCAAGAGGTGGGCGGCCTGCGGCTGGTGGCGTACTATCGCTACTCCAACGGCGGCCAGCAGACCGAGCAGAGCATTGAGGGTCAGCGCCGGGACTGTGAGGCCTACGCCAAAGCCCACGGCTACAAGATCGTCCATGAGTATATCGACCGCCACATTTCCGGCAAGAGCGACAGCCGCCCGGCGTTCCAACAGATGATCTCCGACAGCGACAGCCACCTCTTCGACGCTGTGATCTGCTGGAAAACAGACCGCCTCGCCCGCAGCCGCTACGACTCCATCATCTACAAGACCCGCCTGCGGAAGAACGGGGTCAAGATTCTGTATGCCGCCGAAACGGTGGTAGACGGCCCAGAGGGTATTATCATTGAGGGTTTGATGGAATCCCTGGCCGAGTATTACTCCGCCGAACTGGCGCAGAAGCTCCGCCGCGGCCAGCGGGAAAGCGCGCTCAAGTGCATTGCCCTGGGCGGCAACCGCAGCTTTGGCTACGACATCGGGCCGGACAAGCACTACTGCATCAACGAGAAGCAGGCCCCCGCCGTGCGGTACATCTTTGAGCAGTACGCCGCCGGGGCTACCGCTGCCGACATCGTGCGGGAATTGACCGCACCAGCCGGGGCAATCCGTTCAACAAGAACTCTATCTGCCGGATCATCACCAACGAGATGTATCTTGGTGTGTACAAGTACGCCGACATCCGCATTGAGGGGGGAGTGCCTGCCATGATCGACCGGGAACTGTTCAACCGCTGCCAGACCCAGCTTGCCTTTAACCGCGCCCACGGCGGCGGCAAGGGTGCGCCAAGGGCTGACTATGTGCTTGTTGGTAAACTGGACTGCGGCCTGTGCGGTCATGCCATGAAAGGAGCCAGCGCCACGGGCCACACCGGGAGCAAGCACTACTACTACACCTGCACCCAGCACGTCGAGAAGAAGTGTCCCAAGACCTCCATTGAAAAAAACTATCTGGAACAGGTCATCGTGGACGGCGTTGCAAAGTACGTCCTTACCCCGGAGAAGATTTCTCAGATTGTGGACTGCATGATGGAATTGCAGGCCAAGGAGCAGGAGCCGAAAGGCAACCCGGAGAGGGACGCTCTGGAAGCAGAGCTGGCCGAGTGCCGCCGCAAGCAGAACAATATCCTTGATGCCATCGAAGAGGGCGGCAGCGCCCGCCTTG
>OIBR01000597.1_pt1 | contig 11581 bp, 10 predicted proteins | sample 1581101 | NCBI WGS metagenome assembly OIBR01 (sample SAMEA3882522, study PRJEB24775) | human gut metagenome | biome: human-associated habitat; feature: intestine environment; material: feces | place: Netherlands | collected 2009/2010
TCAGAATCGGCGAGCCCTTTGGGATCGTCGATTTTGGTATATAAAGAGAAGGGGAGAACAATGCATGTATAAGGTATTGCTGGTAGATGATGAGCCGATCATTGTGGAGGGACTTTCAAGAAGTATTCCGTGGGAGCGCTGGAACTGCCGCGTTGTTGCGACCGCAAATGATGGAACGGAAGGAAAGAATCTGATTGAAAAAGAAAGACCTGATATTGTTTTTATGGATATCTGTATGCCGGAGATGAATGGTCTGCAGATGATTGCAGCATTAAATTCACAGTTTCCGGATCTTGAAGTGAGTGTGCTTACCGGGTATCGCGATTTTGAATATGCCAAGGAAGCGATACGGCTTGGTGTGACGCGTTTTTTGCTGAAGCCGTCGAATATGGACGAGTTAGAAGAGGCGATCGAGTGCATGTGCGCCAACCTGAATCTGGCGCATTTTTCGCGCGTGTTCAAAAAACAGGTTGGGGTATCGGCGAACGAATACCGCAATCAGGTGCTTGGAAAATAGATCAAAAAGTACTATAATTAGAAAGAAATATGACAGTGCGGAGGAAAAATGTGAAAAAAAATATGCCATATATATTGATAGCAGGGATTGCTTTCGGTTCTGATTTCTGGATCAAACGTCACATGGACAGGAAATATGCCAGGTACGTGGTGCATCCGGGACGTCGGAATAAGATTCTGATCGAAAAATATTATAACCGTGGAGCAGCACTTAATTTTCTTGCTAAAAAGCCGCGTGTGATGCGCGCACTTCATACAGTGATTATGTTTTTTGTCGGAATTTTATATTATTTCCTGCTCCGTATGCCGGGACATTGTCTTAGCAAGACAGGTGCATCTTTACTTGTCGGCGGAGGATTAAATAATCTGCTCGACCGCTATACAAAAGGATATGTGGTCGATTATGTGAAATTTAACTTTGGACCGAAATGGCTGAGAGGGATTATATTTAATATTTCAGATTTTTGTATTTTTATAGGTGCATTTTTATCCGTTGTGGGAAGTGAGGTCTCATCATGACACGGGAGACTTACCGGAAGATGACCGGGTATTTTTTACAGGATGAAAAAAAAGTCCGCAGGATTATTCTGGCAAACCGGCTGCTTACCGGAATTGTTTTTGTGAGCTATCCGCTTTATCTGATCTCGCTGCTGCTTAAGAGAGATACGTTACTGCCGCAGGCAGTGCTTGTTCCTGCAGTTTCATTTGTGGTCGTGACATTGTTCCGCAAGATCGTCAATGAACCGCGCCCGTATGAGAAATATGATCTACCGCCGGTGATCGATAAAGATGCGGGAGGAAAATCATTTCCAAGCCGTCATGTTTTTTCTGTATTTGTGATCGCCGTCACGGTATTTGTGCGCAATCCAGTGGCGGGCTGTATTTTAGCAATGATCGGAATTATGATTGCCGTGATCCGTGTGATCGGGGGCGTGCATACCGTATGGGATGTCACTGCAGGAGCTGCTGTCGGGATTTTAAGCGGTGTGATCGGATACTATATGCTGCCATATCGGGGATTTTGAGTGGTGTGATCGGATACTATATGCTGCCGTATCAGGGATTTTGAGCGAATATTACCGTATATTTTTGAAAAAATAAAAGAAACGAATTATAAAATTAAGATAACGTTTTTGTAGATTACAGAATTGGAGAAGAATATGGACCCTATAATGAATAGTTTTTCAAGAGAACAGATGGAATATATCGTGGAATTGTTTAATCCGTGTATGGATGATTATCTGTATGTGTTTGATCTGCAGAAAGACTGCTATAAGATCTCAAAACATGCGACAGAGCGTTTCCTTTTACCGGGGGATAATTTTGATGATGCGGCAAAAGCACATCATACATTTGTATATTCGGAAGACCAGTCGCGCCTGGATGATGAATTCCGGCGTATTATGAGCGGGGAGATCGTTTTTCATAACATGCATTACCGGTGGTTAGACCGCGCTGGGAAACCGGTGTGGATCAACTGCAGGGGGCGTGTATTAAATGATGCTGACGGGAAACCGCATTTTTTAGTCGGATGCATCAATGAGATCGGTCAGAAACAGAAGGCAGACAATGTCAGCGGACTGCTTGGCGAATCAAGTCTTTCCGCTTATGTAGAACAGTTTGAGGATGGACTGCCGGATGGATTTTTCCTCCGCATCGGAATCGATGATTTTCGTGATATCAACGGTGACTTCGGAATGGAGTACGGAGATTATATCTTAAAGAGTACAGCAGACTGTATCGCGGAAAATATCAAACCGTCGCAGAGGCTGTACCGGATATTAGCGGATGAATTTATGGTGGTCGATTTTTCGGGCGGAGATATGGAAGCAGCAACGGAACTTTATAAAAATATTCGCAAGAGTTTGGATACATTTATCGAGGAAAACGGTTATAAATCTGTGTTTACCATATCTGCGGGTGCAGTCGATACTGCAAAAACATCCGGGACCTATGAAAATATCATGAAATTGTCAGAGTATGCATTAAATACAGCAAAAGATCAGGGAAAGAACCGCTGTTATATATATATGCAGGAAGATTATGACGTTTTTTTGCGCAAAAAGCAGATCACACGGCAGCTGCATCATGCGGTAAACCATGGGTTTGAAGGGTTTGAGACTTATTATCAGCCGATCGTGGACACAAAGACACGCCGGCTGGTTGGTGCGGAGGCACTGATGCGTTTTTCCATGCCGGAGAGATGTGAGGATGGAGAAACGAAAAAAGAAGCGGTATGTGTGGGTGAGGATGGTCATGATGCAGATGAGAAAGTGCACTGGGAGCGTATTTCACCGGTTGAGTTTATTCCTCTGTTAGAGGAGACCGGTCTGATCATTCCGGCAGGAAAATGGATGCTGCATCAGGCAATCTCGACCTGCAGCAGGTGGCAGAAATACATTCCGAATTTCCGCATCAATATCAATCTTTCCTATGTGCAGGTCATGAAGAGCCGTGTCCTGACGGAGATACTGACAGCGCTGCGCCTGTATGGATTAGAGCCTTCCGCGGTGGGAATTGAGCTGACAGAGAGCGGTTATCTGGATACCAATACACATTTTCAGAAATTGTGGGACGGATTAAAGAAAAACGGAGTGCTTGTCATTTTAGATGATTTTGGAACCGGTTATTCGAATCTGCACTGTCTTGGCGATTTAAGACCGAATTATATCAAGATTGACCGGTCGTTCACATTAAAAGCACTGAATAATCAGTATGAACATGATCTGATGACACAGATCATCACAATGACACACAAACTTGATCTGACGATCTGTGTTGAGGGAATTGAGACAGAGGATGAGTTTGCAAAAATTTCAGAATTAGACCCGGATTATATCCAGGGATTTTTGTTCGGCAAACCACAGCCGGCGGAAGAATTCTATGAGAATCTCATCAAGCCGGCGATTGCCGCCTGCGGTACTCACGAGGTGTCTGCCCAAAGCGTTTCTTAAAAATACGGTTAAAATAAGAAAGATTTTCAAAACCGACTTCCGATGCGATTGCAAGTATCGAGGAGTCGGAAGAGATCAGAAGTCTTGATGCCATGGTAAGCCTGTATTCGTTGAGATAATCGACGAAAGAGGTTCCCATGGTATTTTTAAAATATTTCATAAAATGGGACTGGCTCAGTCCTACTTCATTTGCGATATCTTCGATCGTGATCTTTTCCATATAATTGTTTTCCACATATTTTAAGATCAGTTTCATTTTTTCTAAGGATTTGCTGCGGTCTTTCCCGGATGGTTCCTTTGTGCTGCATTTGTGCAACAAAATATAAAACAGCAGAAATAACTGCCCTTTGATAAAGAGCTGATAACCGGACGGATAAGTTTTACAGATTTCATCGTTCGCGTCGATGCAGGCAGAAATCTCCGCATAGTGTGGACTGTCCGGGGTATATAAAAGCGGCAGAGAGACATTACCGGACAGTAGAGGAACCAGATAGTCCGTGTTGCAGGTATCTGTTTTCTTGGAGATCAGCATGTTTGGATGAAAAATGATATTTTCGTACTCCATGGATTCGGATTCAAACTGACCGATCGAGTGAAGCTGTCCCGGAAGGATCAGTGCGATATCCCCTGCAGAGACCGTGTGCTGTGTAAAATCGACCGTAATCGTGCCGTTTCCTTTTTTTATATAGATAATTTCCATTTCATCGTGCCAGTGCATCGGCACATACCCAAAATCCAGCGGAATTGAACAGAGATAGGTAATATAAGGGAATAAAGGATCGCCATGTAAAATTTTTTCCTGATAGTTTTCATATTCTAAAATATTCATAATGATAGGATTGTACCACTTTTTGAGTCAATATTACAAGAAAAAAGTGATTGCAGAAACTATAATAACATCATAAACAATGATTTTGCGAAAAAAAGCGAAATCAGGACAACAGGAACATGCATAAACATTGGTTGGGGAACATAATGAAAACAGCGCCGGGGGGCGCGGAACATGGAGGAAAACATGAAATTACAGGAAATCGTAGCAAACAGATGTGGCAAAGAAATTTCACAGTGCACAAATGAGGAACTTTACTATGCACTGCTTGAGATGACAAAAGGAATGGCAGAAGAAAAAGTCAGCAATCAGGGAAAACGTAAATTATATTACATTTCCGCTGAGTTCCTGATCGGTAAATTATTATCCAACAACCTGATCAACCTTGGCATCTATGAGGATGTGAAAAAACTTTTAGCAGACAACGGCAAGAGCCTTGCAGAGATCGAGGAGGTTGAGCCGGAGCCGTCATTAGGAAACGGCGGACTTGGACGTCTTGCAGCATGCTTCCTTGATTCTATCGCAAGCCTTGGTTTAAACGGTGACGGTGTTGGTTTAAATTACCATTACGGATTGTTCAAACAGGTATTCAAAAATAACCTGCAGAATGAGACACCAAATCCATGGATCGAAAAAGAAAGCTGGCTGACAAAAACAGACGTTACTTATCCGATTCAGTTTGGCGGTTTTACGTTACAGTCCAGATTATATGATATCGATGTGATTGGTTATGAGAATCGTACCACAAAACTTCATCTGTTCGATGTTGAAACAGTAGATGAGAGTTTAGTTGGTGAGGGCATCGATTTTGACAAAGAGGATATTGCAAAGAATTTAACATTATTCTTATATCCGGATGATTCCGATGATAAGGGAAGAATCCTTCGTGTATACCAGCAGTACTTCATGGTCAGCAATGCAGCGCGCCTGATCATTGATGAGACACTTGCAAGAGGCGGAGATCTTCACAAATTAAACGAGTATGCAGTGATCCAGATCAACGATACACACCCAAGTATGGTGATTCCGGAAATGATCCGTCTGTTGATGGAGCGCGGCATCTTAATGGATGAGGCGATCGACATTGTATCTAAGACCTGTGCTTACACAAACCACACGATCTTAGCCGAAGCACTTGAAAAATGGCCGATCCATTTCTTAGAGAAAGCTGTTCCACAGTTACTGCCGATCATTTACGAGTTAAACAGCCGTGTTGTAAAGAAATATGATGACAAATCCGTAGCGATCATTGATGATGAGAAACGCGTTCATATGGCACATATGGATATTCATTACGGATACAGTGTCAACGGTGTTGCTTACCTGCATACAGAGATTTTAAAGAATACAGAGTTAAATAACTTCTACAGGATTTATCCGGAGAAGTTTAATAATAAGACAAACGGTATCACATTCCGCCGCTGGTTATTACACTGTGATCCGGAGATGACCGAATTTATCACATCCTTAATCGGACCTGGATTTAAGAAAAATGCAGAAGAGTTAGAGAAACTCGGCGCATATGTAAATGATGAGGAAGTATTAAAGAAACTTCTTGCAGTAAAAGGTACAAGAAAGACAGAGTTAAAGAATTATCTTGCAAAAACACAGGGCATCGAGTTAGATGACAACTCCATCTACGATATCCAGATCAAGAGATTACACGAGTACAAGAGACAGCAGATGAATGCTCTCTATGTGATCCACAAATATTTCGAGATCAAAGCAGGAAAGAAACCGGCACGTCCGATCACCGTTATTTTTGGTGCAAAAGCTGCTCCGGCATATATCATTGCAAAGGACATCATTCATCTGATCCTCTGCTTACAGGAACTGATCGCAAATGATCCGGAAGTCGCACCATACTTAAAAGTAGTAATGGTAGAAAACTACAACGTAACATTAGCTGAGAAACTGATCCCGGCAGCAGATATCCATGAGCAGATCTCCTTAGCTTCCAAAGAGGCAAGTGGAACATCCAACATGAAATTCATGTTAAACGGTGCCGTTGCAATCGGAACCATGGACGGAGCAAACGTTGAAATGCATCAGTTCGTTGGCGATGATAACATTTATATCTTCGGTGAGTCTTCTGAGGAAGTTATCAAACACTACGAGAAAGCAGATTACGTTTCCAGAAGCTACTACGAGAATGATGCAAACATCAAACGTGCGATCGACTTTATCGTAAGCGACCAGATGAAAGCAGTTGGATGTGCAGAGAACTTAGAGCGTCTTTACAACGAGCTGTTAAACAAAGACTGGTTCATGACTCTCCCGGATTTCGAGGAGTACGTTGCGACCAAAGAGCGTATCTACGCAGATTACGAAGACCGTATGGCATGGGCTAAGAAAATGCTTGTCAACATCAGCAAGGCAGGATTCTTCTCATCAGACCGTACCATTGCACAGTACAACGAGGATATCTGGCATCTGGCATAAGTGCAGAACATGCATACAAAACGCCGCCGCAGACGATTCGGTTCGTCCGCGGCGGCGCTTTTTAATGCAATTTTTACGAAAGATTCAGCCGTCTGCTTAAGATATAGCGGCAGATCAGGAACAGAACAACGCAGAGCACCACGGTGATGATAAGTGTGGAAACCGAGGATGTGGTAACCACAGCAGTCGGTGTGGAGTCCTGGAAAACACGGACGATGCTGATTCCGCCGAAGATCTGGATCACGGTAGTCATGCCGATGTAAGAGAGGACAGCCGTCAGAATTTTGTGGCTGGATACCAGGCTTCCGATGCTGATGGCGGCATAGAACAGAAGAATGCCAAAGAACAGCGAAGCGAAGAAGCCAACGATGGAAAACAGTGCCATACCGATGTGGTTCGTGATGCCGATCAGGGAAAAAGCAGCATCGGCAACACAGGTAATCTGTGCCCAGAGATAGGACAGAAAATCGGAAAAGGTCATGGTCTTGTTGTAAAAAAGCAGGGTGTTTGCGGTAAAATACCGGATTGCGGACGGCAGAAGCAAAAAAGCGAAGGAAGCGAGAACGGAAAGTGCGTTTAAGATGCTCCATGCGCCGAAAACCAGCATTTTGGAGAGAATATGATCCGTTGCCGATACCGGAAGGACGTTGGTCAGATACCCTTCGTCGGTAAAAAGATTTTTATAGTAGCGCTGGATCATCAGCACCTGTGTCATGACGGATGCGGCGATCACAATCAAAACGTACGCAAACAGATAGAGGACGATCAGCAGATCCGGCAGCTCAGAAAGCTGGGAAAAGAGGAATCCGAAGCCTCCGAGAGCGCCCATGAAAATGGCAGCACCGTTCAGCAGCGCCATGTTTTTCCAGCATGCTTTCCACTCATGTTTCAGACATTTTTTTAACATTTGAATACCTCCCTGAAATAAGAATCAATCGATTCACCCTCCTGCATCCGGATATCCTCAACCGAGGCGTGCAGTTTTAACTGACCCTCCTGGATAAAGATGACCTCATCGAGAATATTTTCGACATCGGAAATCAGATGCGTTGAGATGAGGATGGATGCGTCTGGTTCGTAGTTGTTTAAAATCGTAGATAAAATGTAATCGCGTGCTGCCGGATCGACGCCTGCAATCGGCTCGTCGAGGCAGTAGAGCTTTGCGCGGCGGCTCATCGTGAGGATGAGCTGGACTTTCTCTTTCGTTCCCTTCGACATCGTTTTCAAACGGTCCTTCGGGCTGATTTTTAAGGATTCCAGCATGGCATTGGCGCGGGACATGTCAAAGTCCTCAAAGAAATCGCTGTAATACGTTAAAAGATCCGAGACGCGCATCCAGCTGCCGAGATACATTTTATCCGGCAGATAGGAGACGATCCGTTTTGTCTCAATACCGGGATGATTTCCGGCGATGAGGACTTCACCCTCACTCGGGGTCAGCAGTCCGTTCAGCAGCTTTAAGAGCGTCGTCTTTCCGCTTCCGTTGGGCCCCAGCAGTCCGATAATTTTCCCGGAATCCAGGGAAAGGTTGAGATGATCGAGCGCGGTGTGGTTTCCGAAGCGCTTCGTCAGGTCTTTACACGTTACAAGTTCACTCATGATTTTTTTCCTCCTCAATCGTTTCGGCAAGTAGCTGCCGGATTTCCTCCGGGGTTATGCCGAGCTGTTTCATGTGGGCAACAAAAGCAGATACTTCTGCGGCGGCAAGTTCTTTTTGCATCTGATGAATCAACTCCTTATCTTCGGTAATAAAGCGTCCGCTGGTCCGCTGGGAATAGATCAGTCCGCTGCGTTCCAGTTCGGAAAGCGCTTTCTGCATTGTGTTCGGGTTGACGGCGGCCTCCTGCGCGAGATCGCGGACGGACGGAAGCTTATCGCCCGGCTGATAGCGCCCGGTGATGATGTCCATCTGTACCCGCTCGATGATCTGCAGATAGATCGGCCGCGAGGAATCAAGATTCCATGGCATATGGCATTCACTCCTTTTGTACTACTGTATTAATTTGATAGTACAATCATACAATCGTTTTATGGATTTGTCAAGAAAATTAAGAAAAAATTTTAGATTTAGAGGTTAAATTGTGGTAAACTAAGCGTAAGTGCGGCACATTATATTAGAAGAAAAACCGCAGAAATGGTTCCGTCTAAAAAGATGGATGAAGGGAGAAATATGGCAGAAATTAAACTGAAAAAAAGAGAAGAGATGGATCCGGCGTACTGCTGGGATCTTTCGAGTTTGTTTGGTAGTGATGAAGAATTTGAGAAAACAGAGCAGGAGCTTGCGAAGAAAATAGAAGCGTTCCGCGCAAAACAGGGAACAATGAAAGAGAGTGCAGAAGCGCTGTATGACGTTCTTTCCGGTCTGGATGACATCAGCCGCGTCTTTTCCAGCCTGTATGTCTATGCAAGCCAGAAATATCACCAGGATATGGGAAATCAGAAGTATCAGGGCTATGCCGGAAAGATGGACAGCATGATGGCTGTTCTTGCGGATGCCTCTTCTTTCGTAGAGCCGGAGATCCTGGAGCTTGACGAGGAGACGGTTACAGAATTTGAAAAAGCATATGAGCCGCTCCGTCTGTACGATCGCATATTAAAAGAAAACTTCCGCAAGAAAGAGCACATTCTCTCGCCGGAGATGGAGGCGGTTCTTGCAAAAGCCGGAGAGATGGCATCCAGCCCGGATCAGATTTTCTCGGCATTTTCGAACGCAGACCTCAGATTCCAGCCGGTCACGGATGAAGAGGAAAATCAGGTTCCACTGAGCCACGGCACCTTCGTCGGATTTTTACAGTCGAAGGACCGCCGGGTCAGAAAAGAAGCGTTTGAGAAGTATTATGCGGAGTATGAAAAACACAAAAACATGCTCGCCGCAACGTTCGGTGCCAATCTGAAACAGGCCGCATTCTTTGCAGATGTAAGAAAATATCCATCTGCACTGGCTGCATCGCTGGATGGCGGAAATATCCCGGTTTCGGTTTACGACAAGCTGCTCGAGGCGATTCATGCAAAAATGCCGGCGATGTACCGCTACGTGGCACTGCGTAAGAAGCTGCTCGGTGTGGATGAACTTCATATGTATGATGTTTACGTTTCTCTGACGAAAGAGTACGAGCAGAAATATACGTATGAGCAGGCGATCGAGATCGTGAAGAAAGCGCTTGCCGTGCTCGGGGATGATTATGTGGCACTGCTGGACAAGGGCTTTTCGGAGCGCTGGGTGGATGTTTATGAGAACGAAGGAAAAAAGAGCGGTGCTTACTCCTGGGGTTCTTACGATTCCCATCCGTATGTGCTGATGAGCTTTAACGGAAATATCGATTCGGTCTTCACACTGGCGCATGAGATGGGCCATTCGCTGCATTCCTGGTATTCGAACCATACACAGCCGTTTACGTATGCGGAGTACCGCCTCTTTGTCGCTGAGGTGGCATCAACCTGCAACGAGGCACTGCTGATCCGCTATCTGCTGAAGCATGCGAAAGAAAAAGAGGAGAAGATTTTCCTGCTGAATTATTTCCTGGATCAGTTTAAGGGAACGGTGTTCCGCCAGACGATGTTTGCGGAGTTTGAGAAGCGGATTCATGAGAAGATGGCAGAGGAAGGCACGCTGACGGCGGACGGTATTTCGGAGCTGTATCTGTCGATCAACAAGGAGTATTTCGGACCGGATATGATTTCGGATCCGCAGATCGCGCTGGAATGGGCGAGAATTCCGCATTTTTATACACCGTTCTATGTATATCAGTATGCAACGGGATTTTCGGCGGCGATTGCGATCAGCAGCAAGATCCTGGCAGGGGAGCCGGGTATCGTGGAGAAGTACAAACAGTTCTTAAGCGGCGGCTGCTCGATGGATCCGATCGACCTTTTGAAGATCTGCGGCGTCGATATGACGAAGCCGGAGCCGGTGGAAGAGGCGCTGGATGTGTTTGCTTCTTATGTGGAGGAGCTGGAGAAGCTGACCGCGGAAGCGTAAGCACGGGTTTTAAAGTTGCATAAATTTGATGGGAAATATGTGTGAAAAATATACAAAATTTGGCGCGTTTTTCCCTTGAAAAAGTTTTTGGATATGTTACAATATTATTACAGAGTAAAAATGGATGAGCTGGAAATTGAAAAATATTTGCGATTAAGAGGGAGAATTTCCGTATTTCTGTCGAATGCGGAAGATTAAACGTAAATTTTTCGGAATGCGGCTTTGCTCCTGTAAAAATGGGGAGCGGGCCGCGGCCGGCTATGAAAGAAATATTACTGTTCATTCAGCAGTGAACTGTAACAAAAACAGACGGATAGCAGATGAAGTAAGGGTGAGAGTATGAATTTATATGAGGCTATTTTTGTTAGAAAATCAGTAAGGAATTATTGTTTTGATACGCTTCCGCCGCAGACTTTGGATAAGATTTGGGAGCATTATAAGGAGATGCCGGCACTGTTTTCGGGCATCGGTGTGGATATGGCGATTCTGGACAACAGAAAAGGGCAGGAGAGAATGCTCAGTATGTTCAGTGTGAAGGCGCCGTATTATATGGCTTTTTATTCGGAGGAGTCAGAACGATATCTGATGAACGTGGGTTATATTATGGAACAGATGGTGCTGTATCTGTGCAGTATCGGACTGGGAACCTGCTTTATCGGAAGTAATCGTGTGAAAAAGGCGGAGCTTGAGAAGAACGGAAAGCGGCTGGTGGGGATCGTCGCTTTTGGTAAGAGTCATGGTTCGCATACGAGACGGCAAAGTGAAGCAAAGAGACTGCCGCTGGAGGATCTTTGTGTGTTCAAAGAGGTGCCGCGACAGTGGATGACGCAGATGCTGGAAGCGGCGAGACTGTCGCCATCC
>OIBR01000600.1_pt1 | contig 11530 bp, 10 predicted proteins | sample 1581101 | NCBI WGS metagenome assembly OIBR01 (sample SAMEA3882522, study PRJEB24775) | human gut metagenome | biome: human-associated habitat; feature: intestine environment; material: feces | place: Netherlands | collected 2009/2010
GATGAGAAGTGTCTCTATAAAAATGGGGGCGGCCAGCTTGGCAAGCCGCTTTTTCAGGCTTTCTTGTTGTATCATTGTCCGTGTATGTGCACTATACTTTAAAAATCGCGCAAAGATAAGGAAACTCGCCCACATACGGATGGATTTCAGAGGAATAATGCAAAGTGCTTGGACGAGAAAGGGATAAGTCGTTTTGTTCCACATTCTTCCTTTTGAGGTTTTTGACCTGTTTTTGGGGAGTTAGGCAAACAAATCGCTACTTATCCGTTGCCTTTTCGGGATTGAAAATAGGTATGAAATTTACTTCCAAAACTGTTTTTCTACCCCTGTTCACCACCGCAAGAACGCTGTTCTGTCTGTTTTTTGCTAATGCAAAGTTAGTCAAAATTTTCCGTATCAGGAAAAAATACAGTCTCAGATTGGAAGTCAAGGGGGCTTTTTCTATATTCCGCTATATTTTTCATGCCATTCATTTGCTCGCTATATAATAATTTTGCAAACAAAGGAATAGGTTATGAATCAGGCAAATGTAAAGGTGTCGTTCTACCTGAAAAAGAGCGAGGCGGATGCCAATGGAGAGTGTCCGGTAATGGCTAAGTTGAACATCGGGAAGTACTCCGAAGCGGCATTCAGCGTGAAGATGAAAGTGCCGCAATCCCGATGGACTTCGGGGCGTGCGTCCGGCAAGAGTGTGGCGGCAAAGGAAATCAACAACCGGTTGGATGAGATCCGTGCGGTGGCGTTGAGTATCTATAACGAGCAGTCTGCCGTCCGTGACGGTGTGACCGCTGAGGAAGTGAAAAGCATTTTGCTTGGAATGGCAAGCGGGCAGGAAACACTGTTGAGCTATTTCAGGCAATTCATCAACAATTTTGAAAAGCGGGTTGGAGTCAACCGCACAGCCAAAAGTTTGCAGGCATACCGCAATGCCTATAGGCACATTGAGAAGTTTCTGCAAAAAAAATACAGGCTGACGGATATTCCTTTCTCGGCATTGGACCGCTCCTTCATCGACAAATACGACCTGTACCTTCGTACAGAACGCAATCTCGCTCCCGGAACCGTCATCAACCTGACCGTCCAACTGAAAACCATCGTGGGTGAAGCTATAGCTGACGGTATCATTACCGCTTATCCATTCATGGGTTACGAGCCGGTTCGTCCGAAAGCGGTGCAGAAGTATCTTACCGATGAAGAGCTGCAACGGCTTATGACCACTCCGCTCCATAGGCAGACACTTTACCTTGTCCGTGACATGTTCCTGTTTTCCTGCTTCACCGGCATTTCATACAGGGATATGCGCTCGCTGACAAAAGAAAACCTGTCGCTTGCGGAAGACGGCACATGGTGGATTAAAAGTGCCCGCCAGAAGACCAAGATAGAATTTGAAATCCCCTTGTTGGACTTGCCGTTACAGATTCTGAAAAAGTACAGTGATACCGCTTCTGATAACAGGCTGCTACCGATGTATTGTAACTCTATGCTGAATCTCTACCTGAAAGAGATTGCCCGGATTTGCAACATCAACCGTCCGCTGGTATTTCACGCGGCCCGCCATACCTACGCCACGGAAATCACCCTTTCGCATGGAGTTCCGCTTGAAACCGTCAGCAGGATGCTCGGACACAGCCGGATTGAAACCACACGAATTTACGCGAAAGTGACCGATGACAAGATCGATACCGACACAAGGACTTTGAACCAGAAAATATCGGAACGCTTCTCCGTCGTGATTTGATTACCTCTTAAAAAACATGGATATGGATAAGAATATGGAAAACCAGAATATCAAACGGCGCAGCACTTTTGCCGTATTGTTCTATATCAACCGCACGAAAGTACGCAAGGACGGTATGTGCCAGTTGTTGTGCAAGGTAAGCATTGATGCCGAATGGGCACAGATAGGAACCAAAGTATCCGTCAATCCCTCCATCTGGAATCCCGACAAAGGACGTGCCGACGGGCGGAGTGAAAATGCAGTTACGGTGAACCGCGCCATAGATGACCTGACAGACGAGATAACCGGACATTACGACAGGATAAAGAACAGTCTGGGGTTCATTACAGCGGAACTTGTCAAGAATGCAGTCAAAGGCATCGGGCAGAAACCACTTACCCTGCTTGCCTTGTTCAGGGAGCATAACGAGGAGTTCAAGAAGCGTATCGGGATAGACCGCATACAGGAAACATACGACTCCTACAAGCGTTCCTACAAGCACCTTTCCGCTTTTGTTCAGGAGAAGAAAGGCGTGGAGGACGTGACATTGAGAAGCCTTGACCGTGCGTTTTATGACGACTTCGAGTTGTTCCTGCGCACGAACCGCAACCAAAAACCCAAGACCGTACATGAACACCTGTACCGCCTGAAGAAGCTGACAATGCGGGCGGTCAGCCAGGGGACATTGCGCCGTGACCCTTACTGCCGCCTGCATCCCGAACTGCCAAAAAGAAAAAGCCGGCACATGAAATTGGAGGACTTGAAGACACTGATGACCACCCCGGTGGAGAAGCCTCAACTGCAATTCGTAAGGGATATGTTCATTTTCTCGACATTTACCGGATTGGCGTATGCGGACTTGAAAAAACTGTCGGTCAATGATGTCACGCAGGCTGAGGACGGCACATGGTGGATTCACATCCACAGGCAAAAGACGGATACGCTTTCGTCTGTCCGCCTGTTGGATATTCCCCTTCAAATCATCGAGAAATATCGTAGCCAAAGAACCGGGGACAAGGTATTCAATGTTTACAATCGTGGATATTTTATAACATTGACACGAGAGCTGGGACAGGTATATGGCTTTGATTTGACCTACCATCAGGCCAGGCATAATTTCGGGACCCACATCACCCTCTCGCTCGGTGTGCCGATAGAGACGGTCAGCCGCATGATGGGACACAACTCCATTTCCACCACCCAGCTGTATGCCCAAGTAACGGACACCAAAGTGGACGAGGATATGAAACGGCTAAAGTCCACAGGTTTCGGAAAACAGATACAGCTTTGCGAAGAAGATTTCATCGTCAAGAAAAAACGGGGAAGAAAGTCTGAAATGGCATAAAATAAAAACGGAGAAATGCCCTTTGTAAAAAGGAAATCATTTCTCCGTCTCTTTTAGTGAACGATGCTATACCCATCGTTGTTCTTCCCGGCAACGCTTGTAGGAATCCTCCAGTATCTTCAGAATATCCGATTCCTTATACAGAGTCTTGCCCTGCACCATGTAATAAGGAACCACCCCGAATGTCCGGTACTCCTGCAATGTGCGCCTGCTTACCCGCAGGACTTTGGAGAGTTCCTCGTCAGTGAGGAAGCGCTCACCGTTAAAGAGGGATTTCGGCATCTTCTCAATCACGGAGAGCATCTTCTCCATTTTTTCCAGCCCTTGAAACATCACGTCGATCCGAGGGTCTTTGTCGTCCAAGAAATGATAGCTCATAATCTGCTTTTTATTAAAGGGTGATAATTCAAATCCAACAATCTCTGTACGTCTTCAGGCTTGTAGAACAGCTTGTTCTTGATACGGCTGAAAGGCAATATCCCTTTGTTGCGATATACCTGTAGTGTCTTCTTGTTGATGCGAAGCACATCGCACACCTCCTGATTATCCAGCCAGTTTTTCAAGCCGAGGTCCTCGGCCGGACGGCATACCCGCGTCATCCGTTCCTCAAAATCACAGAACCGGACACGCAATTCTTCAAAAGTCTGTTTGTCAACACATATTATTTCCATAATCCTTGCTTCATTTTAATTAAACATTTGGCTGATGTCTGAACCTCGCCGGCAATGACTTGCCCTTTTGGTTGAGGAACGCCTCCACTTCGGATGCCTTGTAGTAGGTTCTCCCGTCAATCATGTAATAGGTCACGAGCTTCTTCTGGCGGTAACGCGCCAGCGTGCGTTTGGTGATGCCGAGCAGCCGGCACAGGTCGTAGTTGTCCAAGAGCGTGTCGCCGTCCAGGCATTCCTTCAGCTTGTTCATACGCTCCAATGCCCGCTCTATCCTGTCGAACCGTTCCATGATTTGGGCGAACATCTCGCTGTTTATCTGTAACATGAGTAATCTGTTTTAAGTGTAACTTATCGTTTGCTTACACCTTGTTGCGCAACAGGTTATATCATATTATAAGGCCAACAGCGTACCAATGACACCGATAGACACCAAGAGGAACTGATATAACATTGTATATCAGTGAAATAAAAATCTGAGGCTGTAAAAATGAATAAATGGCGAATCTTGCAAATTGCAAGATTTCCTTGCAGGATGCAATGGACTATCGCGAGGATTTGCGATAAATGAGACGGACAATCCCGTTTTTGAAAGCAACTGTCCTGTAAAGTTTCCAACGATTGACCGGAAGTCGATGCAGGCAGTCCGTACCGTTGCCTGTTGTCAGAGGAAGAATGTAGATGATGATTTCGTCAATGAGGTGGTAGATGGAAAGCCCGTGTAGCAAGTCAAGGCTCTTTGGGTCGGATATTTCTGAGGTAAAGGTAAAGGAGTCCGGTTTCTCGTCCTTTTCACAAATCAAGTCCAGCATGGGATAGCCGGGAAACAGCGTGAAGGTACTCCTCTCGTGCCAGAACGGGAAACCTTGGCTGTCCGTCTTCACCCATTGCAACAACTCTTCATTCGGGTCGGGAAGATAACCGTCCAATGTCACTGCCGTTATGATTTGTATTCTTGCCATACCTGTCCGTCTAAAAAAAGAAGCGTGGTAGCCACGCACTCAGACAGAGGCTCTGGTAAAGCCTAAAGGAGAACACGCAACACCACGCTATGACAGAGCATAGCATAAGCATTACGCAATCATTCTCCTTTAACGTCAATTTACCAGATTTCTGTCCGAGAAGCTTGCGCTCTTATGTTATATAATCAGCAGAGGGGTTTTCCCTCCACCGGTTTTCTTCTATGTTTCAGACCGGCAAGGCTATACCCTGCCAAATCTTTTGCAAATTTACAAAATTTCAGTCGGATTGAAAAATCATTTCAATATATTCTGTGTCAACACTGTTGCCGGAAATAGATAGAATATCGGGGATTATCTTATCCCGTATTTCTTCATCTTCCGGTACAGTGTTGAAGAGTTTACATTCAACAATCGTGCGGTCTGTTCACGATGCCCGTTGCACGCTTGAAGGGCATTTGCAATGGCTTCCCTCTCGCTGTTTTCGTCTTTCAAAGGCAATATGTCCGGAGTTTTCTCCGTAATCCGAATATCAGTCTGACTGTCTGCGTTCAAGTCCGGCAACTCCAATACAGGGGTTTCCGTAAGCAACACCGCCCGTTTGATCCGGTTCTGCAATTCCCTGACATTGCCCGGCCAACGATAAGAACGAAGTCGGTATATGGCATCTTTTGAAAAGCCTTTTGTCTCTTTCTTAAGTTCTTTGGAAAACCGTTCACGGAAAAATTCCGCCAAAGGCAAAATGTCATCAGCACACTCGGCCAAAGATGGCATCCTGATTTCCATCTCTGCCAGACGGTGGTACAGGTCTTCCCGGAATCGTCCTTCCTTGATGGCCCGTTCCAGATTTTCATTCGTTGCCGCCACAATCCGCACGTCTGCCATCCGCTCCCTGTCGCTGCCGATAGGGGTATAGGTATTCTCCTGCAACACTCTAAGGAGCATGGACTGTATGTCAATAGGCATCGTGCCGATTTCATCCAGGAAGAGCGTACCGCCTTTTGCCATGTCGAAATATCCGTTCTTTGCCGTATCCGCACCGGTGAAGGCGCCTTTCTCGTGTCCGAACAGGAGGGATGCCGCAAGTTCGCGTGGCAACGCTCCGCAATTGACCGCTACAAACTTGCCGTCACGTCCGCTGTTCGCGTGAATGCCCTGTGCCACGGACTCCTTGCCGGTACCGTTGGCACCGAGTATCAGCACCGACATATCCGACGGGGCTACTATCCTCGCGTATCTCTCCACCTCAAGTATTTTAGGGCAGGTACGTCTGAACAGGTCTTTCGGTTTCGTGCGGACAGTCGCGAGCGGACGGAATATCTCTTCCGCCAGTTCAAGCAGGTGTTCCCGGTGTACCGGCTTGGGCAGATAGTCTTTTGCCCCCAACTTGATGGCGCGTACCGCATCCGGTATAGACCCGTATTCCGTTGTCACTATGAATGGAATGTCTTTCTTCTCTTTTGTGAGCCACTCTAAAAGCGATATTCCGTCACCTTCAGGCAAGCGCACATCGGACAATATGAAGTCGAACCGATGCTTGCGTATCAATGCACGTGCGGCCGGTTCACGCATGGCGGTCATTACATCGTACCCCGCCTGTTCAAGCCAGTCTTTCTGGCGTTGTGACAAACTTATATTGTCTTCAACTATCAGTACCTTCTGTTTCATCGCTCATTTTCTTTATTTCCTTTTCAGCTTCTGTTATAAGTCCGGAGATGTGTCCTATCAGCAGCTTCACCTGTTCATTGACGGTATTCATATCGCATGCAGAATCGTTTAACGTTGTGCGGAGTTTTACCAGTGGAGCATCGGCCCGTAACAACTCCAACGAGGGCTTTATCTCGTGGGCTATGTCATGGAGCTTTTCAATGTCCCCTGTCTTTATTGCCGATTGCAAGTCTGCCATATTTTGTTCGGACTGGATAATGAAAGTTCTTAGCAGTTCTCTTTTATCAAGCACATCTGCCGTGAACGTGGCAAAATCCGGTGTATGTGACTCTTCCACATCGCGTGACACCACAGAAGAGACCATATCCAACAGTTCTCTCATGGAAAACGGCTTGTGGATGGAGTCCGTGAATCCGCCCTTTATGAATGCCTCTTTTTCTCCTTCTCCTCGTGCAGTCATGGCTACTATCGGAATTGTGTGTGAATTTCCGATGCAGGATTTGCGAAGCAATGCCAGAATTTCAAAACCGTTGGTTTCCGGCATCTGTATGTCGCTTAGCAGCAAGTCGTAATCCTGCCTGCGCATCTCATTGACCAGTTCTTTGGCATTGGAACAGGTGGTACACGATACTCCGTTGCGTTCAAGCATTTCCTTGGCTATTTCCAGTTGTAATGTGTCATTGTCTATAACAAGTACGCGCTGTGGCAATGGCAGACGGTCTTGCGGAACTGCCGACGCTTCACTATTGATTTTCTCATTGGAAACCGCTAACGGCAGGGATACACGAAATGTGCTGCCATGCCCGATTTTACTTTCCACATCAATGCTGCCTCCTAAAAGTTTGACCAATCCTTTTGTGATGGGCAAGCCCAACCCGAAACCTTCGGCATTCGCCTCAGACGACAGGCGTTCAAACGGACGGAAGATACGCGAAACGGTGTCTTGATCCATACCGATTCCCGTATCCTTTATTTCTATATAAAGCATTCCATTTTCATATCGGACATTGAACTGTATCATACCGGCGTTTGTAAACTTCACAGCATTCGTCAGTAGATTGTCTATAATTTGAGAGATACGATCCATGTCACCGCACAGTACGACATCCGTATTTTGGGAATCATGGTGGAATATGATTCCCTTATTATTGGCAATATGTGAAAATCCGGTCACAATACGTTCCAACAGATCATTAAGGTTGAACGGTACATTGTTGCAGGTTTCCTTGGACTCGTTCAGGCGGTACACGTCCAGCAGATTGTTCAGCAGGTGCAGGATATGTTTGCACTCCGTTTCGATATTTTCCAAATGGTGATTCCTGCGTTTCCTGTCCCGGGTATCTTTTGCCAGTTCGACATATCCGTAAATGATGTTCAGGGGGCCGCGTATGTCATGCGAGATAGTAAGTATGACGTTTTTACGCGTTTCCAGCAGTTCATTATTCCGGTCAATGACACCCTCCATCTTTTTCCTGAGCAGCGAATCCCGTTTCAGATGTTTCTGGATAATCAGGTACGAGAACACCAGCAGGAGGATGGCGGCGATGATCAGCCCGGTGATGATGGAGGTGGAGCGTTGGTGCGCTTGGGCTATCTGCTCTTCCCTGTCCCGGAAGGCGGCTTGTGCATGGTCGCTGATGTTACCGAGCAGGGCGAACAGTTTGCGGTTCAGTTCCCTGTTGCGGATGCGCAGGCTGTCGGTGTAATTCTCCATGTTGCGTATCCGCTCCGCTTGCAGGGCGATAAGCTGTTCGTTCAGCGAGCGGAGCTTGTCGGACGAGGCGGGCACTTGCACCGTTTCCTTGCCGCCGAACCATCCGGCTATGCCTTTCTTCTTCTGCACGACGGTACGGGTCTGTGTCGCTTGCCTTGCAGCTTCTGGCAGATGGTTCACCAGCAGGCTGTCGGCTTTGTCCTGCCGGTGGAACACCTGCATGATTTGGTGCAGGTGTGTCTCCTTGTCCGCCAACAACTGTTGCAGGGTATCTATCTGCGACAGACCGAATATGTAGCTATGGTTCGTTTGCAGCATTTGCAGCAGGCTGTCCACCCTCAGCCGTCTCGTTTGGTAGGCATGGTAGTCCTCATCCTCCCAAGCGATGACGCTCTCGCCCAATGAGGCGAGTACCGTGATGTTGCGGTGTATCTCGGATATGTCACGGCGTGCCTGTCTGATTTCGTAGGTGTCGGCCTCGATTTTCCGAAGGCGTGCGTGTTCATGGAAAAGAATAGCGGCCATGCTGATGATGACCGCCATTAACATCATATAGCCGAAGAGGATTTTAGCTTGCAGGGGTATGTTTCTGTTCATATATAACAAGGTCATATTAAACATCTGTATCGTAAATCCTCTTTTGCAGCAGGTCTATAAAGTTCATGGCATCCATAGGGGTGGAGCGAGAGAGGTCGAACGAGAGTATCATAGCCTGCAGGCTGTTGTCATACGAACTTTTGCTGCCCTTGCGGTCTTGCCCGCCCTCCGTTTTTTCGGGGATGGAGACCAACGCCTCCGCTTCGCTGCCGTCTATGCCGGAAAAGACGAAAGAACCGTCGTCCTGCCGGTCGATTTTCCCTCCGGCGGCTATTATCTGTTCCATCACTTTCCCTACATGGCTTTCCGGGAATCCTGTGGTCAGCACAAAATTTCCGCCTTTACGCTGCCGGTGCATGACACGGTAGCCTGTGGCGCGTGCCAAGGCGAAAGCCCCGCAACCGTAGGCGGAGAAAAACTTGCCCGACCGGGTCACGAGGAAACGGCTGTCGCCGAGTTCCTGCTGTTGTTGTATCAATTCGCGTTCTGTCATACAGTCCTCCTCAGTTCTTTGATTTCATTACAAATCTCCTCTTTTTTGCATTCAATCTGTCTGTACCGTTTTTTCAACACGACTTTCTCCAAGTGTCCGGCAAAATAGATGACCTGCCACCATTCCTTACCGATACGGCTCATGACCTTGCACCGCAGGTTGTAGGAGGAAAAATGCCGCATCATTCCCAAATAGGAGTTTATCGTACTGACAAACTCCTCCCCGTGGGTTTTCACGTAATCGGGCGAGCCTGCCGCCAAGCGGTTCAGGCGGTCGATGGCATCGTAGCAGAAGCCGACTGTGCGGTTGCTCAGGTATTTCCGCCCCGGAAGTATCATCCCTCCGATAAACAGGACACCTTTCGTGTAATGTTGCAGATAGATCTTGCTCGGGTGCAACGACAGCCCGTGTTCGGAGAGCCAGCCGGCAATTTTCGCTTTCACCTCTATCAGGTGCTCTTTCGAGGGATGGACAAGCACCATGTCGTCCACATACCTGCCGTAGTGCTTCACGCCCCATTCTTCGCTGATGAGATGGTCCAGTCCGTCCAGGAAGTTAAGGGCGAGCAACTGGCTTGTCAGGTTGCCGATAGGCAGTCCGCACGAGCCGTCGGAATGGAACAGGCTCTTGTCTTTGGGCAATCCGCGCCAGCTTTGGGGAGGCGTCTTGCGGATGCAGTTCTTTTCCGGACGGTTGAATATAGTCTCACGGAGCAGATAGAGCAGTATCGCCAGGTCGTTTCCCCCGTAGCGTTCGTGCAAGAGTTCTTCGGTCAGGTCATACAGCCGCCTCTTCGATATTTTCATGAAGAACGAACGGATGTCTATTTTCAGGATGTAGCACTCTTTCGTGTAGTTTTCCGAACAGAGCCGGATATGTTCCGCCACATGTTCGATGCCATAGAGCGTACCTTTTCCCTTGCGGGTGCTGTAGCTGTCATTGATGAACTTCTCTTCCAAAAGCGGAACGAGCCTGCGGGCTATGAGGTGGTGTACCACACGGTCGCGGAAGTCTGCAGCGAAAATCTCCCGTTTCACGGGTTTGTTGATAATGAAAGCGATGGAACGCGAAGGGCGGTATGTGCCGGCATTGATTTCCCGCCACAGTTCCACACACCTGCGTTCGTAATCGCTCTCGAAGGCAAGGGCATTACAGGTATTGCGTTTCTTTTTACGGCACTCGAAATACGCCTCGAAAACATCCTCCAACGGAATGCCTCCGAGTTCCTCATCCGTGAAAAGACTTTGTTGTAACTCCATATCGCAATACCATTTTGTTTATCGTAAAGTTTTTATTGAAAAGGCCAAGACCGGACGCACGTAGCTATTTCTGTTGTTCTTATTGTTGTTGTTCACGTTGCCGTTGTTCACATTCACATAAAGAGCGTTGTTCGCCGGATTGTTGTAGTTCTCCGAGGAGGACCAGTAAATGTTGTCTGTTTTTGTCTTTGCGAGCCTCCCTGCACGAGGAAAGCCTGCCGACAACCCTTTTTCAATAATAAACAGTTCGCTTCGGGAAGCCTTGACCGCCCGAATCCCGACTGATAAATCATTGCCTTTTATCTTCCTGTTTCTTCATTCCGCGTTCGTTATATTGTTTCCAGCTCGTAGCCTGCTTGCCTATCTTCTCCAACAGCAGCCCGAACGAGGCGTATTTGCGCTCGGTAATGACCTTCTGCTCCACACATACGCGGAAAAGCATCTGCAACATGCGGTAACGGTCGAGAAATTCGGTCAATACGCCCACTTTTTCATAGCTGCTGTTCGCCTTGTAAATCAGAGAAAGCATATCCAAAGTCAAATCCACCATACGGCTGCCCATACTGTAGCGGAAGAAGCGCGGAAAATCCGTAAAAAAAAGAATCACCAAAAGGAAAAAGACATCACCGGAAGCGTGAAAAGGGCAAACCACAACAAAGGAAGTATGATTGTTTCCGATCCGACGGAACTTGTTCAGCCGGGTGGCAACAATCATTCTTCCCGGTTTGTCCGGCTGTGTGTGGGCGCCTGTTTCATTCATGGGGCAGGCTGACACACTCTGCATTCACTTTCCGCTTCCGGCAAAAGAGACAGCGAAAAAAGAAAAATCATTTGAAAACCCGTAAAAGCACCTCTTGGCATAGGCGCAAAAGAAAGGGGCATTGCGTCATCAGTCTAAACATCGTTTAGGCGTGAGGCAATGCCCTTTTCTCCGGCTATGCGGTAGTCGGCACACGTTTGTTCCAAACTCGTTTTGGGCAATGGTGTGCCGACGGACAATACCGCTTTTACGGAAAATTCTTATGAATGAGGGGATAAAAAACGGGAGTTTATATCAAAATCTCGAATTAAATAGCTACTTTTGCATACGAAGAGTTCTTTGAAGGTTAC
>OIBR01000610.1_pt1 | contig 11414 bp, 6 predicted proteins | sample 1581101 | NCBI WGS metagenome assembly OIBR01 (sample SAMEA3882522, study PRJEB24775) | human gut metagenome | biome: human-associated habitat; feature: intestine environment; material: feces | place: Netherlands | collected 2009/2010
AAGTTTGTCTGATAGGATTATCTTACCACATGCTTGCGTCCGTTGACGATGTAGATGCCGCTGGGCAGACCCTCGGTCGTATTGCCGACACGCTGTCCCTGGAGGTTGTACACGCCATTGTCGTGGCCGTAGCGGTTCGCAGCCTCGGGGCTGATGACCAGCTCGCCGATGGCCGTCAACTCTGTCTCCTGCTCCACGCCGTCGATATAGACTTTGGGCGCCTCGTTGTTGTTGGGCTTGAACCAGCAAGAGAAGCCGCGAAGACCGCGCTCCTTCGTGTCAGAGTAATAGACGTTGCCCTTATCGAAGAAATAGCTTCCTACGAGGTTGTCGTAGCCATCGAGGATCGTTCCCCTGTTTTCAGAGAGAGTCCATTCGCCCGTGACATCGTCCTGTGTAGCGTCCGGGTCGAAGGTGCGGACGAAAGTACCGTAGGCCGTGATGGCTCCCGCTTTTTGAGTCAGCCTCGTCGTCCAGTGCTCGTCCATGTCGCTGAAGTCGTTCTTGCCGTCGACAGTCGTCTTGAACGTGACGTTGGGGATCTGGAAGCGCTGACCCTGGATCGTTACCTTGTAATCGCTGCCAGTTCCCGTTGTGATGTTAGCAGTGTAGGGGGTGCCATTGTATGCCTCCATCGTCTTGGTCGGGAAGATAATGTACGGCTGATAGGCTTGGATGGCGGTAGCCTTCTCATTCTCGTCGAGGTTTACGGTTTCAAACTGCAGCTCGGTGTTCGTGAGGTTCTTGAGCTTGGCAAGGCGCACGTTGGCACCAAAGGCATCACGAACCTGTTTGACCGTGAGGTCCACGGGCAGTACGAAGGAGTTCCAGTGGTCCTTGGTGAACGTCTTGGCAAGGTGGAGCATGCGGTTCGTGTAGGTGGTGGTGCCATTCCTCAGATAGTCCAGGTCGCCGCGCAGCTCGTCGAGTATGAGGTCTGGGCTCTTCGTGTTGCTGGCGTAGAGCACGCGGAAGTCATCGAATACCGTCCACTCGTTGGCGTCGGGCGTCTCGCTGGCACCGTTGGGGTTGCCAATGTAGATACCGAAGGCGATGCTGACGCCACCAGCGGCACCAGCTTGCTCAATCATCTCCTTCGTCACATGTACGCTCACGCTATTGGTATATTTGTTTGACTCGTAGAACTCCTTGCCCGCATAGTCCATGTTCTGATCAGCTACACGGAGGCGAGACTTCTCTTCCGCAGACATGTGGTCGACCTGGCTAAGTATGGTCGTGCGTTTTGAGTCCTCGAACAAGTCGTTGCCTGCGACGCCTGCGAAGAGGTGGGCTTTGTCCGTGTTGGAGTATGCCTTGCACTCTACGACGTAGATGCCCGGCTGCTTCACAAACATCTTCTGATAGATGTAGCCATGCGTGCCGTGTACGTCCATACAGAAGAACTTACCCATGTAGCGCAGGTAGTCGTCCCACTTGGTGAAGGATTGGTATTTGGTGTCCGAGAAGTAGAATTTGTATGAAACAGAGGATCCCTTTGTAAATCTACCGTTGTTATACTCATTGCCATTGCCGCGTGACAGGGGAGTGGCCGCAGTCGATACCTTCGTGTCCGGTTTGTAGTTGTACTCCTGCAAACCGATACGGGTGTACGCTCCCGATGCTACGGAAGAGGTAAATACCTGCCATCCGTTGATGTCCGTTCTTCCACGATCGAAGCCAGGACACTTCAACATAAAGGAAAGGTCAAGTGGATCTTTCAGTTCCACGCTGTTCCCTAACTGCAAGTTGTCGATGTCCTGTAGCGTGAGGACGCGCCATTTGCTATAATCGTTAGGTGTACCGTTGGTGCAGATATTCGTGTATGTATCTGCTCCACAGTTCCTGTCTGCTGTAGCTTGTCCTTCGTCAAAGGCCGTAAGGTATATCCCATCTTGTGCGCTGAACCCAGAACTTGACGTAGTAGTCTTGAAAGTGTAGATAAGGTAGGCGTCCTTACCGTTCGAATCTGTTGTTTTTGTAAAGAACCAACCGTCGTAACCGTTGTAATTGGTCGTTGAACCACGGTCGCAGAATACGCCGACGTCGGTCGTTCCGTTGGTTCCCCGGTTCACCCATTTCACCATGTTGCCCTCCCTGGTAGCGATGTTTTGTGCGAAGTTGAGAGAGGGCGTTTCGCTTCCATCAATTTTCGTAGACGTTCCATTGCGTGTCCAAAGTGGCATCGGGTAGTCTTTCAAAGAGGCACTTGTACCCCAGTAGCCTCCCATGTTGAGAAACTTGCCTGACCCCACGTTGTAGAGGAAATACACTTTGCTCGGGTCGCCGTAGGGGCAGTCCGCGGTGATTCCCTTCTGGAGCTCCTCAAAGGTTTCGCCCGGCAGGTCGCCTAAGCCCTCGTAAGAACTGCTTGAATTTTCGCCGCCCGTTGTGCCGTTACTTTGTGCTGATGCCACATAGGGTGCTGCGGCGAGGAGTGCCGTAGCGATTCCTACACTCCAGCTGCGCCACCATAGGCAGCGTTCGCCGTGTTGTGATTTAGTTGTTCTCATCGTTTTAATGTTCTCTCTTTAGTTAGTAATGATCACTGTTGTTTTTAGTACCTCCATGCTCAGTTCTAACCCAGTTTGTTCGCCGTCAGGTATGGCGACAGGTTGATTCTGACAGGAATGCACAATCTATTTGGGCACAAAATTACTAATCATTGTAAAATTAGGGGGGGTAAAGCGTTAAATAAGATTAAAGCTTTGTTTTTAACTTGCTTTCAACCCCCTGTGTGGCAGATATTTACCATTGTGTCAACGCACAGCCGCCTTTTAGCGGGCGTCTTTTGCTGCAGGTTTTGTCCTGGCGAAGCATGGTTTGTGTTGTGCTGCCTTCCGAAAACAAAAACGTTAAACGTTATAACGTTAATGCGTTATCAAAAAGCAAAAACGTGACAAGGTGACAATGTAACAATGAGAATTGCCATTCCGTTTTTCTCATGACCGTTATGATGACAGAGCAGCCCACGGGGAAACAGGCACGTGTCTGTTTTTTCCCGTGGGCTGCAAATGTTGAATAAGGCGATCGTTGAATCAGATCAACGCAAGTTGCAACTACAGATTGGGTTTCAATCGCAGCGTGTAAGTATGGTCGCCTGAGGTGGGACACTCATATTTCGGCAGGACCACGTCGCCTTGGCAACTGTTGTTGCCCAGTCCGCGCTGCCAATAGTCGATATGGGCAAACACCTGGGGCTTACGCACGAGGTCGTACCAATGGGTGGGTATTTTCCACAGGTCGCTGCCTTCTTTTATCCACTTCGACTCATCGAAGTGAGAGAGCGAGAATGAGGCTTTGCCATCAACCTGGACTGTGAGCGTGAGTCCTTCCTCCTTGTTGCTGAGCAGCAGTTCGCGCAGATCCTCATGGTCGCCGTAGGTCTGTGGGTGGATTTGCTCCTCCACCATATCATCGACCGTGGTGGTGAAACGTCCGAGGTAGGAACCTGTCTTGCGGTCGGAATAGTTGGAGCGCGGACCACGCGCATAGAACTCCACATTCTCAAAGCCTGAAGCCAGTTGCAGGCCGAGACCCAGACGGCGGGTAGGCCCCGAGGGAGAGAAGGTTGTCTCCATGTCAACCGTGGCATCGGGATAGACCGTGTAGCGGATGGTGTACTGGCAGTTTTTGGCATTGCCCTGCACCGTCATGGTGGCGCAGCCCGAAGCATCGTCTTTCGTCAAAGCCTCGATGATTTTTGTTGTGGACGAATTGACACATCCGATCTTTGCGGTACCGGTACTCTCTTTGTCGTTGTCGATGTTTCGGCAACTATTGAAGTCGGGCGCAGCTCCCGAAGCTATCGTGCCATTGGCATTGGTGTGCAGAATCTGCTTGCCCGCATAGGTCCACGCCGTCATCTTGCCGTTGTCGTCGAAAGCCATTCGGAAGTCGTTGCCCTCGGAGTCGTTGCCCGAGACGGAATTGCCGCTGATCGTCAGGGATCCTCCGTTGGACGTGTGAGCAGTCCAGGCTGGGCGCGCGGTCAGGGCAAATTGCTCATCTGCGATATTGTAGCCAGCCTCTGCCCATGCGCAGTCCTCCTTGATGCGCAGTTCGACATTGATGAGATACTCGCTCGCCTCGTCGGTCACGGTCTTCAGCGGCAGGGCGATGCGTGCCGAGGCTCCCGGTGCGATTGCGTCGAAGTGGCCGATAGTAGCCTCCTCCACCAGCCGTCCATCCTTGAACACGCGGAAGGCGAGGTCGTAGCGGTCGGGAGAAATGGTGGTGAAGACATACTTGTTGGTGAGGGAGACTGAGCGCGAGGCCGCGTCGAAGTCGGAGAACGCTACATACTGATAGACCTTCTTCACCTCGGTGAGCTTGGAAGTCCAGGCGCGGTCGGGCGTGATGAGGCCGTTGTTGAGGAAGTTGCCCTGGAAGCCAACTCCAAACAGCGCGATGTCATTGTAGTCGTAGCCCGAGGTCCAATTGTGAAAACCATTCTTGGTCTTGTCGGCCACGACGCCAGAGCCACTTTCCACGCGGTAGATGGCCTGGTCCACCCAGTCCCAAATGCAGCCGCCAATGATGCCGGTGCTGCTCTCTATGACATCCCAGTAGTCCTTCAGGTTGCCTACGGCTTGTCCCATGGCATGGGCGTATTCGCAGATGAAGTAGGGACGATCCTTGGCTCCATTCTTATTGCTTGCAACATAGTCCACTGTGGGATACATGCTGGAATAGAGGTCCGAAGTGGCAGCATTGCCCCAGTTGGTCGTACCCTCATAGTGGATGGGTCGGGCGTCGAGGGCCTTCACTGCCGCATAGGCCTTCTCGAAGTTGAGGCCGCTTCCCGACTCGTTGCCCAAAGACCAGAACGTGACGCAGGGGTGGTTGCGGTCGCGCGCCACCATGCGCACGTTGCGGTCCACATACTGAGCGGTCCAGTTTCCGTTTTTGGTGAGTTGGTTGAATCTCCATATCCAGGCATAGTGGCACTCCACGTCGGCCTCGTCCATCACATAGAAGCCCAGGGCGTCCATCATGGCGTACATCTTCGGCTGGCGCGGATAGTGGGACGTGCGTACCGTGTTGACATTGGCCTGCTTCATCATCGTCAGGTCCTTCATCATCGTCTCCACGTCGATGGCCCGTCCGTATTCGGGATGCGTGTCCTGGGTGTTGACACCCTTGAAGAAGACGCGCTGGCCGTTGACATAGACGAGGTGTGGATTTTTCGTCAGCGTGATGGTGCGGAAACCATACTTCGTGTTGAACGCCATCTCTTCCGTACCGTCGGCAGCACGCTGGCTCACCGTCACATTATATAAATAAGGAGACTCCGCACTCCAAGGATGCAGGCCCTTGAGTCCCGGAAGGCTCACGGTCAGGGTCTGTCTTCCGTTGTTGTCTTGTTTGCTTTGGTATGCAGCCGTGCCAGTAGCTACCACGTTGCCCTCCTTGTCGCTGAGCGTGACGGCAATGGTCTTGTTGGCACCTGCCACGCGGTCGCGGTTGTCGATGGTGAGCGCTACCTGCATCGTGCCGCTGGTAGCATCTGCGGCCATGTGGTCGGTGGTGATGACGTGGTCGGCTACAAAGACCTTGGGTGTGGCGACGAGATAGACGTCGCGGTGGATGCCCGAAAGGTGCCACATATCCTGTCCCTCGAGATAGGAACCGTCGCACCAGCGATAGACGCGCACGGAGAGCTGGTGGACGTTGTCTGCCGAGCTGCCCGTCCGGATGCTGCCGTCGGCCTGCTTCTCCAGGGCTGCGGTGATGTCAAACTCCGCGTCGGTATTGGATCCCTGCGAGTAGCCGACGTAGTTGCCGTCCACCCAAACGGCAGCGGCACTATAGACGCCGTCGAAATGGAGGAAGACGCGCTTGTCGCGCCACGAGTCGTCGAGCGTGAACTGGCGGCGGTAGAAGCCCGTGGCATTGTTGTCGTTCTCGTTGGTCTCGCGCTGGCTGGCCACGGCCTTTGGCGGATTATACTCGAAGGGATAGCCGATGTTGGTATAGACAGGGCGTCCGTAGCCCGCCATCTCCCAGGAGAGCGGCACGCGGATGGGTTTCCATTGGCTGGCGACATAGTAGGGCGACTGTTCGAAGTCCTTGACGTAGAACTCGCTGGTCGCGGGTCCGCTCGTTGTGCCCTTGACATAGCAGAAGCTCCACTCCTCGCCGTTCTCGCTGCTGTTGAGGCTTCTCACCAGCGAGCGCGTCTCGTCCGTGGGAAGCCACGGAGCGTCGTAGTGGGTAGCGTCGGCACGAAGCTGCTCCGTGGAGGGATAGGGCAGGAAGGTGGTATGGGCAGCCTCCTTGTGTTCCTCAAACTTCTGTGGGTTGCTGGTCCAGGCGGCGATGTGGTCTGTCTTGCTCATATCGACATAGTCTATCAGGCGCACGCGCTTGCAGACGGCATGACTGCGGGTCTCCCCCTCGGCGCTACCTATCTGAATGGTGGAAGGCCCGGAGGAGAACAAGTCAGAGATGGCCGAGCCGGAAGCCTGCTGCAGCACGCCGTTGACATAGAAGCCATCCTTGGTCAGATGGATGGTGAGGATCTTCGTGTTGTCATCAAGCTCCACGTCCAACTCGGTCTGCGTATTATGCCACGTGTTGACCCAGCTTCCGCGGAGTCGCTCGTTGAATGTTTGTCTTCTGGAAGTGTAAGGCAGCGGGAATTTGGTTGGGATATAATAAAAGTGGAGGTTGTTGCCCCGCCAGTCCTGTATCTTCTTTCCGAAGGAGATGATGTTCTCCAGGGCGGAGGTACAAGCGGAGACGTCGAGGACTATCTCCAGGCTCTTCTTTGAGAAATCGATGGTGAAGTTTTTGCCAGAAGCAGTTCCGTTGGTGGAGAGCATCCACAGTTGGCCGCTGGGAATCTTGGAGACGTCCAGCTCGGAGAAGTCCTTCCCCGCTTTGATAAACTTCGTTTCTGCATCGGTGTGTGCTGCCAGGGTATGGGCAGCGGAGAAGGCCCACAGCAGAAGGCACAGTAGGATGTGTTGTGTAGTTTTCATTGTGTGAGACTTATTTGACGATGATTTTGATACCATTGACGATATACAGACCGGGGGCAAGTGGTTCGGCAGAACCCTTGCGGCGCACCAGTTGGCCGCCAGCGTTGAAGACGGCGCCATCGGCAGGGCGAGAGACCACGGGTGCGGTTTGCGGGACGGAGGTGACCTCCTGATCCTCTACTGTCCAGCCGAGGTTGCGATCGGCAGCCTGCGGATCGTTGCTTTGGAAATAGCCACGGAAGCCATTGGCTCCCATGTCGGTTTCGAGACAATACATCCGGTCGCCGTCGCCGAAGACGTAGGCGTTGGCTGGAACGATCGTGGGGCCATAGAAGCCGATGAAGCGGGTGCCATCGGCAACGGTCTCGCGCGACCGGTTGCCGCGGTCCCAAGAGATGATGTCAATACCCTCTACCCGATAGGTGTTGTCTTCGCTGACCCGCTCGGGCTTCAGGACGTAGGGCACGCCCGCCTCGATATCCTCGCAGGTGGTGAAAAGGAGCTTGGCACCTGTGTCGCCCATGTATTCAGCCACGCGGGTGCCCTCACCCCAAAGTGCGCTGACCTGATCCGCGTGCAGCGGGAACGGCAGGCAGAGCGTGTTCCACTCCTGCGCGACCAGGCTGCGCTGGAGCGTGACATCGACATGCTGCTTGTAAAACTGGGGACAGACATAGTCAGCCGTCTCGTCGAGGAAGACGGGCTGGCTCTCCTCGCCCGTAGATACTGCCCACTGGCCATCGAGGAAGGTGGCGTCGGGCTCTTCAAACGTGGTGGCCATGGCGCCTGAGCGCACATAGACAAAGGTGGTGGCATTGGCTTCTCCCACCTGATAGCCGAGGGTGTAGGTGTGCTCCGCGGAGGGCTTGAGAATCCATTTCATGCCCGTGTCGTCGAGATGGATGCGCCCGGCGTTGGCGACTTCGTCCACCCGTGTGACCTCAAGGCTCACGGGTGTGTCGGAGAGCATGGGAGTGCCGTCCTCGCCGATGCAGAGGTATTGCCCCTGCGCGTTGAAAATATAGACTGACGACACCAACAGAGATAGTAGGATGTTCATGTTAGTTTGTTTTCGGTTATTGATTTTTTGGGGCGACCATAGACTGGCTTTGTCTCATGCTAAAGCTCCCAAAGGGTTGCGTCGTTCCTGTCGTCTTCCTCCTCCTCTTCCTCCTGCGTGAAGGGTGAGAAGGTGTCGAGGCGTCTCCGGGTGCGTATGATGGTTGGGTTGCCTTTGCCATTGGGTTTGCTGAAGGCAATGATGTCCATCATGTTTCCTGACACGTCGAGTGGAATCGTCTGAGACTGGGGTGGGGTATATTTCTTTCTCATATAAGGTGATAAATGTGATGGTGCAAATGATTGAAAAAACAGCCTTCTTGGATGAAAAATTAGCCTTCTTGGGCAAAAGGACGATGCGGAAAAGCTTCCCGATACGAAACGGCAACTAAGTCTGGATAGAAGCCCAAAAACCATGGACGTATGCCATTGCTGGTTTCCGTCCATGGTTCCTTAAGTCTCGTAGGTAGTCGTTTCCGACGGCCTTATGCCGCGCGGACTACCAGGTGTCGCTGTTCCAAGGATCGTAAGTGCTTGCACTTTCCTCCTCGTCCGTGAGGACATAACCCCTGTCGGCGTCGGACTGTATTGCTCCGCTGGCGTCGCGTACGCTCCAAGACGTAGCAGCACAGTAGTTGTTCTGCGTCTCCACCCTCACCAAGGATGTTGTGGGCTTGATATATTTACGTTTCATTTTTTCTTAAGTCCTTTTTTGAAGTTTGTCTGATAGGATTATCTTACCACATGCTTGCGTCCGTTGACGATGTAGATGCCGCTGGGCAGACCCTCGGTCGTATTGCCGACACGCTGTCCCTGGAGGTTGTACACGCCATTGTCGTGGCCGTAGCGGTTCGCAGCCTCGGGGCTGATGACCAGCTCGCCGATGGCCGTCAACTCTGTCTCCTGCTCCACGCCGTCGATATAGACTTTGGGCGCCTCGTTGTTGTTGGGCTTGAACCAGCAAGAGAAGCCGCGCAGGCCGCGCACATTCGTGTCAGAGTAATAGACGTCGCCATTATCGAAGAAGTAGCTTCCCCTCAAGTCGTAGTAGCCTGGGCGGATTGTGCCCTTGCTGCTGGAGAATGACCAAACGCCCGTGGTCTCGTTCTGTGTAGCGTACGGGTCGAAGGTGCGGACGAAGGTGCCGTAGGCCGTGATGGTTCCCACGTTGTGGATCAGCGTCGTCGTCCAGTACTTCTCGTCCATGTTGCTGAGGTCGTTCTCATTGCTTGCGTTCGTCTTGAACGTGACGCCGGGAATCTCGAAGCGCTGAGCCTGGATCGTTACTTTATAGGGATTCTCCGTGCTTCCATTCTTGGCGATGGTGGCGGTGTAGGGACTATTATTGTTGTCCTCCATCGTCTTGGACGGGAAGATGATGTACGGCTGGTAAGCATCGAGAGCGATATCCTTGTCGGCTTTTCCGTCGAGGGTTACGGTCTCGAACTGCAGCTCGGTGTCCGTGAGGTTATTGAGTCTGGCAAGGCGCACGGTGGCACCAAAGGCATTGCGAAGCTGCTTGACCGTAAGATCTACGGGCAGCACGAAGGAGTTCCAGCTGTTCTGCTTGAACGTCTTGGCAAGGCGGAGCACACGGTTCTTGTAGGTAATGCCATTCTTCAGATACTCCAAGTCGCCACGAAGTTCGTCGAGAACGAGGTCCTCATTCTTCGTGTTGCTTACGTAGATCAGACGGAAGTCGTCAAATGCAGTCCAGTCGTTGAGGCTGGGAGTTTGGCTGCCATCGCCAAGGTTGAGACCGAAGGCGATGCTGACACCCTCTGCACCAGCTTGGTCAATCATATCCTGCGTCACCTGTACGATCACGCTATTGGTATATTTGCTTGACTCGTAGAACTCCTTGCCCGCATAGTCCATGTTCAGCTCGTCCACGTGGAGGCGTGCCTGCTCGTTCGCCGGCATGTTGCTGACCTGGTTCAGCGTGGTTGTGCGCTTTGTGCCCTCGACCAAACCGGAGCCATTGTTTTGTCCAATACCGGCAAAGATAAGGGCTTTCGGGGTGTTGGAGTAGCCCTTGCACTCGATGACGTAGGTGCCAGGCTTCGTTACATTCTGCTTTTGGTAGATGTAGCCGTGCACGCCGCGTACGTCCATACAGAAGTATTTGGCCATGTGGCGCTTGTAGTCCTTACTGTTAGCGAAGGTTTCGGGCTGGTCTCCTTTGTACGGGAACTTGTAGTTTTTGTCGAACTCATCTTCGTAATCCTCGTTCTCACTGCGAGTCAATGATTTTACACTATAGTCGGGTACGAACTTGTCGTAGCATTGCTCCAGTCCGATTCTTACGTAGCCACCTTCGGCGATATTCGTGCCGACCGATTGCCAAGCATCGATGTCCATACGGCCACGATCGAATCCGGGGCAAGCCAACTTGAATGTAAGGTCGAGCGGGTCAGACAGATCCTCGGACGCTACAGCCATCAAATCTTGAATCTCCTTCAAGGAAATGATACGCCACAGGGTGTGCTCGTCCCACAGTCCGCTCTTGGTAAGGTCGCTTTTTGAGTCCGCATCGCAGTTCTTTTCTGATGCAACGTCTCCAAGCGCCGAGAGATAGACTTTTCCCGAAACGATTGTAGGTGTATTCCAAGTACCGGTGTAGAGCCTAAAGGTGTTGAACCCCGCGTCATCTACCTTTTCGAGGAACCAGCCTTTGTATCCGACACTTTCATTATTCTTTGTGCCTCCTGCGTCGGTATTAGAATTAGAGGTGGAGCGCACCCATCTCATCTGATTGCCCTGCTGGGTTTTTAGGTCTTGGACAAAGTTGATGGCTGTGCTTCTTCCATCCTGCGCCCAAAAGGCAACGGGGGTGTCCTTTAGCGATGCGTGCACACCCCAATAGCCTCCCATGTTGAGAAACTTGCCCGTTTTTACGTTGTAAAAGAAAAAGACCTTGCTCGGATCGCTCAGCGATCCGACCTCGTCGTCTGCAACTTTGGCCGCAACAATCTGGGCTTGAGTCTGACCCTTGAGGGTGGCCGCTCCGACCATTACGTCGTTTCGCGTCGCGTCGCCCGTCTGAGCAGAGGCTACAAGGGGGGCTGCTGCAAGGAGCGCCGTGGCGAAACTACTACTCAGGCTGCGCCACCATGGGCAGCGCTTGCCTTGTTGTGATGTAGTTGTTCTCATCGTTTTAATGTGCTCTCTTTGGTGTTATTTACTATGTTTATTGATCACTATTTTTTTTCTTAGTGTCTTCTTGCTCAGATGCGTGTCCCTTGTGATTGCCTTCAGGTGGGGCAAAAGGCGCGCAAAGCGTGGAGAATGACTGCTTCTCGGGTGCAAATTTACTAACTAAAGTTTCGCAAGTGAAAATTCACAAGCGTGATTTAACGTAATTTTGGAATA
>OIBR01000615.1_pt1 | contig 11310 bp, 8 predicted proteins | sample 1581101 | NCBI WGS metagenome assembly OIBR01 (sample SAMEA3882522, study PRJEB24775) | human gut metagenome | biome: human-associated habitat; feature: intestine environment; material: feces | place: Netherlands | collected 2009/2010
AAGATTATTGAAGACCACAGAGAAGTTATGGACGAGATTGCAGAATTCCTGATTGAAAAAGAGACAATTACCGGTAAAGAATTCATGGAAATTTACAATAAATCTTTAAAGAAAGATGAACTGGAAAGTGTTGAAGCGAATGTTGAAGAGGATAAGGAGAAAACAGAATTATCCGAGGCAGAAACGGTATCAGAAGAATCTTCATTAAAAGATGCGGAAAGTCAGGATGCACAGAAAGTTACCGAAAAGAAAGACAGTGAGCAAACAAAACAGGAAGAGTAAATTATGTTTGATATTCAGGAAGAACTGAAAAAACTGCCGGGGAAACCCGGCGTCTATCTGATGCACGACGCGGACGATACAATTATCTACGTAGGAAAGGCGATTTCGCTGAAAAACCGTGTCCGCCAGTATTTCCAGACGAGCCGCAACAAAGGGCCGAAGATTGAGCGGATGGTCACGCATATCGCCCGCTTTGAGTATATTGTGACGGATTCCGAACTGGAAGCGCTTGTTCTGGAATGTAATCTGATTAAAGAACACCGTCCACATTACAATACGATGCTGAAAGATGACAAGGCGTACCCGTACATTAAGGTGACCGTGAACGAGGATTTTCCACGCATTCTGTTTTCCCATCAGATGAAGAAGGACAAGGCGAAATATTTCGGCCCGTACACGAGCGCCGGAGCTGTGAAAGATACGATCGAACTGTTGCGGAAGCTGTACGATATCCGTTCCTGCAATAAGAGCCTGCCAAAGGAGATCGGCAAGGACCGCCCGTGTCTTTACTATCACATCCACCAGTGTAAGGCGCCGTGCCAGGGATACATTTCCAAAGAAGAGTACGGCGAGCAGATCAAAAAGGCGATCAGTTTTCTGAATGGAAATTACAATGACATTATCAAAGAGCTGACTGGAAAAATGACGGAGGCGGCTGAGGAGATGCGGTTCGAGCAGGCGGCGGAGTACCGTGATCTGATCGACAGCGTGCGCAGGATCGGCGAGCGGCAGAAGATTACGAACAGTGACGGCGAGGACAAGGATGTCATTGCGCTTGCGATGGACAAAGAGGATGCGGTGGCGCAGGTCTTCTTTATCCGGAACGGAAAGCTGATCGGGCGGGAGCATTATTATCTGCGGATCGGCGAGGAGGAGCAGAAAAGCGAGGTGCTGCTCACGTTTATGAAACAGTTCTATTCCGGCACGCCGTTCATTCCGCGGGAAATCATGATTTCCGAGGAGATTGCCGAGCAGGAGCTGATGGAAGAGTATTTAAGCAGCAAACGGGGCCAGAAGGTCCGCATCCGCGTGCCGAAAAAGGGCAGCAAGGAAAAAATGGTGGAACTGGCAGAGCGGAACGCACAGATTGTTCTCGACCAGGACCGCGAGCGGATCAAGCGGGAAGAGGGTCGGACGGTCGGTGCCGTAAAAGAGATCGCCAGATGGCTGAACCTGCCGTCGATCGACCGTATCGAGGCGTACGATATCTCCAATATCAGCGGTTTCCAGTCGGTCGGCTCGATGATCGTCTACGAGAAAGGAAAGCCAAAGCGCGCCGATTACCGAAAATTCAAGATCAAATCCGTCGAGGGACCGAACGATTACGCCAGTATGAAAGAGGTCTTAAGCCGCCGGTTTCTGCGCGGCATCCAGGAGGACAGCGGTTTCGAGCGGCTGCCGGACCTGATCATGATGGACGGCGGACGCGGCCAGGTCAACATTGCGCTTGAGGTGCTTGAAGAAATGGATCTTGCGATTCCGGTCTGCGGTATGGTAAAGGACGACAAGCACCGCACGAGGGGTCTGTATTTCCGAAACGTGGAAATCCCGATCGACCGGAACAGCGAGGGCTTCAAACTGATCACACGCGTGCAGGACGAGGCGCACCGCTTTGCAATCGAATACCACCGCCTGCTGCGGAGCAAGGGCCAGGTCCACTCCATTCTCGACGACATCCCGGGCATCGGGCCGACAAGACGGAAAGAGCTGATGCGTCATTTTCAGGGAATTGATGATATCAAGGCGGCAACCGTGGAAGAACTTTCCGGACTTCCGGGCATGAATAAAAAGGCGGCGGAGCAGGTTTACACATTCTTTCACGCACCTGCACAGGAGGAAAATGAGGATTCGTCAAAATAGTTAAATTTCTAGGTTGCCCGTGATGCTTTATTGTGCTAAAATCATAGAAGAGACGGATTTAAAAAGACGTCGAATGAAGTCGGAGGACAGGAAAATGAAAGAAATTGAAATGACCAAAATGGTGGAGGAAATGGATCTCCGCAACCTGACACCAGAGGTTGATATGACAGATCTTGTCATTGCCACACCGGATATCAACCGTCCTGCACTGCAGCTGACCGGTTACTATGAGCATTTTGCCAATGAGCGTGTGCAGATCATCGGTTATGTAGAGTTCACGTATCTGCAGCATCTTGAAGAGAGCGAGCGCGTCCGCGCGTTTGAAGAGTTTGTAAGCCGCAAGATCCCATGTGTCATTTTCACCACGAAGATGATTCCGGGACCGGAAATTCTGGAGCTGTGCAATCGTTATCAGGTACCGGCCTTTGCGGTAGACAAATCGACTTCCGTTTTCATGGCTGAAATCATCCGCTGGCTGAATGTCCAGCTTGCCCCGATGATCTCCATCCACGGCGTGCTGGTCGATGTATTCGGCGAGGGCGTTCTGATCATGGGCGAGAGCGGAATCGGAAAGAGCGAGGCTGCACTGGAGCTGATCAAACGAGGCCATCGTCTCGTCAGCGATGATGTGGTTGAAATCAGCCGTGTCAGCGACATTACGCTGGTCGGAACGGCACCGGATATCACGCGTCACTTTATCGAGCTGCGTGGTATCGGTATCATCGACGTCAAGACGCTGTTTGGTGTCGAGAGCGTAAAGGATACCCAGTCTATCGACCTTGTTATCAAGCTTGAAGAGTGGGACAAAGAGAAAGAATACGACCGTCTGGGCCTGGAAGAAGAGTATATTGAGTTCCTTGGAAACAAGGTTGTCTGCCATTCCCTTCCGATCCGTCCGGGCCGTAACCTGGCGATCATCGTAGAAACCGCTGCTGTCAACCACAGACAGAAGAAGATGGGCTACAATGCCGCACAGGAGCTGTACCGCCGTGTACAGGCTAACTTAGTGAAAAAAAGAGAGGAGAAGTAAGAAAATGGCAAACTATGTATTTGGAATCGATGTTGGGGGTACTTCAGTAAAATGCGGACTGTTCCAGACAGACGGAACTCTGCTGGACAAATGGGAAATCCCGACCCGCACCGAAAACGGCGGAAGCGAAATTCTGCCGGATATCGCAAAAAGCGTAAAAGCAAAAATGGGTGAGAAGGGCATCGCAGCAGATGATGTTGCCGGTGTCGGCATCGACGTACCTGGCCCGGTTAATGACAAAGGTGAGCTTTCCATCGCAGTCAACCTGAACTGGGGATATAAAAATATCGTAAAAGAGCTTTCCGACGAACTCGGCGGAATGGCAGTAAAAGCAGCAAACGACGCAAACGCAGCAGCTCTCGGTGAGATGTGGGCAGGCGGCGGAAAGGGAAGCAAGAACCTGGTTATGGTTACCCTTGGAACCGGTGTCGGCGGCGGAATCATCGTGGACGGCAAGATCGTAGCAGGTGCTCACGGCGCAGGCGGCGAGGTTGGTCATGCATGTGTTGATCCGGAAGAAGAAGCGGTCTGCAACTGCGGAAACCACGGATGCCTCGAGCAGATGACATCTGCAACCGGTATCGTTCGTCTGGCAAAGAAATATCTGGCATCCCATGATACTCCGTCTTCTTTAAGAGAAAGAGGAGAGTCCATCAGTGCAAAAGCTGTCTTTGATGCATTAAAAGAAGGCGATGCAGCAGCAGAAGCAATCGTTCAGGAGTTCTCCGCGTACCTCGGAAGAGCACTTGCAGTATTCGCATGCGTTGTTGACCCGGAAGTTATCGTAGTCGGCGGCGGTGTATCCAAAGCAGGCCAGATCCTGATCGACGGCGTAGCTAAATACTACCGTGAAGCAGCATTCATCGCATGCAAAGATACCCCGATCGTACTCGCTTCCCTTGGAAACGATGCTGGTATCTACGGCGCAGCAAAAATGCTGATTGACTAATTGATTCAGATGGAAAAAGAAGTATAGAAAAACCGGTCCTGCTGGCATATGCCAGAGGGCCGGTTTTTTGTGCATAGACTGACTGAAAAAGCTATTCGGAAGAGCCGCTCTCTTCGGACTGCGGCTGTACTTCCGATGTCTCCGCCGGGGTATCCGGTTCTGACGGTGCATCAGGGGTATCCGGTGTGTCGGGAGTTTCTGGTGTATTAGAAGGCGGATCGGCAGGTGTTTCGGGCGGAGCCGGAGTTTCCTGCGGTGCCTCCGTCGGTGTCGGGGTTGCCTGCGGAGTTGATGCTGCAGAAGGGGTTCTGGTCGGCGTCGGTGTTGAGGTCGGCGCGGTGTAGTGGCCCTTGCAACGCTCGGTCGGCAGATCGGATACCGCAAAGTATTCGGTGATGGACGGGCAGCTTGAGCGGGCGAGCAGGCCGGTCTTCGTACAGATCGTTGCCTCCTGTACTGTTGCGGAAGTTTCGAAATCCATATCGGCAAGGCCTTCGTGGATTTCATTCATGACCTTTGCCCAGAGACGTTTGTGGAATTCACGGTCGCTCTCCGGAAACTCCGCGTGTGTATCATACGTTGCCCAGATGGCAGCGGTATAATATGGTGTAAAGCCTGCAAAGACGAGATCCTTGGCCTCGTTCGTCGTACCGGTTTTTCCGGCTGCGTGCATATTGTCGAGGCGGGCGGCAACACCGGTACCTTTTTCCAGAACATCCTCCATGGCATTGGTGAGGAGGGAGGCAGTGCTTGCTTTGAAGACCTGCGTTGCCTTGTTTTCTGTGTTGTCAATTAAAACATTTCCCTTGCTGTCGGTAACCTTTGTGTAGAACAACGGCTTGCGGTACTGGCCGCCGTCTGCGATTGCCGCGTAGGCTGCCGTCAGTTCGAGATCACTGACACCGTAGGTGATACCGCCGAGAGCCAGCGGCTGGATCACATCGTATTCCTCGGAGAGTTTGGAAAAACCAAGCTTCTTCAGATAATCAAAGCCGACCTTCGGCGTAAGCTCGGTCAGTACCTTGACGGCCGGGATATTGATGGAATTGATGATCGCCTGGCGGACGGTAACATCACCGTGGTAGGTAAGATCCGAGTTCTGCAGCGGTGTGCCGTCGCTGTAGTTGAACGGCTCATCCTTAATTACCGTAGCCAGTGTAATCTTTCCAAGGTCGAGCGCCGGTCCGTACGCGGAAAGAATCTTGAACGTGGAACCCGGCTGGGAATAATTATCGGTTGCGCGGTTGAAGGTAAGACTTGCTGTTTTTTCGCCGCGTCCGCCGACGATGGCTTTCACGTAGCCGGTGCGCTGATCCATAACGGTCATGCACGCCTGCGGCTGCGGGGTGAAGCTGCTGCGCTCGGCAACAATCGTATCGCCCTCCTGCATGATAGCGGCTTTGTACTGGTCGATATAGCTCTGTGCCTCCTCCTGGGAGTCAAAGAGCAGATCGAAATTCGGATCGCTGTTGCGGAAGTAGAGCTGCAGCATCTCTTTGCTGTAGTTCTGTACCTCGCCGTCTGCCTGCTCTACGGTGAGCGCCCAGTCGAGACCGATCTGCGTATTCGCCGGGAAGTTCTCCGGATTCTGGAATTCCGTATCGAGAATCGACTGCATGTAGGAATCCTGTGTGGTATAGATTTTGAGGCCGCCGCTGTAGACAACGTTCTTTGCCTGCACTTCGGTGTAGCCTTTCTGTACCATCAGATCGTTGATCAGGTTGGTGATGACTTCATCGATAAAGTAGGAGTACGGCGCGCTCTCCGCCTGGGACTGCGTGTGCATGGCGATGCGGTCGTAAACGTTGTCGTTCATGGCAATGGTGTATTCTTCTTCGGTGATGTAGCCCTGCTCTTTCATGTTGTTCAGGATCTTGTCGCGGCGCTGCTGGTTTTTCTCCGGGTGGTTTTTCGGATTATATGCCGTCGGCGCCTTTGGAATTGCGGCAAGAACGGCGCATTCAGAGAGCGTCAGATCTTTTGCATCCTTTCCGAAATACGTCTGCGCTGCCGTCTGGACACCGTAGCAGCCGGAACCTAGGTTGATCGTATTCAGATAATTTTCCAGAATAACGTCTTTGGCGTTTTCACCCTCTGCGGTCAGTGTTTTTTCCAGCTTCAGCGCCAGGTACTGTTCCTGGATCTTCCGCTTGAAGCTCTGCATCCGCGTCTCTTCCATCCAGTCAGTGAAAACATTGTTTTTTAAGAGCTGCTGTGTGATCGTGCTGGCGCCCTCGGTAAAATGAAAGCCGTGGCTGACGCCGACAACGAAAGCACGGATGATACCGCTCGGATCAATGCCGTTGTGCTCATAAAAACGGGCATCCTCAACCGCGACGATCGCGTGCTGCATATCGAGCGGAATCTCCTCAATCGAAATCGAGACACGGTTTCCCTGAGCCCCGGTCAGCTTCTGTACCTGGTTGCCGTCAGCATCGTAGATAAACGACGCGTTGCCGAGCGGCATGATATTTGCCTCCGAGATATCAGGGGCACTGTCAATCACGCCGCGGACAGCGCCGATCACAAGCCCGGTACCGCAGACGAGAACGACAAGAAGAAGACAGAACGCGATGCGCAGCGCCGTCACGCCGGCCGTCTTTTCAATCTTTCCGTAATGGGACCGCAGATCTTCACGTTTGTCTTCCAGATGACTCTTTCCAAAGTGCATATAGAAAATCCTCCTTATGTCATGTTCCTGCAAAACTGATTCAGTTCAGTAATCAATGGTGTTCCTGCCCTGCAAAAAGCAGGGTATACTTATTTTTATTATACCAAACAAAGGGCTGGAATAAAAGTATTTCTGAAAAGAATGCTGATTTTTCAGAAATGATATGGTAAGATAGGTACATATTTGGATGAAGGAGTAAGGACATATGATCGATCAGTTTCGGACGGTTTACCGGGGTGGAACCGGGGAAATCGTGGAGAAGAAATCACGTTTTATTGCGACGGTGCGTCTGGTGGAATCTGAGGAGGAGGCACTTTCCTGCCTGGAAGCTCTGCGGAAAAAATACTGGGATGCGCGGCATAACTGTTTTGTGTATATTATTGGAGAAAATCAGGAGACGGTGCGCTGCAGCGACGACGGGGAGCCTTCCGGCACGGCAGGGCGGCCGATGCTCGATGTGGTACAGGGAGCAGGCCTCCGCAATGTGCTTGTTGTGGTGACGCGGTATTTCGGCGGTACGCTGCTGGGAACGGGCGGCCTGGTGCGCGCGTACTTGCAGGCGGTGCAGGAGGGGCTGGCAAACAGTGTTCTGATTGACGAGATCTGCGGCGTGCGGCTGTTGATTGAGACGGATTACAACGGCATCGGTAAAATCCAGTATCTGCTCGGCCAGCGGGGGATTCCGATTCTGGAATCCGAGTACACCGATCAGGTGAAAATCCGCGTTCTCGTTCCGAAAACGGAGGTGGACCGTCTCTGCGCGGAGATTACCGAGGGGACGAACGGAAAGGCAAAACTGGAAAAAGAAGAGGAGCTGTACTTTGCGCAGAACGACGGAGAGCTGATCTTCGGGGATGAGCTGACGCAGTATAAAAATCTGGAGGCAGAAGAATTAGGATAAAGGAGGATGCGACATGAGGTTTCCGGAAAATCTGAAAAAGGGCGGAACGATCGGCTTTGTGGCACCATCGTTTGGATGCACAACAGAGCCATACAAGTCCGCGTTTGCAAATGCGCAGAAAAAATGGAAAGAAATGGGATATCAGCTGGATCTTGGGCCAAACTGCTATGCGGACCACGGCATCGGCATCAGTGCGGCGCCGGAAGAATGCGGAAAAGAACTGACGGAATATTATGTCAGTGAGAAGAATGACTGTCTGATATCCTGCGGAGGCGGAGAGCTGATGTGCGAGGATCTCGATTACGTGGATTTTGAAAAGATCAGAAAGGCACCGGCGAAATGGTATCTCGGCTATTCTGACAATACGCATTTTACGTATCTTCTGCCGACCCTCTGCGATACGGCGGCTGTTTACGGTCCGTGTGCGAGTGATTTCGGCATGGAGCCGTGGCATAAATCCGTAGTGGATGCGTTTGGCGTACTGACGGGAGAAGTGCGTACCGTCCGCGGATATGAGGGATGGGAAAGAGACGATGCGAAGGGCAGAAGCGAGGAAAATCCGTATCTGCCGTACCAGATTACAGAACCGCGCGTTCTGCGCCGCTTCCCGGATGCGGACAGTGCATTTGAGGGACGGCTCATCGGCGGCTGTCTCGACTGTCTCGTCAATATTCTTGGAACGAAGTACGATGGAACGGTTGATTTTGTGGAAAAATATAAAGAGGACGGTTTTGTCTGGTTTCTGGAAGCGTGCGATCTGAACGTCTTTGCGATCCGCCGCGCAATCTGGCAGATGGAGCACGCCGGCTGGTTCCAATATGTGAAAGGCTTTCTGATTGGCCGCCCGCTGCAGTTCGGACAGAAATTCGGGGAACTCGACCAGTACCGCGCCGTGACGGATCTGCTTGGAAAATACAACGTGCCGATCGTGATGGATCTCGACATCGGACACCTTCATCCGGCGATGCCGCTGATCGTCGGAAGTTATGCGAAGGTGGCCGTGGAAGGAAATGAGATTGAAATTAAGATGGAGTGCCGTTAGAACGCTTTTGAAAAATATTTTCTCGAGCGGCAGGGCAGAGCTTGTGGGAAAATGTTTGCGCGCGTAGAAGAACTATCGGCGCATCCGGCAGATGCCGCGGAGCTTTTTGACATCGAGAATCGTGACCGTGCCGCGGGAGAGTGCGACGATGCCATCTTTCTCGAACGACTTTAAGGTGCGGGAAACGACCTCTCTGGCACTGCCGAGGTTCCGCGCGATCTGCTCGTGCGTGGTGGAGAGCACCGGGGAACCGGTGCGGATGCGTTCATCCTCGAGATATCCGGCAAGGCGCTGGTCAAGCCGCGTAAAGAGAAGCTGGCCCATCGCCCACATGACTTCGGAAAAATGCTCCGTTGTTTCCCGGTAAATGTAGTTTTCAACGTAAATATTCTGATTCAACAGTCTGCGGAACGTGCTGGCCGGAGTGATGAGAACTTTCGTCTCCTCCTCGGCCTCAATCAGAATATCAAAGCTGATTTCCTGCATCGCACAGGAGGCAGACAGCGTGCAGACTTCGCCGGGACCGGTGGTAAACAGGGTAATTTCCCGCTGCTCGCCGGACTGGATAAAGATGCGGAGCTTGCCGGAGAGGACAAGCAGAACGCCGAGACAGTCATCGTCACAGCTGTAGAGAAAATCGCCGCGCTGATACGTCGTCAGGACGGAAGAGAGCACGAGTGTCTGCTGTTCATCGGCGGTAAGCTTTGAATAAAATGGATAATGCTCCTGAAAACAGGATTCCAGAAAAGATGACATAAATAAAACTCCTTTCGGAAGAAGAACGTTCTTTTGTAAACTACGGCAGCAGCCGTTTCTTCCATGATAGAAAAGAATAGAAAGAAATGCAAGAAAAAACGTATCGGTTTTTGTGCCGATACGTTTTTTCTGCATTTCCGATATTACGCTGTTTATTTTACAGAGTTAATCAGCTCTTCCAGCTCCTCATAGGAAACGGCGCCGACGTTTTTCTTTACGAGCTCACCGTTTTTGAAGAAAGCGAGGGTCGGAACGCTCATGACTTTAAAGGATCTTGCCAGCTCCGGTGCTTCGTCAACGTCTACTTTGTAGAACTGGATCTCCGGCATATCCTCAGCTGCCTCTTCGATGACCGGGGCGAGCATTTTGCACGGTCCGCACCAGGTAGCAAAGAAATCAACAACGGCAACGCCAGGTGCTGCCTGCAGAGCTTTTTCGAAGTTTTTGGATGTAACATGAATTAATGACATAATAGAAGTCCTCCTTTTTATTGTACGGGTAATTCCCGGTAACTGTTTTTCTGTTGTGACTGTAGAATATCACAGCAGAACGGGAAGTTCTGTGACTAAGTCACAAAGTGATTTCTCAGTTCTGTTTCGGTTCTTTCCCCTGGCGGAAGCATTCGATCATCTCGCCGGTCAGGCTGATGAGGTTCGGGGTCTCCGGGAGGGAAGCACGGTCAAACCATTCGGCAACGGAGAGTTCCTCGCGGTCGAGGGTAATGGACGGATCGCCGTCCACATCGCAGTAAAATCCGGCGAGCAGCGAGCCGCTGAAGGACCACGGCTGACTCTTATAGTATCTCAGATTTTTGACCTTTAATCCGACTTCTTCCATGACTTCACGGTGCACCGTCTGTTCCAGCGTCTCACCGACCTCGGTATAGCCGGCCACGAGGGCGTACTGGCGGTGGCTGCTGTGGGAAGGTGCGTACTTCGTGAGCAGCAGGCGGTCACCGTCGGTGATGGCAACGATGACGCTCGGGCAGATGACCGGATAGGAGAGTGCGCCGCAGGAAGGGCACTGCATCGCGCGTTCATTTCCAGGCGCATGCATCTTCGTTCCGCAGCGGCCGCAGTAGGTGTGGTCGGTGTACCAGGTGTGGATCTGGTAACCGGTGATACCGGCAAACCCGAGCCATCCCGGAACGGCGCTGCGAAGAATTAGTGTATTTTCGTATTTCCAGATGCCAAATTCCGGAAGCTGCGGACTGCGCAGTTCATAATAGTCCGTCTCATCAATGCGGAACAGAAATTTTGCCTTTTCTTTAATCTCCGGAAAAACAGCTGCAATTTCCGCAATGGAAGGGTAGCGGATCTCGGGATCTTCGAAATTGCACAGAATTGTGTGATGACCGTAAATTAAAACAAGATCCGTATCGTTCGGAACAGAAGGCTGGTAATCTACATAATATTTATGCGGAGCAATGTCCTGAATCATAAGAATTCCTTTCTTTGGTAAAAAAGTTTTTGGAAAAACAAAAAACCGAAATTTCTGTGAAGAAATTTCGGTAATAAAAAGAGCGCGAGACGGGATTCGAACCCGCGACCCTCGCCTTGGCAAGGCGATACTCCACCACTGAGCCACTCGTGCATAAGGTATGTACCTTCAAAACCACACACAAACTATCTTTTTCCATTCCAATAACTCTCTAAGGTCAAGCTTTCGACCGATTAGTAACAGTCAACTCCACACATCGCTGTGCTTCCATCTCTGCCCTATCTACCTCATCGTCTCTAAGGGGTCTCTCACTCTTTCGAGTATGGATATCTCATCTTGAGGGGGGCTTCACGCTTAGATGCCTTCAGCGTTTATCCCT
>OIBR01000619.1_pt1 | contig 11271 bp, 8 predicted proteins | sample 1581101 | NCBI WGS metagenome assembly OIBR01 (sample SAMEA3882522, study PRJEB24775) | human gut metagenome | biome: human-associated habitat; feature: intestine environment; material: feces | place: Netherlands | collected 2009/2010
CGCGCCTTGTTGCGGATGGAGACGTGGCTCGCTGGTGCGGACGATTGGTCGCTCACTACGGAGGCACCAAGGCGCTGGTCGTGTTGGGCGGTGACAAGCATACGCGTGATGAGCTCGTCTCGGCGGCACTCGGCTCGCTCGATCGCGCCCTGCTCGAACGCGTGCTTTTTCGCTGCGACTCGGTTGAGAGCGACGGGGGAGACGAGCTGATCGACGAAGCCGTGGCCCTGGCGACCGACGAAGGCGTGGACTTTGTCCTGGCGATCGGCGATGCCGATACTGCCGGCTTTGCGCGCGAACTCGCTCGTCGCATGGCCGTGCTCGATGCCGGCGAGGACGGCTTTGTTCCCTACGGTTGCATTGTCTCGGAGGGCAAGGTGCCTGCTGCCGCGGGAGCCGGCGAGGTTCCCGTTTTTGCCATTATCGCTCCCGAACTGCTTGAGGGCATTGGGTCTCCTCTGCGCGAGTTGCTCGGCAGCGTGTGCGCCGCGGCCTAGTACCTGCCAGGAAGGGACAGGTTAATTTTGGTAGGTAAAGCGTTTGACCTGCCAAAATAAACCTGTCCCTTTTTGGTCGGTCGCCGTTTGGGGGCGGATTGGCAACGCTCGCTGATTACGGTCTTGACCTGCGCTAGAATAGAGGCATCTGATTATCCGGGCGCATGGAGGTATGCGCCCGTATGTTGAGGAGGACTTTATGGCAACTGTTGCCGCACCTATCGACGCTACGTCGACCGCCGCTTGGAAGGCGCTCGAGGCCCATCAGGAGAAGCTCGAGGCCGAGGGTATCGACCTTAAGGCATGGTTCGCTGCCGATGCGGAGCGCGTGAACAAGCTGAGCTTTGATGCCGGTGACCTGCACTTCGACCTGTCCAAGAACCTGGTGACCGATGAGACCGTCAAGCTGCTGTGCGATCTTGCCCGCGAGGTGAAGCTCGAGGAGCGCCGTGACGCCATGTTCTCCGGCGAGCACATCAACACCACCGAGGACCGCGCCGTCCTGCACACCGCACTGCGCCGCCCGGCAACCGAGAAGGGCCAGCTCATCGTCGACGGCCAGGACGTCGTCGCTGACGTGCACGAGGTCCTCGACCGCATGTATGCCTTCGCCGAGCGCGTTCGCTCCGGTGAGTGGAAGGGCGTTACCGGCAAGAAGATCGAGCACCTGGTGTCCATCGGCATCGGTGGCTCCGATCTGGGCCCGGTCATGGCCTACGAGGCCCTGCGTCCCTACGCCGACGCCGGCATCGACTGCCGCTACATCTCCAACATCGACCCGAACGACCTGGCCGAGAAGACCAAGGGCCTCGATCCGGAGACCACCCTGTTCATCATCGTTTCCAAGACCTTCACCACCCTGGAAACCCTGACCAACGCCCGTGAGGCCCGCACCTGGCTGCTCGAAGAGCTCAAGGCCAAGGGCGCCATCGACGGTTCCGACGCCAAGAACGCCGAAGCCATCAAGAAGCACTTCGTCGCCGTCTCCACCAACCTGGAGAAGGTCGCCGAGTTCGGCATCGACCCGAACAACGCGTTCGGCTTCTGGAACTGGGTCGGCGGCCGTTACTCCGTCGATTCCGCCGTCGGCACCTCCCTCGCCGTGGTCTTCGGCCCGGCCCGCTTCGAGGAGTTCCTGCACGGCTTCCACGAGATCGACGAATACTTCGCCAACACCCCGTTCGAGAAGAACGTCGTCGTGCTGCTCGGCATGCTGAACGTGTGGTACCGCAACTTCTTCAAGGTCGCCTCCCACGCCGTGCTGCCGTACGACCAGTACCTGCACCGCTTCCCGGCCTACCTGCAGCAGCTGACCATGGAGTCCAACGGCAAGTCCGTGCGTTGGGACGGCACCCCGGTCACCTCCGAGACCGGCGAGATCTTCTGGGGCGAGCCGGGCACCAACGGCCAGCACGCCTTCTACCAGCTGATCCACCAGGGCACCCAGCTCATCCCGGCCGACTTCATCGCGTTCGTGAACACCCCGAACCCGACCAAGGACGGCGACCAGGACGTGCACGAGCTGTTCCTGGGCAACTACTTCGCCCAGACCAAGGCCCTGGCCTTCGGCAAGACCGCCGACGAAGTGCGCGCTGAGGGCACCCCGGAAGAGATCGTCCCGGCCCGCGTGTTCACCGGCAACCGTCCGACCACCTCCATCTTCGGCGTGGCTCTGACCCCGTTCGCGCTCGGCGAGCTCATCGCCCTGTACGAGCACATCACCTTCGTCGAGGGCACCGTGTGGGGTCTGGACTCCTACGACCAGTGGGGCGTCGAGCTCGGCAAGCAGCTTGCCAAGCAGATCACCCCGGCCATCTCCAAGGATGACGACGCCCTGGCCGCCCAGGATCCGTCCACCCAGTCCCTGATCAAGTTCTACCGCGCCAACCGTGAGTTCTGATTCCGCTGCGTTGCATCAGAACTCACGGTTGCGCGCGCCGCACGGTGTTGTCTGGTGAACGGTCTGGCGACCGTTCATGCCGCGAGTTCTGATCTTCCATCGAAACGTGGCGTCTAGCGCGTACGTGGCATACCCCATCCGTGTCTTACGGATGGGGTATTTTTGATTATTGCTGTGCCGAAAGGCGGGACGCCGCATAATCCCGCTTTTCTTTGGGTCCAGCCGGAACGGTCGCAGGTAACTCCGGCCGTGCTTTATCGCAATATTTCCGGCGGATCGGCAACCCTTCGCAGGCAGACCTGCGGAGTGGAAGAACAGGCTGAGCCGGCAATCGCAAGAACGCCGTACGAAGCCCTTACCTGTGCGCCGATATGCGGCGGCGACTCGAGGAAACACAATGGTTAACGCTATTGAGGCATTTGACGCCAAGCACATGAAGCCGGCCGAGGAAATCCCGGCTTTCCGTCCCGGTGACACCGTCGAAGTCAACGTGAAGATCAAGGAAGGCAACAACTCCCGTATCCAGGCCTTCACCGGCGTGGTGATCGCTCGTCAGGGCGGCGGCGTCCGTGAGACCTTCGTGGTCCGCAAGATCAGCTTCGGCACCGGTGTCGAGCGCCGCTTCCCGCTGCACTCCCCGGCCATCGATTCCATCAAGGTGGTCCGCAAGGGCCGCGTGCGTCGCGCCAAGCTGTACTACCTGCGCAACCTGCGCGGTAAGGCCGCTCGTATCGTCGAGCGCCGCGACAACTCCGAGAAGTGAGTTCGAATCGCAAATAAAGCGTGAAATCGGCTCTTCGGCAACCCGTCGAGGAGCCGATTTTCTATATTGGGCCGCTATGATAGGGGCCAGTGCGTGAAACCGGACGGTAAGGAATCCCATGAAGCATGCCAGAAGAAGAGTCGAAAGCGAGGAAAGCTTCGGCTTACGAGACACCCTGATCTGGTGCGGCATACCCATCGTCATCGTGCTGCTGGTGCGCATGTTCCTGTTCGGCTTCTACGTGATTCCGTCCGGCTCCATGCTGAACACCATCGAACCGGGCGACCGGGTCATCACCAGCAAACTCACCCCCAAAGTCTTCAAGCTCCAGCGCGGCGACGTGGTGGTCTTCAAGGACCCTGACCATTGGCTGCAGCAGGAGAACAGCGGCCGATTCGGCGGCGACTACCTCATCAAACGACTTATCGGCCTGCCCGGTGACACCGTGGCCTGCGAGGGGCCCGGCAAGCCGGTCACGGTCAACGGCGTGGCCATCGACGAAACTTCGTACATCCGCTCCGGCGTGGACCCCAGCTCCTTCGCGTTCAGTGAAAAAGTGACTGCGGGACATGTGTTCGTCATGGGCGACAATCGCGCCAATTCCGCTGATTCCCGCTACCATCAGGACGATTCCTCGCACGGCCTCGTGCCGGTTTCCGACGTGGTCGGCGTCGGTCTGGTCAAGTATTGGCCGCTGAACCACATCAGCACGCTGGACGCGCATCACGACGTGTTCAAGGACGTGCCGGAAGGATCTGCCGACTGATGTCCGTTTCCGTAGTGCCCACGCTGGATATGGAACGGGCGATCGCGGCCTCCGGTTTCGATGTGATCGTCGGTTTCGACGAGGTCGGCCGCGGTTCGCTCGCCGGTCCCGTCATGGTCGGTGCCGCCGCAATCCGCACGTGCGACCTGGCCGGTTCGTCGCCGCTGCAAGTGCCCGACGGCGTGGCCGATTCCAAAATGCTGACGGAACACCGCCGCGAAGCCATATTCGAAGAGCTTAAATCGTGGTGCGCGTCCTGGGCGGTCGGCTCGGCCAGCAACACGGAAATCGACGATTGGGGCATCTCCTATGCGCTTGGCATCGCCGCATTGCGCGCACTCGGCCAAGCGGAAGAGAAACTCGGCATCGACGGCGATGGCATGCTTGACGGCAAGCCGGTGAAGGTTGGTGCGATCCTCGACGGACCGAACGACTACATCACCAAAGCGCTGAACACCTTCGACGCGCCTGACGTGCCGGTTCCTGCGGAAGTCTCTACCAAAGTGAAGGGCGACAGGTACTGCGCCACCGTGGCCACCGCAGCCGTCATCGCCAAAGTCACGCGAGACCGGCTCATGGTCGAACTGGGAGCGCAACCCCAATATGAACCCTATGAATGGGCCCACAACAAGGGTTACGGTTCGGCCGCACACCGTGACGCCATCGCTGAATTCGGGCCCAGCGACCTGCACCGCCTCTCCTGGCATCTCGTCTGACATACGGCATCTCATCCGCAGTCCGCGATTACGCTAATCCTTGCGGATGATGCATGCCGGAAGGAAACCTGTAAGTTCATCCCGCCGTCTGATGGCCGGGACCAATCCGTTTCCGTACCGTAGGAAACATGGAACACATACTTCACGCGACCGATCTGGTCATGGATTATTCGACCCAACAGGCGACACCGAACGCCACACACATGCTGGCGCTCAATCACGTGGATTTCGGCATCCAGGCAGGCGAAAGCATCGCGGTCATGGGACCGTCCGGTTCCGGCAAATCGACGTTACTGCACGCACTCGCCGGCATCATCACCCCGACAGCCGGCAATGTGATGTTTCGCGGTGCCAACCTGGCGCGGTTGAGCGACGCTGACCGCACCAAACTGCGCCGCAGCGCCTTCGGCTTCGTCTTCCAATCCGGACAACTGCTGCCGGAACTGCCGGCCATCGAAAACATCGCGTTGCCGATGATGCTGGGCGGCGCAAGCTACCAGCAGGCCACCGACACGGCCATGCTATGGCTGGAACGATTGGGATTGCGCCAGCTCGCGCAACAACGTCCCGGCGAAATGAGCGGCGGCCAGATGCAGCGCATCGCCATCGCACGTGCGCTCGCCGCGCAGCCGGCAGTCATCTTCGCCGATGAACCGACCGGCGCGCTCGACCAGACCACCGGCCACGAAATCATGAGCATTCTCATGCGGACCGCACGACAGACCGGCGCGGCCGTGGTCGTGGTGACGCACGATTCGAACGTGGCCGCATTCTGCGATGCCACCGTTACCATGCGTGACGGCAGGCTGAGCTCGCCGCAGCAATCCCAACCTACCGCCGGAGGCGCACGATGAACATGTTCCGATTATGGCGATTGTTCCACCGCTCCGGCACCCGCGGCACATCCAGCCGCACCTCTGCGCTGGCCATCGTTGCCTTCGCATCCGCTACCGCCGTCTTCCTAACCGTGCTCGGAGGCCTGCATGGCTTCATCTGGCGGGCCTCCGCCGACCACACGTTCGGTTGCATGATCAATTCCAACAGGTGCGCGCCCGGTACATACGAAACATGGTCCAAAACCCTGGCGCACGCCGACAAGCTCGTCGCCACGGTCGGCGACGGCCATTGGACGGCCGACCAGGCCACAACCGTCATGAACACCTATTCCGACGGCTATGTGCTGCTCGCCGCATTCGCTAGTCTGCTACTCATCGTGCCGTTCGTGGCGCTCGCCGGCTCGGCGGCCCGTCTCGCGGCCTCCCGCAGGGACGCACGTCTCGCCGCACTGCGACTTGCGGGCGCCACCACCGCGCAGGTCACGAAACTCACCGCGCTCGATGCGGGTGGCCAGGCTCTGCTTGGCGCGCTGGTCGGCATGGCCGGCTACTTCGCGCTGATACCGGCGATCATGCTGCTCGACTTCCAAAACCAGCATTTCACCTTCGAACAGTTGTGGGTGGGACTGCCTGCTCTGGCGGCCGTGACCGTCGGAGTCACGCTGCTTGCCTTGGTCTCCGCGCTGGTCGCCCTACGCCGCGTGGCCATCACCCCGCTTGGCGTGACGCAACGTACCGGACAACCCATGCCGTCCGCATGGCGCGCACTGATTTTCCTTGCCGTGTTGGCCGTAGGCTACCTGCTGCTCAACAGCATCTCCGCATTCGCGCACTTGGGTCAGATGGTGGTCTACGCCATCATCTTCGGCGTCTTCTTCCTCGGTTTCGCCATGGTGAACGTCGTCGGTACCTGGGTGGTGGCGATGCGCGCCAGATCGCGTGCGAAACACCCGAAGGACGCGGCCACTATGATTGCCATGCGCCGTATCCTCGACAATCCCAAGCGTGCTTGGCGCAACGTGTCCGGTGTGGCGCTCGCTGTGTTCATCGCGGGGATGACGTCGGTGTGCGGATTGCTTGCCACCGGAATCGGAGGCAACCACGACCCGTTCGACCCATCTATGCTGTACATGCGCGATATAGCGATGGGTGGTTTCCTGACGCTCGCCTTTGCCGCGGTGCTCGCCGCCGTCAGTTCCGGCGTGATGCAGACGGGCAACGTCTACGACCAGGCCGACGAGTACCGCATGCTTGCGTTGGAAGGCACGGATGAGGCGACGCTCGACAAGGCACGCATGATGGAAGTGATCACCCCGCTCAACACGGTGATGGCCGTTTCATTGGGGTGCTCGGTGTTGTTGCTGTTTCCGATTCTGGCAACGTCGTTGCTCAATCCGGCTTCGTTGCTTACGTTGGCCGCGGGAATCGGCTTGTGTTATGCGCTGATGGTGCTCGGAGGGTGTGCCGCGAATCATGCGGCGCACGGGCTCGGTTATGCCGGCTACCGTATGGACGATTGATGGCCTCGCCGCGGCGGTCGTGGATACCGCGGCGAGGACTGGCGAGGTCAGCCGAGGAGCACCGCGATGATTGCGATGAAAATCGGCGATGACAGCGTCGAGAAAAGAATGCCGTCGCGTGCGAACGACAGACCCACGTTGTACCGCGCCGCGTAGTTGTAGACGTTCTGCCCGGTCGGCAATGCGGCGAGCACCACGCATGCGTACAGCGTGGCGCCACGGAAGCCCATCACGAAATACGACAGCAGGAACGCGATGGTCGGCATCACGATGTTCTTCAAAGCGGCCACCGTGAACACCGCCGGAATATTCGACTTGTCCTGCAACGGCTTCGTGCCGTGCAACGACATGCCGAACGCCATCAGAATCATCGGCACCGCGGAATCGCCGATCATATCGATCGGGTCGTAGATGAAGCTCGGAATCACGAAATAGCCGACCTTCGCGGAAATCGCGGACACGGCGATGCCCAGCAGCGAGCCGATGAGCAGCGGCTGATGCAACGGTTGTTTCAGGATCTCCTTCGCGGAGACCTTGCCTTTGGTGGTCACGTCGAGTACGGTCAGGCCGATCGGCGTGAACACCGCCTGCTGCATGACCAGAATCGGCGCGACAAGCGCTGGATTGCCCAGAATGTACGTGGCTATCGGCAGGCCGATGTTGTTCGAGTTCAGATACAGCGAATTCAGTGCGCCGATGGTGGCGTCCGCGGCTTTCATATGGAAGAACAGCCGGTTGAGAATCAGGAAGACCACGCCCACCAGCAGCGCCGAAAAAAACGCCACGACGATGGAGGAGTGGAAAATCTCGAAGATCTTCTCCTTGGACAGGATGGCGAACATCAGGCACGGGCTCGACACGAAGAAGCTGAACCTGTTGAGCACCATCTGCGCGGTCGGCCCGCCGATGCGCATGCGCGCGGCCACATAGCCGGTGGCGATGACGATGCCGATGACGCAGAAACCTTCCATCGCGCTTAACAGACCCGGCATTGCACTCTCCTTTTCGCTGCGGCCGTTGCCTCGGACCGCTACCTAGTGTGTCACCAAGCGCACGACAGCATGGCCGACCGTCTCAAAAGCACGCCCGAAATGCGATTGTCACCGGCTTTTGCCGGATAATGGACGGCATGAGCGAACTTACGATTGGATTTTCCGCTTCCGCCAGCAAACAGGAGCAGTTGAACGAGCTGATGGGGCAGATCATGGGCTGCTATTCCGTCAGCGATGACGAAGGCCCGTTGACGGACGCCGTCGAGGTGTTCCTGAAAAAACAGCCGCATCTGACGGTGCGCAGGCACGGCGACACATTGGTGGCATCCACCGATTTCGGCCGCGAGCGCCGCGTGATTCTTGCCGGCCATCTCGACACGGTGCCGGTGATCGACAATTTCCCGCCGAAATGGCTTCAGCCGGGCGATCCGCTGATTCGCGAGGACGTGGCGGCCGGTCATGAGCATGAGCGTGTGATCTGGGGTCGTGGCGCCACCGATATGAAGGGTTCCGACGCGGTCATGCTGTATCTGGCGGCCACGCTGACGGATGCGAAATACGATTTGACGTACGTGTTTTACGACCATGAGGAAGTCGCGGCCGAGAAGAACGGCCTGCGCAAGGTGGTCGAGTCGCATCCGGATTGGATCACCGGCGATTTCGCGATCATCGGCGAGCCGACCGATTGCGGCATCGAGGGCGGCTGCAACGGCACGATGCGATTCGACGTGATCACGCACGGCGTTGCCGCGCATTCGGCCCGCGCCTGGATGGGCAAGAACGCGATCCACGCGGCGGCCGAGATTCTGAACCGTTTGAACGCGCATGAGAACCGCGCCATCGAAGTGGATGGCCTGACCTATCAGGAGGGCCTGAACGCCACGCTGATTTCCGGCGGCAAGGGTACCAATGTGATTCCCGACGAGTGCCGTGTGCACGTCAACTACCGGTTCGCGCCGGACAAGTCGCTCGCCGAGGCGAAGGCGCTGATGATCGGCGCGGATGCGGGCGCGAAACTCGGCAACGGCGAGCATCAGGCCACTGGTGGCGTGTTCGAAGGCTTCGGCATCGAGATGAAGGACGAATCGCCGAGCGCACGTCCGGGCCTCAATTCGCCGCTTGCCCAATCGCTGGTATCGCTTGTCAAGGAACGTACCGGTCGTGACCCGCTTGCCAAGCTGGGTTGGACGGATGTGGCGCGTTTCGCGATTCTGGGCATTCCGGCCGTGAATCTCGGCGCGGGTAGCCCGCTGCTGGCTCACAAGCAGGACGAGCAGCTGCCGGAGACCGATCTGCTGCTCATGGCCGACCTGCTGGAGGACTGGCTGCGTTGAATCGCCGTTGAGTCGTTGCTGAGCTGCCGTTGAATCGCCGGTAATTCGCTGCCGCGGGCTTGCCGCAGAACCACTATTGGTCCACCGTTGAACCGCTGCTGAACCACTATGCCGGCGCACGTTCATTCACGGCGTGTCAACGCGAATCATTGGAAAACGGAGCGTGCAGGGGGAATAAATTTCCCGTCCTGTCACGCTCCGTTGTTTTTTGTGTCATACTTATAAACGGTGGTTCTGCAAAACCGCCGACGCATCCGATGGCGTTGATCCCCTCGCGTGAATGTTCTGTGAGTCGCGAGCGCAGGTGTCCGCCGTCGCATGATGAAGACTTTTGACGGAAGTTGCTTCCTACGGGCGCCATGATGCGCGGCCACGGTGAGAGCGTGGTGTGAGAACCGTTGGGGCTTGAGTGAAGGCGATGCGATTGCAGCGCGTTGCCGAGGAGCGTTGTGCCTACTACCAATGAGGGCCTCGATCAGGTCGAGGCTGTTGTGTCATCCGATAATTCAACCAATAATGCGGCAAGCAGTGCGGGTTCTGTGTCTGCCGATCCGGCTCCGCGCCGCCGTCGTGGAGGTCGCCGCGTGGTGCGTGGCGTAGGTGCCGCGGGCGCGTCTTTGGAGCTGAAGGTCGAGGAGCATGCCAAAGCCCCCTTGTTTGAGGAACCGAAGCTTGAGCCTGTCCAGCCTGCGCGTGATTCCGCCGATTTCAATGATGCTGATGACGCCGAGCCGTCGCGTCCGCGTCGTCGTCGCGTGACCCGTTACGATGACGACGATGAGATGCGTGACGATCGTCCGCGCCGTCGCCGTCGTTCTTCCGTGGACGTGCAGGACGAGGACGATCGTCCGTCGCGTCGCCGTCGCCGTATCAGCGACGAGCCGCGTGATGACCGTGACGGTCGTGACGATTACGGCAATCGCGGCAATCGTGACGAATCATCCGAAGACCGTGCGCTCGACGCCGTCAGCGCGTTGCCGGAAGGCCATGAGACGCGTCATAATCCGCGTCCGATGACGTCGCTGCTGTTCCAGGAGCCGATTCTGCCGGCCGCCCCCGCGGGCCGCGGATCGTCCGACGATGACGATGCTGACGATACGGGCCGCAGAGGTTCGGACGATGCCCGTGACAGCCGTGATGACCGCGACGATGACCGTCCGACTCGTCGCCGCCGCCGTCGCAGCCACGACACGGCATACACGGACCGCACGGACGCTTCGAATGACGGTCGCGGCCGTGATGACGGCAATGACCGCAACAACGACGCCGAAGACGATGATCATGGCGATTCCCGTCGTTCCCGTCGTTCCCGTCGTCTGAACGCGCAGGAACGTCGTGCCGCTGCCGAAGTGGAGCAGATCGAGGAGGACCTGGTCCTCGATGGCATCACGTATGCGCCGATCGATGACGAGTCCCGCAATGGAAACGATGATGATGACGAGCAGCCGACGCGTACCCGTCGCCGCCGTCGCGGACGCGGCAACCATGAGGAAGCCGACGAGCAGCAGACCTCCGAACGCGAATCCCGTCGCCGTCATGAGGATGACGATGAGGAAGAAGTATACCGTCTGGTAACGAGCATCCGGGGCAATTCCCTGGAAAACCGGATCAGCATCGAGTCGCCGCTCGGAAAAGCGATCGAAGGACACCATGTGGGTGACCAGGTGGAAGTGAAGGTCAACGATAAGAGCAGCTATGTGGTGGAGATCCGGAAGATCGAGAAAACGGGAGAAGAGGATTCGGATCGGATTCGTAGTTATTAGTTGCAATACAAAGGAGAGTTTTGATTACTATGAAATTTGAAGAATTATGTGATGCACGTTATTCACTTCGTAAATTTGACAGCCGGCCGGTTGAGGCGGAAAAATTACAGAAAGTGCTGGAGGCAGGACGCAAAGCCCCGACGGCACATAACTTACAGCCACAGCGCTTTTTCGTGATGCAGAG
>OIBR01000628.1_pt1 | contig 11178 bp, 9 predicted proteins | sample 1581101 | NCBI WGS metagenome assembly OIBR01 (sample SAMEA3882522, study PRJEB24775) | human gut metagenome | biome: human-associated habitat; feature: intestine environment; material: feces | place: Netherlands | collected 2009/2010
GGAAAACGCCTTGCCCTTGCAGGGGGCGGGCTTTCCCTCCGAAGTCGGGAAGCCTTTCAAAACTGCGGTGCTGTAATCCGAAGCGGCGGCTTATGCCGTCAATCCGCTAAATCCAAAGTAATATGAAAGAGAAAAGGAAAAGCAAATCAGGGAGAAATCCCAAACTTGATCCGGCGGTGTACCGTTACACCGTCCGTTTCAATGAGGAGGAACACAACCGTTTCCTCGCCATGTTCGGAAAATCGGGTGTCTATGCACGGTCGGTTTTCCTCAAGGCGCACTTCTTCGGACAGCCGTTCAAGGTGCTTAAGGTGGACAAGACGCTGGTGGACTATTACACCAAACTGTCGGATTTTCATGCACAGTTCCGTGCCGTGGGTACGAATTACAACCAAGTCGTGAAGGAACTGAGGCTGCATTTTTCAGAGAAAAAGGCGATGGCGTTGCTCTACAAATTAGAGCAACACACCGTCGAACTCGTGAAACTGAGCCGCCGGATTGTGGAACTTTCAAGGGAAATGGAGGCGAAATGGTCGCAAAAATCAGTGTAGGAAACTCGTTGTACGGCGCGATTGCCTATAACGGGGAGAAGATTAACGAGGCGCAGGGGCGGTTGCTTACGACCAACCGCATCTACAATGACGGTTCGGGAAAGGTGGACATCAACAAGGCGATGGAGGGTTTTCTCACCTTCATGCCGCCACAGATGAAGGTGGAGAAGCCGGTGGTGCATATTTCGCTCAACCCGCATCCGGAGGATGCGTTGACCGATGCGGAATTGCAGGATATAGCCCGCGAGTATCTGGAAAAACTCGGTTTCGGCAACCAGCCTTATCTTGTTTTCAAGCACGAGGACATCGACCGCCACCACCTGCACATCGTGACGGTTCGGGTGGACGAGAACGGGAAATGTATCAGCGACAAGAACAACTACTATCGTAGCAAACAAATCACCCGTGAGCTGGAGAAGAAATACGGGCTGCACGATGCGGAGCGCAGGAACCGCCGTCTTGACACGCCGCTAAGCAAGGTGGACGCATCGGCAGGCGATGTGAAGAAACAGGTAGGCAACACCGTGAAAGCTCTGAACGGGCAGTACCGTTTCCAGACGATGGGCGAATACCGTGCGCTCCTTTCCATCTATAACCTGACGGTGGAGGAAGCGAGGGGTAACGTGCGCGGACGGGAATATCACGGGCTGGTCTATTCCGTCACGGACGGCAGGGGCAACAAGGTGGGCAACCCGTTCAAGTCCTCGCTCTTCGGGAAGTCCGCAGGCTATGAAGCCATGCAGAAGAAGTTTGTACGTTCCAGATCGGAGATTAAGGACAGGAAACTGGCAGACATGACGAAACGTACCGTTCTTTCCGTGCTGCAAGGCACTTATGACAAGGATAGGTTTGTTTCCCAACTTAAAGAGAAGGGCATCGACACCGTACTGCGCTACACGGAGGAAGGGCGCATCTACGGGGCTACCTTCATCGACCACCGCACGGGGAGTGTGCTGAACGGTTCGCGCATGGGCAAGGAGCTTTCGGCGAATGCCTTGCAGGAACACTTCACCCTGCCATACGCCGGACAACCGCCGATACCGTTATCCATCCCTATGGATGCTGCGGACAAGGCACACGGACAGACCGCATACGACCGTGAAGACGTATCGGGCGGAATGGGCTTGCTCACTCCCGAAGGTCCGGCGGTAGATGCCGAGGAAGAGGCTTTCATCCGGGCGATGAAGCGCAAAAAGAAGAAAAAGCGCAAGGGCTTGGGTTTGTAATCGGAGTATCAACAATTAAAAAATCAATGTATGTCACAACAAGAAGACGATTTGAGGGCATTGGCGAAAATCATGGATTTTCTGCGTGCCGTGAGTATCATTTTAGTGGTCATGAACGTGTACTGGTTCTGCTACGAAGCCATCCGGCTATGGGGCGTGAACATCGGTGTGGTGGACAAAATCCTTCTGAACTTCGACCGCACGGCGGGGCTGTTCCATTCCATTCTGTACACGAAACTGTTTGCCGTCCTGCTGCTTGCCCTGTCCTGTCTGGGTACGAAAGGGGTCAAGGGCGAGAAAATCACTTGGGGAAGAATATGGACGGCACTCGCCGCCGGATTCGTGCTGTTTTTCCTCAACTGGTGGATACTGGCTCTGCCGCTGCCGGTTGAAGCGGTGACGGGCTTGTATATCCTTACCATCGGCACGGGCTATGTCTGTCTTTTGATGGGCGGGCTGTGGATGAGCCGCCTGTTGAAACACAATCTGATGGAGGATGTTTTCAACAACGAGAATGAGAGTTTCATGCAGGAAACGAGGCTCATCGAAAGCGAGTATTCGGTCAATCTGCCCACACGCTTCTATTACAAAAAGCGTTGGAACAATGGCTGGATCAATGTGGTGAATCCCTTCCGTGCGTCCATCGTGTTGGGTACGCCGGGCAGCGGCAAGTCATACGCCGTGGTAAACAATTTTATCAAGCAACAGATTGAAAAGGGCTTCTCGATGTATGTATATGACTTCAAATTCAGTGACTTGTCCACCATAGCCTACAACCATTTGCTGAACCACCCGGAGGGCTACAAGGTGAAGCCGAAATTCTATGTGATCAATTTCGACGACCCGCGACGCTCACACCGTTGCAATCCCATACACCCGGATTTCATGGAGGATATTACGGACGCTTACGAGAGTGCCTACACGATAATGCTTAACCTCAATAAAACTTGGGTGCAAAAGCAGGGCGACTTCTTCGTGGAGTCACCTATCATTTTGTTTGCCAGCATTATCTGGTATCTCAAAATCTATCAGAACGGGAAGTATTGCACGTTTCCCCATGCCATCGAGTTTTTGAACCGCCGCTACGAGGATATTTTCCCGATACTGACCTCTTACCCGGAGCTGGAAAACTACCTTTCCCCGTTCATGGATGCTTGGCTCGGAGGGGCTGCGGAGCAGCTCATGGGGCAGATAGCGTCGGCGAAAATCCCGCTTTCGAGGATGATTTCCCCGCAGCTCTATTGGGTGATGTCGGACAGCGAGTTTACGCTGGACATCAACAATCCCGAAGAGCCGAAAATCCTATGCGTGGGCAACAATCCCGACCGTCAGAACATCTACGGGGCGGCTCTCGGATTGTATAACTCCCGTATCGTGAAACTCATCAACAAGAAGGGAATGCTGAAGTCATCGGTCATCATCGACGAGCTGCCCACGATATACTTCAAGGGGTTGGACAACCTTATAGCCACCGCCCGAAGCAACAAGGTTGCCGTGTGTCTGGGATTTCAGGATTTCAGCCAGCTGGTGCGCGACTACGGTGATAAGGAGGCGAAAGTGGTGATGAATACGGTCGGTAACATTTTCTCCGGGCAGGTGGTAGGTGAAACGGCAAAGACACTATCGGAACGGTTCGGTAAGGTGTTGCAGAAACGGCAGTCTATCTCCATCAACCGGCAGGATGTTTCCACCTCCATCAACACGCAGATGGATGCGCTCATTCCGCCGAGCAAGATTTCCGGTCTGACGCAGGGAATGTTTGTCGGTTCGGTGTCCGACAACTTCAACGAACGTATCGAACAGAAAATTTTTCACTGCGAGATTGTGGTGGATGCCGAGAAGGTGAAGCGGGAGGAACGTGCCTACAAGAAAATTCCGGTCATTACCGATTTCACGGACGAGGACGGCAACGACCGCATGAAAGAAACGGTGCAGGCGAACTACCGGCGTATCAAGGAAGAGGTGAAGCAGATTGTGCAGGAGGAACTGGAGCGCATCGCGGGCGATGATAACCTGAAATATCTGTTGCAGCAGAAGTAAATAAAAAAATGAAGAAAGGCTTACCATAAACCTTTCTTCATTTTTTTAGAACTTAAGCATTATCCATACTTACTAAGATTCCGTTTTCCAAAATTTTTTGCAATGGAATTTTCTTTAAGATTTCTTGATAAGTGCTATAGAAGTCATTATCAAGTCCTATATAAACAATATTGTCATGTAATTCTTCTATAACACTAATATGTGAATGCAATTTGCACTTTTTATCAGAACAATCTGATACGATACTTTTAATTCGTTCCAACTTATTTAATAAATCATCATATTGAGATAACCCTTTTGTAGTTGGTTGTATTTGATAATTAGTTTTCTTTGCCGGTTGTATATTATGTTCAGGATCTAATAATACTATGTGAAATATAGAAGAATCCCGATCAAAATAACCTACAATACGCCCCGTACTTTTTGTTATCGAAAATTGCATTATTGGAAAATCTGTCTCATTGTCCAATATTTCTTTTGGTAGCCAATCTAAATCTTTTCGTTGAATAGGAATGTTTTTAGCACTCCAATCTATTGGATGACATCTTAATGCAATACTACCTCTATTTTCTTCTAATACTTCTTGCGGTGTCATAGTACCCAAAGCACCTAATCTTTCAAGAAGCCCAATATGCCATCCCTTAGAACACTCTCCAATCTGAAAATTAGGTATCTGCTTAAAGTAAGAGAAGGAAAAAGTTATCTTCCTTCTCTTTAACTCATTTTCTTGTTCTTTGGTAACTAATGATTTGTTTCCGTATTTAGGAGAATCTGAATTAAGATTTAATAGTTTCCCATTTTTTCCCATAATACTCAATCATTAGTTCTGGAGTAATAACCTTGTCACAACGCTCATTTACATTTAAATCTCCACGTGTTTCAATCCAAGGCATCTCATTGTGGGACAATCGTTCTAATTCAGCACCGCTATATTTAAGATAATTCTCCAATATAAAGTCAATGAATTCAGCGTCTTCTGATGATAAACTCACATTGTGATTCATGCAATCATCAATATTGATTTCTGAATAGAGATATTTTGTAGAATTAAATCGATTGTAGATTTCTCGATTTACCGGACCATGAATCCATGCTTCAAACTCGCCGTCAAACATAGGTTTTTTATTGATACCATAAGACCATGCTTGAACATAATACAATAACTTCTGCAACTTTAAATTTATTAAAGACGCAAATCTATCTTCCGATTTTACTCGTAAGATAATGTAGTCTGTTATATCGTGTATTGAGTTCATCTGAATTATGACTATATCAATTTCAATGCAAAGTTAATATCTTTTTCTAATATAACAAAATAATGAATTGAATTGATGTGATTTATTCTAATGAATTTGTTTTTTATCTCCTCATACGATCCAACTCATCATCGCGCAGCATCCTCTCGTTCAATTTCTCCTGCATTCTGTCAAGGAAGTAGGTGCGGCTTTCGTTCTTCCGGCGTTTGATATCGGTGTAGAAACGGTAGCAGTCCTTCGACTCAACCCCGAATATCTTGTAAAGGAGCGGGGCAAGCTGTTTGAGCGGCATGTTGCCGTTGTTGATGCAGCCCATCTCGTCGATGCCGTAGATAAGTTCCACGAGGTCGATGGCATTGCCCGTCCATTGCAGGAGGCTGGTGGCGGTTTCTGTTGTGTTGTTGGCGGATATCAGTGGCGGCACTTGGGGCGTGGCAAGGAATTTCTGCATCTTCCTCACGAAAGACAGGGCCTTGCTGACATAGGCGGCAATCTCTCTCTTTTCTTCTGACAGGTTGCGCACGGGATGGTGCTGCAACTCGATTTCGATGTAGGCAAGCGCGATGACGGTAAGGTTCGCGTCCATGCTACCGTTACACAGTTCGATCACTTGGGTGGCAAAAGCCGTGTATGCCGTTTCCATATTGCAGTCACCGGCTTCGTTTATCAGGCGGAAAAAGTCGGTTTCCGCCAGCAAGAAATAATTCATGGTTCTGTCAATTTTGAAAATTACACTTTGTTTTCTGCGTGCGCACATGAATATAATTGGCAAAAAACGCGGCAGAAAATAAAAAATCCAACACTCAATTTTACAAAGTACTGGATTTCAGAGGTATAAAATTCAATATTTTTTCACAAGGACAAATTATCTCCGACTTAAATTGTTTGTAATCAGAACATTTATTCTATTCCTGAAAATAGAAATGTATGCTTGCCGCACATTTTGGCTATCTTGCTTTTTTATCAAGGATATAGATAATGCGACATACACCGTTGGAATAGCTTTTCAAGGAGGAAAGCGTCCAGTGTTGCTCTGGCAGAGCCGACTTAAAAAAATGTCGTCCGCTTCCGGATATGAAAGGAACGGTGTATAGTATGATTTCATCCACAGCGTGCATACGCAGTAGTCCGTTTATATAATCTGCCGTATCCAGTGTGGCTTCCGCGAGGTAACGGATGTTTGTGCCGTCTTTTCTCCATTCGTGCAGCATTGAAATGGAATAGTCCGGTGTCACACGGTAAAGGGCTTTCTTCCTGATTTCATCAAGACCGCAACGGTCAAGGCACAAATCCTGATGTGCTTTATCATATAACTCTGAAGAAAGACATCCGTCCATCGTCAGTACGGCGAGAATCTGAACTTTACCCATAATCGTTTCCTTTCGTTAGGCAAGGGTAAAAAAGTAGCGTGCAATTCACACTACCTTCAAGCGATGGCTCTGGTAAAGCCTTTACGGAGAGTACGTGAATGCACGCTATGCGTAAGCATAGCATAAGCATCACGCAATCGTCTCCGTAGTTCCAATTTACCAGATTTTCGCTTGAAACGCCTTGCGGTCTTATCCTATATGTTGGCGGCGAAAAGCTCCTGCCAATCGCCGTTTTTCTCAAATGTTATGCAAAGATAGCCAAATTCAGTGAATTACGGGCTATGATTGCTTGAATTTATATTTAAGTCCATACTCTTCAAGTTTGCTGTATAGTGTTGTCCTGCCTATGCCGAGCAGTTCTGCGGCGACACTCCGGTTGCCGTTTGCCTGTTTCAACGCACGCAATATCCGCTCCTTATCCTCCGCGTCATTGCGCAAGGCGAAGCTGACAGTAGAGGTCGGTTTCGTCACGGCAAGTTCCAGATGCTCTTTCATGACAACACCTTCCTGCGCCTGCAATACAGCACCCATAACTTTCTGCCGAAGTTCCCGCACGTTGCCCGGCCATGCGTGTGTCAGCAACGCTTTACGTGCTTCGGAACTGAACCCGCTCACGCTACACTCCAGCTCTCTGTTTGCCATATCACGGAAGAACTCTGCCAGCGGCATGATGTCTTCCTGACAGTCACGCAACGGAGGAACGGTTATCCCGAAGTCGTGCAGGCGGTACAGAAGATCCTGCCGAAAACGCTTTTCATTCACCGCTACTTCCAAATCTTCATTGGTAGCAGCGATGATGCGGACATTGAAATTCCGGTCTGCCTTGTCTCCGACCGGGCGATACCGCCTCTCCTGTATGGCGCGGAGCAACATCTGTTGGGTTTCCAACGCGAGGTTTCCTACCTCGTCCAGAAAAAGCGTGCCGCCTTCCGCCTCATGGAAATATCCTTTCTTGGCATTGTCCGCACCTGTAAACGCTCCCTTGACGTGTCCGAAGAAAGCCGACGGTGCAAGCTCTTTGGAGAGTGAACCGCAGTCCACCGCCACAAATGGCTTGCCTGCACGTTTGCTCTTGTCATGCAACAGATGGGCAATATGCTCCTTACCCGTGCCGTTCTCACCAAATATCATCACGCTCATGTCGGTGGCGGCTACCAGCCTTATCCGGTGCATGATTTTCTGAAAAGCGGAACCTTCACGGGCGAATACAGGCATACGGCGTTGTCCTGCCTGACGTTCTTTCAGTATGGAACGGATCAGGGGGACAAGTTTATCCTCCACAAGCTGTTTGGGAATATAGTCTATCGAGCCGAGTTTCATGCTTTCCACGGCGGTATTAACTTCGGCGTAGTCGGTCATAATGATGAAGGGCTGCATCTTTCCCTCCTTTCGCATCCAGCACAAAAGGTCTATGCCACTGCCGTCAGGCAGACGCAGGTCGGCAACCACGATATCATTATCTGTTGCCTGTTGCAGATGTTTCTTCGCGGTTGAGAGGTGGTAAGCCTTCATATTGCGGTAGCCCTCCCGTGACAGCATATTGCAGACATATTCGCAATACACGATGTTGTCTTCCACCACAATTATTTTTGTCTTATCCATCTTCGTATTTTCTCCTTTCCTCTTCTGCCAACCGTATTATTTCCACTCCCTTATCCAGCACAGCAGTCACGGCATGGCTTAACGCTTCACCATCCGGGAGAGCATCGCCACGAAGCAATCCGTAAAGTACATTCAGCGGTTGGTCGGCACGGAGCACCTCCCACGAACTGCGCAGGTGGTGGATCAGGGAATCCAGCTTTTGCAGGTCTTTTTCTTTTGCTGCATCCCGTACCGCCTGCATTTCCTTTTCTGTTTCAGTTATCAACTTTTCCAGCATGACGGCTTCATTGCCATAGGACAATAAGGCGGAAAAGTCCGGTTTCCCGTCCGGTGTCGCTTTTATGGCACACCTGTCGGAAACCTCCATCAGTTCCGATATGGAGAACGGTTTGAACAGGCATCCGGCAAAGCCTTTTGCCAATAGTTCCCCTTTGTTACAACTGCCCGAAGCGGTTGCCACAACCACCGGGATTGTTGGTGAATTGCCCACGTTGGACGAACGCAACAGTTCCAGCAATTCGAAACCGTTTATACCAGGCATATTCAAGTCTGTCAGCAACAGGCTGTATTCTTTCTGGCGTATCATTTCCATCAGTGCCGCAGCATCGGTGCAAGTGTCGCAGTGTATTCCTTCTTGGGAATACATCTCTTTCAGCATTAGAAGTAATACCTCATCATTGTCAATGGCGACAACATCATGGAATTTATTGTTATGATAAACAGGTGTATTGCTTGTATATCCAAGCTGTTCTTCAGCTTCCTGCATAGAAATTTCAACTGTGAAACGACTGCCTTTCCCTTTCTTGCTGTCCAAACGGATTGTTCCGCCAAGCATCGACACAATATTACGCATTATGGCAAGCCCAAGCCCGAAACCCTCCTTTGCAGCGGCATTTGATAGACGTTCAAACGCACCGAACGCTTGTTTCTGTTCCTCTTCTGTCATGCCTGTACCTGTATCTTCAATGACCAGTGTCAGAACTCCATTATCATATTCAGTAATCAAAGAAACACCGCCTTCTTCTGTGAACTTGACAGCGTTTGACAGCAGGTTATTCCCGATTTGTATTATTCGCTCTTTGTCGGTCAATACAATGGCATCGTGTCCAGTCTTCACGGACAAGGACAACCCTTTGTTCACGGCAACAGGCATGAACTCCGTTTCAAGTGTGTGCGTGATTGCAGAAATCCGGCAGGGTGACAGACGGGGCTGTTCCTTGCCGTTGTCCAGGCGGAAGAAGTCAAGCAAAGTGTTGAGCATATCCCGCATACGGTCGGAGGATTGCAGTATATTTTGGATATATTGCCCATTATTACCGCTATTGCATTCTTTCCGCAAAAGTTCGGTATAGCCGGTTATTGCCGTCAGTGGTGTATGCAACTCATGGGTAATAGTATATACCGCTTTCTTTCGGGAGGTTATGAGTATCTCATTTTGTTGCACGGACTGTTCCAATTGCTCGATCAAATCCGTTGTCTTGCGTTTGTATCGTTTAATGTTCTTTGCATCACGGTGTATGATGATATAGGAAATGACCAACAGCAAAAGAACAAATCCCATCAAGCCGCCTATCTGCATAAATGATTTTTTACGCATGGCTGTTATCTCGCTTTCTCTATTTTGTAAATCAGATTGCACCTTCTTTTCGATTTGGCAAATCAATCCTTGCAGTTGTCTGTTAAGTTCTGCATTACGGGCAGCAAGACTATCGGCTTGTTCTGACAATCGACGGCTCTGCGCATTCTGTTCGTTGACCATGTTTCTATTGGATGAACGGAGCGTAGTCGTTGTTGTCGTTGGCTTCGTTCCCTCTTTTTTGCCGAAGATGCTCAAGAAACCTTTTCGTTTTGGCTTTTTGGACTGTTCCTGCACACTTTTCTGCACAATAACCGGAATTTGATTGGCTATCTTCTTGTTAATAACCTGAGTTCGGGATAAGAAAGTCTTTATAAAAGTTGGTAATCTCAATATTTTTTAGTACCTTTATGGTTGTAAATCAATTAGTTATATAATAAAAAGATACTATAGTTATGGAGATTACCAAGAACAAAATTACTGAAATTTTCTGTATTATCGATGATTTTTGCCAAGAATATGATAAAGAGATTGCCCGCATGTCCATTTGTGAGCAGGACGGGCGTAAGCACCGCAATCGTAAATGGACTATGAGCCGGTCGGAAATTATGACAATACTCATCTGTTTTCATTTCAACACTTTCCGCAACTTCAAGCATTATTACCTCTTCTATGTCAAGATGCACTTGTGCGACTTGTTCCCAAAGCAGCTCTCATATAACCGCTTTATTGAGCTCGAATCCAGAGTCGCGGTAGAGATGATGCTGTTCCTTCAACTGTTTTGCTTTGGCAGATGCACGGGTATAAGTTTCATTGACAGCACATGCATTCCCGTATGCCACAACAAGCGCATAACAAGGAACAAGGTGTTCCGTGGTTATGCAGAAAGAGGTAAGAGTACCATGGGATGGTATTTCGGTTTCAAGTTGCACCTGATATGTAATGAAAGAGGTGAACTGCTTAACTTTATGCTTACGAAAGCGAATGTTGACGATAGGAATACAGATGTTTTTAACAGATTGAGTGATAATGTGTTCGGAAAATTATTCGCAGACAAAGGATATATTTCGCATGGCTTGTTTGAGAGATTGTTTAACGACGGTATAGAAATTGTCACTGGCTTGAAATGCAATATGAAAAACAAGCTCATGCCATTGTATGACAAGATTCTGTTGCGCAAAAGATCTGTCATAGAAACCATCAATGACGAACTTAAGAACGTTGCACAACTTGTACATTCAAGACATCGTAGCGTGTTCAATTTCGTAATGAATGTCCTTTCTGTTTTGGCTGCGTATAGCTTCTTTGAAAAGAAGCCATCCATCAACATTGACTATTGCATAGAGAATGTTAACGGACAGCTTGCTGTTATAAAGTAAACTTCATTTAGACTTTACAATTCTGCATTTTGCCATCCATATTGTTTGGAGGGCAAATGTAATATGCACCTATCGGAAATCTGGCATAGCAAGAAAAACGACTGTCGCTTATCCCGAACTCAGGTTAATAGATTGTTGTTCATCCATTAACCGGACTATCTGGAACATCTGTCGTTCC
>OIBR01000629.1_pt1 | contig 11173 bp, 8 predicted proteins | sample 1581101 | NCBI WGS metagenome assembly OIBR01 (sample SAMEA3882522, study PRJEB24775) | human gut metagenome | biome: human-associated habitat; feature: intestine environment; material: feces | place: Netherlands | collected 2009/2010
GATGGTCAGCGGCAGCGTGGCCACCCATTCGATGGCGCGTTCCAGTCTGCGCGAGCGGATGTGCACGATCACCATGGTGGGCACGAGCAGCACGAGCATGATCAGCACGGTCACCACGCACAGCGCGAGCGAAGCGCCGAGGCCGCTCCACAGGGTGCTCAGGTCGGCGCCGAGCGCGCTGCCGTCGCCGGTGAAGATGGCGATCCACGGGTCGAAGCTCCATTTTCCGGACAACGGGTGTCGGATGGTGAACAGGAACATGGACACCAGCGGCACGAACAGGAACAGCAGCGTCACCGTGAGAATGATGGTTTTGACGATGCGTTGCTTGCCGAGTCTGGCCGCACGCAGCTGCGGCGGCATGGTTTGCGATTCCTGCATGTTCTGCTTTTCCTGCGATTTCGCGCTTACGTTTTGCGCACTTGCGTTCACTGCCATCGTCCTGCCCTCTTTTCCACGGCGTGGCTGATCATCATGACCACCGCCACGACGACGATCATGGCGAAGGCGAGCACCTGCGCGAAGCCTTGCTGGTTCGGGTCCATTTCGTTGCGCATCGCGCCTTGGATCATCAGCGGCACGAGGATCGAACGCTGGGAGAACAGCGCGGCGGCCGTGGCGTATGCGGAGAACGCGGACGCGAACAGCAGCAGGAACGCGGAGATGAATCGCGGCGCCAGAATCGGGCCGGCCACGCGCGTCCAGTATTGGAAGGTGTTGCCGCCGAGGCTTTCCGTGGCTTCGCGCCACTGCGGGCGGATGGAATCGACCGCGGGCAGGAAGATGATGATCATCAGCGGAATCTGGAAGTAGCAGTAGATGGTGATCAGGCCCGGCAGCGAGCTGAGCCAGTTCGGATTCACCACGTAGCCGGTCAGCTGTTTGATGAGCATGGTGCCCACGCCGTTGATGCCGATGGTGGCGATGAACGCGAACGCGAGCATCACGCCGCCGAACTGAGCAAGCACGGAGGAGATGGCGGAGACCATACGACGCAGCAGGCCGTTCGGCTTGGCACCAATGACCAGTGCGTAGGAAGCGAGCGCGCCCACCACTGCGCCGATCAGAGAGGATGCTAAAGACACCAGAATCGAGGTGCCGAATGCGGCGATGGTGTTGGCCTCGAACATCTTATTGAAGTTCGCGAGCGTGAAGTTGCCGCTGCGATCCTGGAATGCACCGACAATCACGATGACGGTGGGTGCGAGCAGGAAGCAGGCGGTGTAGGCGAAGAACGGGAGCGTGGTGGCGAGCGTGCCCAGCTCCTGGCGGTGCTTGGCCATCGCCGAGGAGAGAGGAGAAGCGGGAGTAGCGGACGGACCCGCAGCCTTGGCGGCAGCAGGTCCGTTCGATGCAATGGGTGCGATTGCGGCGGTCATCGGTCTGTGCCTCAGTTGCCGATCGTCTTGTCCCAGTTGTTCTGGAGCCACTCGGTGATGCGGGTGGAGTCGTCGTTGGTGTAGGAGACCGGCTCGCCTTCGATGGTGATGGCGTCCTTCAGAGTGGCCTGGTCGACGGTGCCGTCTTCCTTCATGGAATCGAGCAGCACCGGGTTGGCGCCGCCCTTGAACCACAGGTTCTGGGCGTCGGCGGTGTACAGGTACTCCTCCCACAGGCGGGCGGCGGCCGGGTGCGGCGCGTCCTTGTTGATGGCCTGGTTGTAGTAGCTGACGACCTGGGCCTTCGGGAAGGTCTTGTACTTCCAGTTCACGCCCTTGTCCTTGAGCTCCTTCTTGTAGGAGGCCTGGTTGTAGGTCCAGTCGAAGACCACGCCGGTCTGGCCGGAGTCGATGGTGCCGTCGGTCACGTCGACGGTGGTGAGGTTGCCGCAGTCCTTGAGCTTCTTGAAGAAGTCGAGGCCCGGCTGCAGGTTCTTGATGTCGCCGCCGGCCAGCTGGTTGATCATCAGGTAGCCGTTGAACGCGGCGCCGGCTTCGGCCGGCTTGCCGTTGAGCGCCACGGTTCCGGCGAACTTCGGGTCGGTCAGGTCGTTGATGGACTTGATGTCGCCGTACTTGTCGGCGTTCCAGCCGATGGACATGATGCCGGTGTAGTCGGCGTAGTACTTGCCGTCCTTATCCTTGACGGAATCCGGGATCTTGTCCCAGGCCTGCACCTTGTACGAGGCGAAGTTGTCGGTGCTGGTGGAGGCCACGGCCAGGCCGAGGTCGTACACGTCCGGAGCGGCGTCGGTGCCCTTGTTGGTCTTGCCGGCGTCCACTTCCTCCTTGGAGGAGGCGTTCGGGTTCTGCTCGTTGATCTTGATCTTCGGATACTTCTTCTTGAAGCCGCTGATCACGTCACCGTAGTTGGACCAGTCGTGCGGAAGCGCGATCACGTTGAGCGCGCCTTCCTTTTCGGCAGCGGCCACGAGGCCGTCCATGCCGCCGAAATCGGAGATCGAAGTGGCCTTTGCGGACTTTTCGTCCACTTTCACGGTTTTACCGGTGTTGGAGGCGCTATCGGTGGAATTGGCGTTACCTGATCCGCAGGCGGCCATGGAGCATGCGAGCACGGCGGCGAGCGAGCCGACGGCGATCTTGCGCAAAACGTTCATCGTTTTCGTTTCCCTTGTTGTTTTGTTGTTCTTGGAATCGACAACATGGAAACGTAATGGCGTTACCTAACGTAGTGTCAAAGAATAAGTAAAGCCGAAGCGATTTTTAGGAATATTCCCGTTTCGCTTCGGCAAACTTACGATGAACTGGCCTTTTTCGTGTTGCTTCGTGTTGCTTTCTTTGCGCTTTTCAGCTTGGAATACGGCACGGCTTCGGCTCAGTTCGGCTGAGATTCAGGATTCAGCGCAGCACGCCTTCGATGAGCATGGTGATCAGGTCGGTGTAGCGCACGCCGGTGGCCTCCCATGCCTTGGGGTACATGGAGATGGACGTGAAGCCCGGCATGGTGTTGATTTCGTTGACCATCACCTTGCCGTCCTTGGTCACGAAGGTGTCCACGCGGCTCAGACCGGCACCGTCCACGGCGACGAACGCCTTCTTGGCGGTTTCGCGCACGAGGTTCAGCGTCTCTTCCGGCAGGTTGGCGGGCACTTCCACGTGGCTTGCGGCGGCGTCCATGTACTTGCTGTCGAAGTCGTAGAACTGGTCGTCGCCTTCGGCGCGCTTGTCGAGCACGATTTCGCCCGGCCAGCTGGCCTGCGGCGCTTCGCCGGCCTTCGGGCACAATACCGCGCATTCGATTTCGCGCGCGTCGATGCCCTGTTCCACGAGGATGCGCCAATCGTGGTGGGACGCCTCGTACACGGCGGCCGCGAGTTCGGCCGCATCGCCCTCATGCTCCACCTTGGTCACGCCGAAGCTGGAGCCGGCGCGGGACGGCTTGACGAACAGCGGATACTGCAAGCCGGCTTCGCTAACCTGCGCCATGATCGCATCGGCGTTGGCCTTGAATTCGGAAGCCTTGTCGAAGGAACGCGCGTCGAGCGTGATGCCGGGCGCGACGGGAATGCCGGCGGCCGCAAGCAGCACCTTCGTGTAATGCTTGTCCATGCAGGCCGCGGAGGCGAGCACGCCGCACCCCACGTACGGCACGCCCATCATTTCGAACAGACCCTGGATGGTGCCGTCCTCGCCGTACGGCCCGTGCAGCACGGGGAACACCGCGTCCACATGGCCGAACGGGGTCAGCGTACCGTCATCCTCGCGGGCGAAGAAGCCGTCCTGTCCGAGAGCCACTTCAAGCACCACGTCCTTGGCGCCTGGGGTTTTCTCCACGGTCGGCAGGCCTTCGTCCAGGCTCCATCCGAGCGGATTCTCACCGTTGACGATCCACTTGCCGTCCTTGGTGATGCCCACCGGAATGGCTTCGAACTTGTCCGTGTCCAGCGCGCGCAGCGCACTCGCAGCGGAGATGCAGGAGATCGAATGCTCGTCGGCCTTGCCGCCGTACATCACCACAATGCGCTTTTTTGCCATATCTATAGCCTTTATTCCTTAACTTTTATGACTTTTCAGGATTTTTGCCAAGCATCCAGCATACAAGCCGGCTGCTACTCCTCGGTGATGCCTTCGCCGAACAGTTCGGACAGCATCTGCGCGCAGGAGATGCCGTCGTCCAGCACGTGGCTCATGGCCGTGGCGAGCGGGGTCGGCACACCGTACTGCTTGCCCAACGCCACCACCGCGTCGGTGGTCGGCACGCCTTCGGCCACGCCGTTGCTCACCTTGGTGGCCTCTTCCACGCTCAGGCCCTTGCCAAGGTTGGAACCGAACGTGTAGTTGCGGCTCAGCGGGGAACCGCAGGTGGCGATGAGGTCGCCCACGCCGGCAAGTCCGGCGAAGGTCTTCGGATCGGCTCCGGCCGCCTCGCCCAGCGCGGTCAGTTCGGCAAGGCCACGGGTTTCGATCATGGCCGCGGTGTTCTCGCCGTAGCCTGCGCCACGGGCCATGCCCACGGCGAGCGCCACCACATTCTTCAGCGATCCGCACATTTCCAAGCCGATCACGTCGCGCGTCACGAACGCACGGAAGTAGTCGGTGGTGCAGGCGGTGGCGATGGTACGCGCGTTGTCGATGTCCGCGCAGGCGATCACGGTCGCGGCCGGCTCGCGGTCGGCGATCTGCTTGCTCAGGTTCGGTCCGGAAATGGCGGCGAAGCGTTCCGCCGGAAGGTCGAGCGTTTCCATGACGACTTCGTCCATGCGTTTGCCGGTGGTGCGTTCGATGCCTTTCATCAGGGAGGCCACGAGCGCGGTCTCGGGGATGAGTCCCTTGAATTCGGTCAGTGCCACGCGTGCGAACTGCGCGGCGATGGCCACGATGACGATGTCGGCGTTGGCCACGGCTTCGGCGCGGTCTCCGGTGGCGGTCATGTTGCTGGGCAGCGTTTCCACGCTGGGCAGGCGCACACCGTTGTGGTGATGGTCACGAATACCTTCCACGATTTCCGGTTCGATGGCCCACATGGTCACGTTGTTGCCCGCGTCGGCAAGCACTTGACCGAAGGCCGTTCCCCAAGCGCCAGCGCCCAGTACCGTCACATTCGCCATGAATTTTGCTCCTTGGATTATTTGGATTGCTTTTTGCGGCCGAGCGTATGCCACATCGGCCGCCGCTTTCAATCGACGTTGTCTTATGCTACCGCCGGCTACGCACACCGGCCGCGTGTTCCGGTCGCACGCGTATTTTGTTCGCCGCCGGAACGGGTGTGTGGGGGAAAATCAGTCTTTCACGCGACTCATGGTGCGGTAGTCCCAGTAGCCGTCAGGTGCCTGTTCGCCGCGGATTTCGGCCATGATTTCGGTCATGCGCACGCGGATGCGGCGGGTCAGTTCGTCGGCGCGGTCCGTCGGCACTTCGTCTCCCCAGGAATCGCAGCCGTCAAGCAGGTCCGCGTAGTCGAGCGCTTCGTCGTAGCACATCACCACGTTCTTGCGCGGCCACGGCCACCAGTGGTTGATGCTGGCCGCGCCCCAGGTCACGGCACAGTACAGCGGCACCTGGTAGCCGAGTCGGCGTGAGGATTCGAGGGCGATCACGCCCACGCCGTTTTTCATGCTCATCGGCCATTTCTGCGGATCGCGCGTCACGGTGCCTTCCGGCCATACGGTCAGCGGACGGCCGGAAGTGAGGATTTCCACGGACGTTTCCTCGATGGCTTTGGCCTTGCCCGCGCGGCGCTGCACCGGCTGCATGCCGACCAGTTGGAACCATTTGCCGATCAGCGGCCATTTGGCCATTTCCGCCTTGGCCATGTAGCGAGGGCGGCGGCCCTGATGGAACAGCGAGACCATCGGCACAAACACGTCATACATGGTCACATGCGTGGCCGCGGTGATGAACGGGCCGGTTTCCGGCACGTGTTCCAAGCCCCAAGCCTTCACTTTGCTGTGATTGCGCAGCACCACGTCGCAGCCGGCCAGCAGGCGATGCGTGGCTTTGGGGTTCTGCGCTTCGATTTCCGCGGTGTTGGCTTTGCGCGGACCGGTCGGGAAATCGTGGGTCGGGTCTACAAGATGATGCTTCCGCGCGAGTTTTGCGACTTGCTCGTCGCTCAGCGGCTTCACTGCGGAGCGCGGCGACGGTTTTCCTTTGGATGCCATGGCTCCCATTGTGCCACCGCCCGCCGATACGTTCGACGGCGCCGCTTTCCACGACATTTTGCTTTTACTACCTCATACCATCGTTTTCTGCATCATTTGGCCGTCAAATGATGCAGAAAAGACGGGCGATGAGGCAGTAAAAGGAATATGCGGAAGATGTGGAAGGTATGGAAAGCAGGTTTGCGATTGCGGCAGCGGCAATCGCGGATAAAACAAAACCGGCACCCGCGTAAGGCGAGTGTCGGTGAAAGGTGGTATGCGTTCAGCGCGACTGGTCAATCGCGACTAGCCAGTCGCAACTGGTCAATCGCAATAAATCAGCCGCAGCCGATTCATCGAACCAATCGCAGCGAATCAGTCGAAGTCGGCTCCGAGGGCTTCCAACTTGCCGCGGAAGTCGGCGTAGCCACGGTCGATCAGGGAGATGCCCTGCACGTTGGACGGCCCCTTGGCGGCGAGAGCCGCGATCAGGTGGCTGAAGCCGCCGCGCAGATCCGGCACGTCGATGTCACGTCCGGTCAGCGGGGTCGGTCCGAAGATGACCGCGGAATGCTTGTAGTTGCGCTGTTGGAAGCGGCATGGCAGGGAACCGAGGCATTCGCGGTACAGCTGAATGGTGGCGCCCATCTGCACCAGCGGCTTGGTGAAGCCGAAACGGTTCTCATACACCGTCTCATGCACGATGGAAAGGCCGTTGGCCTGGGTCAGCGCCACGACGAGCGGCTGCTGCCAGTCGGTCATGAAGCCCGGGTGCACGTCGGTTTCGATGGCCACCGGCTTCAGATCTCCGCCCGGATGCCAGAATCGGATGCCCTTGTCGGTGATGTCGAATTCGCCGCCGATCTTGCGGAACACGTTCAGGAAGGTCATCATTTCCGGCTGGGTGGCGCCCTTGACGAAGATGTCGCCATGGGTGGCGAGCGCGGCGGACGCCCAGGAGGCGGCCTCGATGCGGTCGGTCAGAGACGTGTGCGTGTAGCCCTTGAGCTCCTTGACGCCTTCGATGCGGAACGTGCGGTCCACGTCCACGGAGATGATGGCGCCCATCTTCTGCAGCACGCTCACCAGATCCATGATCTCAGGTTCGATGGCGGCGCCGGAAAGCTCGGTCTTGCCTTCGGCGAGCACGGCGGCGAGCAGCGTCTGCTCGGTGGCGCCCACGGACGGGTACGGCAGGTGGATCTTCGCGCCATGCAGACCGTTCGGAGCGGTGATGTGGATGCCGTCCTTGTGTTCCTTGTCCACGTTCGCGCCGAGCTTGCGCAGGGTTTCCAGATGGAAGTCAATCGGACGACCGCCGATGTTGCAGCCGCCGAGCGCCGGAATGAACGCTTCGCCCAGACGGTGCAGCAGCGGGCCGGAGAACAGAATCGGAATGCGGGACGAGCCGGACAGCGTGTCCACGTCGGCCACGTCGGCGAGTTGCACGTTGGTGGCGTCGATCGTCACCACGCCGTTCGCGCCGTCCACGGTCACGTCCACGCCGTGCAGGCGCAGCAGGTCGGACACCACGTGCACGTCGCGGATTTCCGGAACGTTCTTCAGCACGGATGTGCCCGGGGCCAGCAATGCGGCGACCATGGCCTTGCTTACGAAGTTCTTCGCGCCACGCACCTTGATGGTGCCGTTCAACGGCTTGCCGCCTTCGACGTGCAGAATGTCGTTCTTATTGTCAGACACGCTCAACCTCTTTCGATTCCCTTTTGGATCAAGCTCAAAAAACACTGCTGCTTAGTTTGCCATAAGGCATGTAGCATGTTCGCGAAAAACGGAATTCAGCGCAGTGTCTCCTTAATTTCGCGCGCGAGATTCGCATCCCACATGGCTCCGGTGGCGCTCATCACGGCGTTCGCGCCAGCCTCACGGTACGCCTTGTAGTCGTCAGGACGGATCACGCCGCCCACGCCCACGATGGCGAAGTCGAAGCCGAGTTTTTCACGGATGGCGGCGAGCCTGCCGACCATGTCGAGACCGGCGCCACGAATGGCGTTGCCGCACACGCCGGAACGGTCACGTCCGACTCCCGGCAGCGCCTGGTTGCCGTTCGCGTCCACCAGGCGCGCGGAAATCGTGTTGATGGTGGAGAAGCCTTGCACAGTGCCATGTCCGACGGTTTCCCTGACCATGGTTTCCAGGTCGGTGTCGTTGGGAATGTAGGCGAGTTTCACGATGAGCGGGCGATCGCCGATTTCGTTTTTCACGGCTTCCGTGATTTCCCCCACCAGATGCGGGTCGTGGCACAGCAGGCGATTGTGACCTTCGTTGGGGCAGCTGGTGTTCATTTCCATCAGTCCGGCTCCGGTTTCCGTAACCAGATGCGCGGTGGTGACATGGTCGGCGATGTACGCCTTGCGGTCCATGCCGTCCACGCGGGAACCTTGGAAGCTGGGCACGAGCAGCTGCCCGTCGCCGGCGGCGGCGATCGCCTTCTTCATGTCCGGCTGCCATTCGTCGGGGTCACGCGACGGCACGCCGAAACTGTTGGAGATCGAAATCGGAAGCTCATATCGGGTGTCGGCAAGCACGCCTTCATCCAGTTCGGCGCTGCCGGGAACCAGCGACCCGTCTGCGTTCTTCGGATGCACGGCGAGCACGTTCGGGAAGGCGTTGCAACCCCACGCGCGGGAGCGGACCGTCTTGTACACCGCCAAATCGAAACCCATGCGGAAGGCGGCGGTGGTGAACCGCTCGTTCAGCAGCGGACCGGCGGGAATGCCAAACGGCAGGTTCACGCGGAAGCCGAGGAATTCCTCGGCCTGGTCGGACGACTGCGACTGGGTGGTCTGTGCAGACTGCGCGGAGGCGCCGGCAGCGGAATCGCCCTTCATCACTTCGGCGAACGCACCGAACGGCCCCTGCAGATAGTTGTCTTCATACGTGCGATTGACGTCGTAAAACGGCGCGAAACTCTGGCTCATACTGCTCCCCGAAATTGTTCTCGTGTCATGTTTTGGATATGCGATGCGAACACACGAAATGTCATGTCCACTGTAACGCGACACACGTCCCGCCTGCACGCCCCGTCTCACCTTGGAAACCTCCTTGGCTAGGACTTCCCCAGACGAGTTTGGGCTCTCGATCCAGGTCAAGTCCAGAGAACCGGAACGCCGTCATGAGCCGGTATGCTCGGCAAGACGGTACTTGCGTCCGCGTCCGACGCCTATTGGTTCAATAACACCGTCTTTCACCAGTGAGGCCAATATCTCCCGGGTACGGGTGAGGCCAAGCCCCAGCACCACAGCCAGATACGAGGTGGGTTGCGGTCCGCCGACCGTCAACGCATAGGTGATTTTCTCCAACTGGCTTTGCGGCCTGATCGCATTGCCGAAATCGGCAGGTAGGGCCACGTTCTTGCCGAATGTGCCGACCATGTCGTTCAAACGGTCAGTCCCGCGAGCGCCAATCCTATGGACCGTACCAGTGCCATGCTCCGAATTCCGCATTGTCGGCGACTCCGCACCAACAGGGCCCCCGCCATCTGCAGAGACTCCGGGAACAGCAGAAGCTCCGGCGATCATGGAATCTCCGGCGATCTTGCGCGGATACAACGTAAGCTGCACACGCCCCGGATCGTCGAACACTTCCAATTCCGGCGCGGCGGTTCCTGCGAACAGGCAGCCTTCACGCATCACGTCAAAACCACTGCCCGCCTTTTCTCCGATGCCAATCAGATTGAACATTTTCATCAACGTGGGATTCCGCGTATCCGAAATGCCGCCTTGCATCACCTCTTCGGAGGAAAGACGCAGGCTGCCGGGATTCGACAATACGATTCTGTCGTAATACTGGATGATCACCGTGCCCCGGCGAATGAAGTAATCGGCATGAACGAGCGTGTTGGTGACAGCCTCACGAACGGCCTTATCCATCGGATTGTCATCAATCCTATGCAAATCGGCATCAAGCTGGAACGGATGGGCAACAGCCGACCGCAGACGATTGACCACCTTGCCCCAAAAATCGTACAAGTTGCCCGACCAAGTGCCATCATCCGACGTGAATCGGTCATTCCACCGCTCCTGGTCGTCCATGACCTCGCGATAGTCCAGGAAATAGTAGGGGAATTCGGACGTGATTCGCCACGCCTCACCGAACATCAGCAATCCGGCTCGTGTGGGACGCACCTGAGAACCATCAAGCCGCAACGCTTCGATGCGAAGCAGGAAATCCTCATCAGACAATCCGACCCATGGATGGCCGGGCCGTCTGTTCTTGAACTGCCGACGATATGATGCGACGCTATCCGCGTTGAGCGCGTCAGCACCCATGCCTTCAACAATCGTTCTGTCCAAGGGAAGCAGGTCACTGTCCCGAAGCATGGCACGAACCGTTTCCTCATCGCACAGATAATCGCCATCGCCATTACGCCGGTATGAGCCCGTCATCGGATTCTGGCCCACGTACACGGGAATACAGTCCCTCGCCGCACGAGGAATGTCGATGGAAATAACATCTCCCTGCGAGGTATGGCGAATCACCACGTCGTTGTCGCTCAGCACAACGGCACTGACCTTCGATGGATCATGCACCATGTTCCAAAAATCCTGCGCCATGTTCCGCGCATCATCTACTCCGGTGATATACAAAGAATGATCTTCATGCTCGGACACGCCCAGCAGAATCAGCCCACCTTCGGTATTGGCGAAGGAGCTGTACGTCTCCCATAAACTGTGGGGCAGGCCGCCCTTGGCACGTTTCGCTTCCAAACGGTTGCCTTCACGCATCCGAGGAACCTCCCGGGACCACCAGGCATCATCGTGCTCGCTACCGTCCATTGGCCATCACCGCCTTACCTACCACGCGTTTTACGCTCGCTTTGCCGCCACTTTGCCGTCGTATTATGATTTTACCACCGCTTTGCGCGCGCTTTGCCACCGCTTTGTGGAATTTGTTGTTGGCGGAAAGGTGATGGAAGGTAAACAAAAAGCCCGGCTTGGGTGCCGGGCTTGGGAAAAGTTAGATGTGGTTGCGGTCAGCCAATGATGAAATGGGCTACCGTCGCGATCGCCCAACGGCCCTGTCCTGCAATTATGGACTGCGCTGCGCGCAGGCTCATTGCTGCCCTCGTTTCGGACTCGGGCAAGGCCCTGTCGGCAGTGCACTGCACTGCCG
>OIBR01000638.1_pt1 | contig 11060 bp, 10 predicted proteins | sample 1581101 | NCBI WGS metagenome assembly OIBR01 (sample SAMEA3882522, study PRJEB24775) | human gut metagenome | biome: human-associated habitat; feature: intestine environment; material: feces | place: Netherlands | collected 2009/2010
GATCACCACGATGCGGTCATAGCCGTCGTCGATGGCCTTCTGCACCGGAATCGGATCCGCAATACCACCATCGTAATAGGGCACGCCGTCGATCACATATGGTTCGCACGCGACCGGCACCGCAGAGGACGCCTTCATAATGTCGAAATTGTCATAACTCACATCCGACTTGTCGAAATATTTCGTGGAACCGTCATCCGCATTGCACGCCACCACGGTGAAGCCGGTCGGATTTTTCTCGAATGCCTCATAATCCACCGGATTCTCGCCGTCGTGGTTGCTCAGCGTGCCGTACACATAATCGAGATTGGCGTAATTGTGGTTTTTGATGTAGCTGTCGAAACTGGCATATTCCTTGCGGAATGCGTACTGTGTGTAGAACGTGTGGCTGCGGCCGTGCTGGCCGGAGATATAAGAAACCATATTGGCGCTGCCGGCGGAGACGCCGTAGCAATGATCGACGTGCACGTGGTCTTCCATCATGCGGTCCATCACGCCCGCGCCGTAAATCGCGCGGAAACCGCCGCCGACGTCGATCATCGCTGTCCTGTTGGCCATATGCGCCCGTCCTTTCGCAAGTCCGTCCCTTTTGCCGGGTTTCATTCGACTTTACGCGGTCTGTCGGGACATTCGCGCTCAGCGATTAAGCAGCGACTGCGCCAACTGCGCGATTCGTGCGGAAGTGTCGGAATTGGCCAGATCGATGCCGCCTTCCGCGTCTTCCGGAGCGAGCTTGCCCAACGATTCGAGCACCACGCCAAGATGACGTACAGTGCCTTCATTGCCGTCGATGATCGCCGCCGTATCAGGCAGCAGCTCGCGGAAATAATCGCGGTAGAACACGAAATGCGTGCAGCCGAGCACAACGGAGTCGATCGTGGACAGATCGTATTGGTCGAAATACTGGTGCAGCGTGCGCATCACCACATCATGGTCGTCAAGCTGCCCATGCTCCACGATCTCCACCAAACCGGGGCAGGGCTCCGGAAAAATCGTATGATCGGCCTTGAAACGGTCCATCAGCACAGCGAACTTGCGTTCACGCAACGTCAGGGGAGTGGCGGCGACGATGACACGCTGACGATTGCCATGACCGCGGTCGCATGCCACCTTCAGCGCAGGTTCCATGCCGATAATCGGAATGTCGTATCTGTCGCGCAATTCGTTGGCCGCGGCAGAAGTGGCGGTATTACAGGCGATGACGACCGCCTTCACACCCTGCTCCACGAAGCGTTTCACAATGGCGTCGGATAGCTCACGCACCTGTTCGGGCGATTTCGTGCCGTACGGCGCGTTCGCGGAATCGCCAAAATACAGCACGCGCTCGTTCGGCATATCGCGGCGGATCTCACGTGCCACGGAGATTCCTCCCAAGCCGGAATCGAAAACGCCGATCGGTGCCGTTGAAGCCATACGTCCTCCTTTGCCATCGCGCGCATGCCCGCAGGCGCATACGCCAAACGCTTTCAATAGCCTACCGCGTGTAGAGTGAACTGGTATGAGCATTCCAAGCATTGTTTACAAAGCGCACGCCACCGGCAACGATTTCGTGGTGTATCTCGACGAAGACGGTATGCACGAGCCGACCGCCGATGAAGTGCGATTCCTGTGCGACCGCCATTTCGGCATCGGCGGCGACGGTCTGATCCGTCTGGCGCATCCGCAGGCGGTGTCCGATGTGAACGAAAGGCAGATCGCCGATTGCGCGGCGGGCGATGCGGACTGGTTCATGGACTACCGCAACGCTGACGGCTCGCTGGCCGAGATGTGCGGCAACGGCACGCGTGCGATCACGCTGTTCGCGCAGCGGCAGGGCATCGCCGACCAGCCGGGCGGCAAGCCATTCCATCTCGGCACCCGCGCCGGCGTGAAGGTCCTGACGTCGCTCGGCGATGTGCCGGGCCTCGGCAAGGACGTGTTCCAGGTGGAGATGGGCGCATGGAAGCGCGGCGACGTCGACGGTTACGAAGTGACCATTCCGGGCACGTCCGGTTCCGCACGTGGCACGTTCGTGGACATGGGCAATCCGCACGTCGTGGCCGTTCTTGAGGACGCATTCGCCAGCCTGCCGAACGTCGAAGACCTTGATCTGGTCACCAAGCCGGTCGTCGCGCCCGAGATTCCGTCGGACCAGAACGTGGAGTTCGTGCGCATCGACGAGCAAAGCGAAGGCGACGATGCGGGCGAGGCCACCATGCGCGTCAACGAACGCGGTTGTGGCGAAACCCTGTCGTGCGGCACGGGCCTATGTGCCACCGCCATCACGTTGCGCGCCAAAACCGGCATCGACCATTGGACCATCACCGTACGTGGCGGCACCTTGCGCGTCGACGTGACCGACGAAGACGTGAAGCTTACCGGCAGCGCCACCATCGTGGGCAAAATCGAACTGCTGTAACCGCTGCGGCAGCAAACGAAAAGCGGATAGGCAAAAGGCCGGCCACGCAGGGTCGGCCTTCATCGTAAAAGGTTCTATGCAAACCGTATCAGGCGAACAGCATCGGGCCGTCCTTGACGAGAATGACCACAATCAACGCCACAATCCACACCACATCGACCATCAGATCGAAATTCAGCCGGTAATACTTGCGCAATCCAGCATGACCGGACGGCATATCCTGCACGGCCACCGTGGCATGCGACAACGCCATGAACTGCACGGTGGTGGAGAACATCAGCACCAGGCACCACGGGCACATCGCGTTGATGACGAACAGCGACTGCGTGGTCAGCCAATACGAATACGCCAACGCGGCAAGGCCTCCAAGCCATGTGCACAGCGCGAACCAACGCGGCACGGCCACCTTGGACAATCCGATCACCGCGATCGTCACGAACACCGATTCGGCGGCAATGCCGAAGAACGCGTTCGGAAAGCTCAATCCGGCGAACTTCACGATCTCCGCCTGCCAGGATTCGGCCACCGTGGAACAGGACAGCACGGCGTTCACATCGCAGTTGAGCTTCTGCCCGGGATTGCGTGCCATTTTCAGCGTGTCCGCCGACAGAATGAACGATACGAGCAATGCCACCGCCGAAGCGAGCAGCATGATCAGATACGTCCACGTTGCGCCGTGACGCCACCCGCGCGGCTTCGTGTAGTCGTCGTCCATGGCGACGGCTGTGCCGACGCTCGTTTCGTCATCGGCTGCGTCCACAGCGGCCTGGCCTTCAAAATCGCTCATCGTCAATCCTTGGAAAATCAAAATACAAACGTTGTCATGTCTCAGTCTACGCGAAAAACCGCGGATTCGAGCTTACGATAGTCATATGAGTCACGTGAGTTACGCGGAACCACCCGCACAAGGTTGGGATATTCATTGCCATACCGTCTTTTCCGACGGTACGGAGACGCTGCGCACGCTGGTGGAGCAGGCAAGGAAGCTTGGCTTGCATGGTGTGGCGATTGCCGACCATGACACCACCGCCGGCTGGGACGAGGCGACGGAAGCCTCGGAGGAAATCGATTTGCCGTTGCTGCTGGGCACGGAAATCACCGCCGTCGACGAAGATGTGTCCGTGCACATGCTCGCCTTCCAATACGATCCGTCCAACGAGCATATTTCCAGCATGTTCGCCAACACGCGTGCGGCGCGATTGCGGCGTACGAAACGCATGGTTGAGCGGCTGTCGCAGGATTTTCCGATTACGTGGGACGATGTGCTCGCCCAAGTGAAGGAAGGGGAGCGCACCACAATCGGCCGTCCGCACATCGCCGACGCGCTGGTCGCGGCGGGCGTGTACGAGACGCGTTCCGACGCGTTCGCCGACGCGGTGAGCGCCAAATCCAAGTATTACATTCCCACGCCGTCGCCGTCGACGCACGAGGTCATCGCCGCCGTCAAGGGGGCGGGCGGTGTGGTGGTCGCCGCGCATGCGGGCGATCCGCAACGCAACCGCCGGCTGCTGTCCGACGAGCAGCTTGACGCGATGATCGCCGACGGCTTGGACGGCTTGGAAGTATGGCATCGCGGCAATCCTCCGGAACAGCGGGAACGATTGCTGACGATTGCCGCACGGCACGATCTGCTGGTGACCGGCGGCTCGGACTGGCATGGCAAAGGCAAGCCGAACGGTCTGGGCGAGAACCTTACCGACGACGACACCGTACGCGAAATCTTGTGCCGGGGTGTGGATTTGATCGGTCGCGTCGGCAGCTCACATGCCGCATGAAATCCGGATATGGAATTTCCAAGCGTGAACCGGATACATGAATCGAATATGAAAAAGGCGCCGAACCTGATATGGTCCGACGCCTTTTTCATTTGGAACGTGTCCAACGCGTTTGCAGGTGGCGATCAGAGATTGCCGAAGCCGACGGCGTGCTTGGTTTCGGAGCCGATGATGGCATAGCCGAGAGAACCGGCCGGCACCACGATGCGACGGCCCTTGTCGTCGGTCAGGTTGATGGTCTTGCCATTCTCCACGGCCTCGGCGATGACGTTGTTCACCTCGTCGGCGCTCTGCTCGGTGCTGAAGGTGACGGTGCGCGCCACGTTCTGAATGCCCAGTTCGATATCCATGATGCTCCTTGTAAGGGTGTTCGTGTGCAAATTCGTTTGCAATGTATGCGCTTATTCTACGCGCGGTTTCTCATCGGTGGCGTCCTCGGCCTGCAGCCGGTCGACCTCCGCTTTGGCCTTCTGCATAGTGGCCTCATCGCGTTCGAGCAGCGGAATGAGCATGGTCGCCGCTTCGCTATGGGCTTGAGGAATTTCCTCCTCGTTCGTGTCGTCGCTGCCATCGGCGGTCTGCAACGTGCTGATCACAATGGTCGAACTGGACGGCAACGACTCGTGACGTTCCCTCGCGGACTGCTCCGGAACGAACGTGCTGACGGGGGATTCCTCACGTTCGCTCGTATCGTCCGAATCGGCATTGCCGGAAACCATGCCGGCGGAGGCGATATGTTCGGCGGCGGTCACATCGAACGCTTCCGTGACGTCATCGACGATCTGCTTCGTCTTACGGACGGGCTGGGAGCCGGTGACATCGAAATCGCCGGTCCTGTCATCATCCATATCGGTCGCGTCGATATGACGTTCGCCGGTCGCGTCGGCATCGTTGCTCTGCTGCGCCACCGCCTGCCTGCGGCGTTCCGATTCGTCCAACAGCGTGCCCACGGTGATGGTGCTCGGCGGACGGTTGCCGGCCTTCTGCTCGTCCTGACGCGTCTCGCTCGGCCTATGGTTCTTCGCGGTGAGCATACCCAACTGGTGAGCCAAACGCTCCACCTGCGCCTTGAACTGCATGATCTTGACGCTATCGGCCTGATTCAACGCGCTGATGAAATCGCCCACCTGTTCCATCTGCAGCCACAGGTTGGCACGCAGCATGATCAGATCATCCAGACGATTGCCCAGCATGCGTCCATACGCGCTGAGCAGCGCATTACGGTGGTTCTCGTCAAGCTTGGAGAAAATCCACGCCAAATCACGCGCCGGATCATTGACCTGCATATCCTGCCAGTTCGTGATGGCGGTGATCGACGAGCCCGAGAACAGCACATCGCCGTCGGACAGGCCACCATGCACCGGACAAGTGGCGAACGACCACAGGCCGTCCGTTTCAAGAACGTCGGACCAGCTCGTCGTGATCTCCTGCGGCACATGGCCAGCCTGACGCAAACGCTTGATCCATGCGGTCAGCTGCGCGCGAATCTGCCCCGTGGAGAACACCGGATAGCCGGCCTCCTGCAGAAAATCCGGACGAAGACGGTGTATCGCGCCCAACGCGGTGCCCACGCTGGCACAGTCGTCCAACGTCAGCAGCGTCAGCGGACGCGCCTGACCATCATGATGCGTGGCGATCATCACGGAAACGTCTCCTGTGACGGACCTCTCCTGTTCGCCGTTGGAGAACGCCAGAACGCGATCGACGTCGAACCCCAATCCGCCCAACTCGCGGTTGCCCATCAACGTCTGCGCGGCACGCACGCGACCAGCGAGACGCTTGCGTCCCTTCGGTGTGTTCGAAGCGAACGTGTCATACAACTTGCCCGCGGCGTCCTGCACCACGGCATGATCAATGCCATACCCCTTGTCGGTGGCGTTGACCTGCTCGCTGTCACGCGTGCCAGCGATGGTGGCGTTCGGCATCGCCGCGCTCGCCAAGGCGGCCATCATAAATCTGCTTCGTTCGGTCACAATTCCAACCTTAATACACACTGAAGGCTAATAAGGGCGCGACTTGCCACGAATTCACGGTTAATCGCGCCGATGGCGTCCGTCTCGTCACGCAATCTGCCACAATGGAGCATATGGATGCAACAGCGGAAGCGATTCTCGACGGACTGGACGATGCGCAGCGCATGGCGGCGACCGCCGTGCGCGGACCCGTCCGTATCATCGCCGGCGCAGGTGCCGGCAAAACGCGGACCGTCACCCGAAGAATCGCCTACGCATGCGCCACCAAGGCATGGGATCCGCGCGCCACGCTCGCCGTGACCTTCTCCGTCAAAGCGGCCGCGGAAATGCGCAACAGACTATCCCAACTCGACGTCGCATCCGACGTCAAAGCCGCCACCTTCCACTCCGCGGCACTACACCAACTCCGTCGGATCTGGCCAGACGTATGCGAAGGGCCCATGCCGTTCATCTCACGCAATCCGCGCGAAATCGTGGAACATTCCCTACGCCGAGTCACCACCCAGCAGGTGGACGACGACACCGTGCGCAACCTGCAAGCCGAAATCAACTGGTGCAAAATCTCGCTCATCGCGCCGGAAGACTATGAACGCGTCTGCGCGGCCATCCACCACCAGCCGCCGGCAGGACTGGAACCAAGCCAATTCGTGGACGTCTACAAAGCCTACGAAACCGAAAAAACCAATCGCAACGAAATCGACTTCGACGACATCCTGCTCATCACCTGCCACCTCATCGAAAGCGACGAAGACGTGGCGGCCAGCATCCGCTCCGGCATCACATGGCTCACCGTCGACGAATACCAAGATGTCTCGCCCCTGCAGCATCGGCTGCTCACCCGATGGCTCGGTGACAACCGCAACATCTGCGTGGTAGGCGACCCGGCACAGACCATCTACTCGTTCGCCGGAGCCAGCAGCTACAACCTGCTCAACTTCGCCTCCGAATTCGGCCCCCTCACCGTCGACGTCAGACTCAACAACGACTACCGTTCCACCCCGCAGATCGTCAACTACGCCAACCGCGTGCTCGAAGCCTCACCGCAACGCGCCGACTATCTCAAACTCAACTCCAAGCGAGACCCAGGCCGCCGAGTCTCGCAAACCGTCTACAACAGCGATCTCGAAGAAGCCCGGGGCGTGGCTGCACGCATCCGCAGACTCGTGGACGAGGGAGCATCTCCGGGCGACTGCGCCATCCTCACCCGAGTCAACGCGCAGCAGAAAATCCTCTGCCGGGCACTGGGCGAACAACACCTGCGCTACCGCGTCAAACGAGACAGCGGATGGCAGAACTCCGCGCTCGCGGATGACGCTCAGACCCGCTTGGCCATGTTGGAAGCACTTGGCGCAGGCGGCGACGTTAAAGGCGTGACCATCTCCACCATCCATGCCTCCAAGGGCCTGGAATTCAAACACGTGTTCCTGATCGGATGCTCCGAAGGGCTGATTCCATACGGTTCACCGCCCGAAGGCGACCTTCTGGAAGAGGAACGGCGATTGATGTACGTGGCGGTCACGCGTGCCGAAGACACGCTCGACGTATCCTATGCACGCGCCCGCGAAGACGATGGGTCCGATCGCGGGCGCAGGAAATCACGCTTCTTCCGGTGACTGCGGGTCGCCGGAAGCGTTCGTATCGCCGGCGTCATCTGTGCCGTCGGCGTCGTTCGTGCCATCGGCGTCATCGCCCTTGTGCTCTTCCTCGTCGAGCAGCTTGGACAGTTCGGCATCCCAATCGATGCTGTCCGGAATATCCTGTTGCGCCGTGGTCTGTTCCGTACCGGTAGTGGCGGATGCGGCGCCGTTCTCTTCGTTGGAGCTATCCTCGGACTGTTCGTCCGGCAGTTGCGGCAGCAGATCCGGATGCGACCATTTCGCGTCGCGCGCCTCGGGGCCTTCCTGCGTGCTGATGCTTTCCCACAGCGCGGCCGCCTCACGCATGCGCTTGGGGCGCAATTGCATGCCCATCAGGCTTTCGAACGTGCGTTCCGCAGGGCCTCCGATGGCGCGTTCGCGGCGCAACATCTCACGAAGCTGTTCGATATGCGGAATATGCGCCATGCCCGCACGCCACACGACGGCATCCACCCAGCCCTCCACCAAGGCAAGCAGATTCTCCAACGCCTTCATGGCCTGCTTCTGCTCCGGAGTGTCCGGGAACGCCACCTTGGTGATGTTCACCGCGCTGGCCATGGAATCCGGATCGATGGACTCCGCCTCACGGATCTGCTCCTCCATGGCATCCATGTCGATGGTGATGCCACGCGCGTATTTGCCCAGCAGCGCCTCGAAGCGGGGCATCAGCCACGGCACGGAGGCGAACAGCCTGGCATGCGCAAGCTCCTGCAGCGCAAGATAGCCCATCACTTCGTTCACGTCGATGTCCAGCGACTTCGCGTATTCGGTCACGTTCTGCACGATCAGTCCGCCGGCGGGATTCTTCAGCAGCGCGATGCCCTGATCGAAGCTGCCGCGCACCTCATGGGACAGGTCGCCGGCGGCACGCCCCAACTGCATGGCGAACGACGTGTTGCCGACGAATCGCATCAGCTTCGCCGGATTCTTCATCTCGTCCGGAATCGGAATTTCGATGGGGCCTGCGAAAACCCCGGAAATCTCGGTCTGTATTTCGCCGTCGCCGAAACGCTGCGACAGAATCGAAGCCAGAGCGTCGTTCATCGATTCGGCCACGGGGGAGGCGAACTGCGCCCACGCGTCGATTGTGTCCTCCACCCAGCCGGCGCGGGTGAGCAGCTGCGTCTCGCCTTGCGCCGGGTTGAATTCGCAAGCGGTATCAAGCCACAGGTTCGCCTCGCTGATGGCACGTCTTGCGATTTCGCCGGTTTCGGCGTTCACGCTGCTGTCCGATCCGGCACCATTCGCCTGCTGCAACGCGAGCGATTTCGCCAGTTTGATGTTGATCGGCCCCTGTTCCACGGCCTGCTGCATATCTCCCATGGTGTTGAGTCCGCCGGCGGTGAACGCCTGCATCATGGACTTAACCTCTTCGGGCTTGGGCAGCGTGCTCGGATCCTGACTCATCAGCTGGTCGCGTACGGCTTCCGGCATGTTGGAAAGCTGGTTCCATGCCATCTCGCCCTGAATCGGTCCGAAGCAATCGATAAGCCACTGGCGGATCGCATTCTCATCCATACCGTTTCCTGCCTTTGTTCGACGCGATTGTTAAGTTCGTTGCCTTCCATAGTATGGGAGGCATGGCCGATATGCAGGAAACACAGCGAGTTCACGCCAAAAGCACACGTAACGGGTCGTCTCAAGGCCTTCTGCCACGTATCAGACGACGTTGGCGTCAGGTCGGACGGTGGTTCGATGTTCGCCCTTGGCGATATCTCGCCGGACCGATCGTGGCCGTGCTCTGCGTGCTGGTGCTTATTGCGCCCAGCGCGTACGTGGTGCAGGAGCCGGGACCGACCCAGGACGTGCTCGGAAAAGTCGAAGGCAAGCGGGTCATCGACGTGTCCGGCGTGAAGACGCATAAGGACTCCGGCAAACTACTGCTCGTCACCGTCAACGCCTCAGGCGTTCCCGGATATCCTGTGACCAACGCGCAGGCGTTGCTGGCATGGGCCAATCCGAAGGCCACGGTGATTCCGCAGGAGGCCGTGTTCCCCGTCGGACAAAGCGCCAAGGACTATGCGAAGGAAAGCAACAAGGAGATGTCCTCATCGCAGAACGCCGCGGCCACGGCCGCGAAGCGGTTCCTCAAGGCGCACGGTTATGACGTGTCCGGTATGAAGGTGTCCATGCACGTCGACGACATCGGCGGCCCGTCCGCGGGCATGATGTACACGCTCGGTCTGATCGACAAGGTGACCGGAGAGCAGCTTTCCGGCGGGAAGACCATCGCGGGTACCGGCACGATGAACGCCAAAGGCAAGGTTGGCGCGATCGGCGGCATCCGGTTGAAGATGATCGGCGCGAAGCGTGACGGGGCCACGTGGTTCCTTGCCCCGGAATCCAACTGCTCCGACGTGGTCGGGCACGTGCCACAGGGCCTCCACGTGGTGAAGGTGGGCACGTTGGACGAGGCGTACGACGCGCTGGTCGCCATCCGCGATGGTAAAGGCGGTTCACTGCCGCAATGCACCGTCAAGCAATGAGCGTGCGGCGGAAGGAGATAGGCGTGATACAGGCGGAAATCGCCGTTTCATCTCGAAAAGTGGGCGATTCCGGCGTTCGTAACGTATATGTTCGAGCAGTGTTGGTATATTGACGAACGTGAATCAAACGGCATCTGATAACGCTGAAGAATTCGGTTTCCACGCCGGCGACCTGGTACAGGAATGGCTGTGGGACGATGATGTGGATGACTCGATCCGCGCCAAGATCGAGGAACTGACCGGCTGGTCGACGAGGATTATGACTCCGCAGTCGATGGTGTGATCATCTGGTGGCGTGATGGCGATGACGAGGACGAACTAGCCGACACCATTGTCGACGCCTATGCGGTTCTCGGCGATGACGGCCCGCTGTGGGTGCTCACCCCGAAGCCGGGACGTCCGGGTGCCGCAAGCTCCAGCACCGTGCAGTCCGCGGCCAAGACCGCCGGCATGAATGCCGCCACTCCGCTGACCGTCAGCTCCGATTGGAACGGTATTCACCTGCGCGCGTTCGGCAAGGGCAAGTAAACCAAGACTTTTCGCGATTTTTCTCGCGTATACGAAAATCCCCCGAGCCCATTGGGTTTGGGGGATTTCGCTATTACGTGGACTTTCCGGCAAAACACAAACAAAACGTGGTCGGAATGTGGGCAAAACACGGGTGCGCGCGTTGATATTACGCGGGATGATATGCGATTCCTTGATTTTTCACGGCGTTGCGAAAAGTGGGCGATGAGGGATTCGAACCCCCGACATCCACCGTGTAAAGGTGGCGCTCAAAGACTAGATCG
>OIBR01000649.1_pt1 | contig 10915 bp, 10 predicted proteins | sample 1581101 | NCBI WGS metagenome assembly OIBR01 (sample SAMEA3882522, study PRJEB24775) | human gut metagenome | biome: human-associated habitat; feature: intestine environment; material: feces | place: Netherlands | collected 2009/2010
GGTTCGATTCCCGTACGGGTCACCAAACTAAGTTTCTGATTTTCTTCGATGATGCGTTGAAAATTAGGAGCTTTTTTATTACCCTTTTTGCAAGTACCACAATCGTACCACACTTTTAAAATAAACGCAAGCCCTGTAACATGGGAACAGGATTGCCGCGGAGTAAATTATAGCCGTGGCAATCCTGTTTTTTGTTGTTCCTTTAAAAATTATAAAAGCGTGGATTGGAAAATTGTAAAGGAGCTTTTGCGGCATATCCTCGCTTTTTAAAATTATGGCTGCGGTATTCCACAGTCACCTTGACAACTATCCAACCTCACTTTTGTCCGCTAATCGCGGAACAACCCGCAACCCCTTATCCCGGTGGGATAACACGGGCAAAGATTGGGAAAACGAAAGTGAGGACACGAAAATGAAAGAGACTGTTAAGACTTCCCGGACGGCTGGTTACTTGGAGAAAATTTTCCGCGCGTTGAATGTAAAGTATTTCAACGGTGAGTTGGAGGAGCCTATCATCACGATACAGAGCACGCCCAGAGCCTACGGACACGTCACCGTAGCCAAGGCATGGCAGAGAGGAGACACAACCCGCCATGAGCTTAACATCGGCGCTGGGACGCTTGCACGGCCCATAGAAAACGTGGTGGCGACCACCCTCCACGAGTGTGTACACTTGTGGAACCTTCAAAACGGCATACAGGATTGCAGCAGGGGCGGCGCATACCACAACAAAAAATTTAAGGAGGCCGCCGAGGCCCGCGATTTGAAAATCAGTTACGACCCGCGCGTTGGATGGAGCATCACCGAGCCGACCGACGCGCTGTGTGAGTTCATTTTGGAACAAGACTGGCAGGACATCAGCATGAACCGCATTGAAGATTTCTACGCCCCGCGTGGCAAGGGCGCAGGGGACGCCACGGGCAAGCCGACAGGAAGTAACCCCAACAGCCACAGCATCAAGTATGTTTGCCCCTGCTGTCACAACAGCGTGCGAGGGACAAAGGTTGTGCGCATAAAATGTGCCGACTGCGACATGATGATGACCGCACAATAAAGAGAACCGGGAGTGAAAGCTCCCGGCTTTTTGCTGCAAAATTCGGGCCGCAAGCGGCCTTACTCCATTTTGATGTCTACTATTCAAAACGAGTCAACTTTATTCGTGGTGGGGTAACAAGCTGTTACCTCACCGGTTCTTTTCTACGTTTCTACGAGCGAATGCTTTTACAAAAAGAGGACGGTGCAGGTCGTTAAAACGACTGCGCCGTCCCCGTTTTTGAGGTTTTGATGTCAACTTCTCAATTTAGGAACCGTCCCCATTTTTCCGCTACTACGAGTTGGTTATTACTTACATGGTTTGATATCCGGAATCAGCACAGACCACCAGCATGCTCCTCCGGAGGGCAACCATTATCGGTCGGAGTGGAAATAACGGGGCCACCCCATTCCCAACCACCGCTGCCATTAGGCTTGTTTTCCGTACTGCCGCTATCCCCACCGCTCGGCTGAGACGGTTCCGGATTGCTCGGCTGCGCGGGCTCAGGGTTACTAGGCTGTGCCGGTGCCGGGTCAGGCTGCGCAGGAGCCGGAGCAGCAGGCTCCGGATTGCTGGGCTGTACCGGCGTAACGGGAGCGGACGGCGTAGCGGGAGCAGACGGCGTAGCGGGAGCAGACGGCGTAACCGGCGCAACAGGTGCCGGATTAGTCGGCGTCACGGCAGCACTGTTGCTGGAACCGCTGTTTTTATAAGTCTTGTTGCTGGTCGTGACCTTCTTCGGCTGTTCAACCGTCACTTCGTAGTTGGCACTCTCCTCACCAGCAGTCGCCGTGATGGTTGCATTTCCAGAGGAAACAGCAGTTACCTTCCCATTGGAATCGACGGTAGCGACCTTTTCGTTGCTGGACGACCACTCGATGGTGGTCTCGGCGGCAACCTCTTCTGGGGCAACAGTTGCCTTAATGGTGTGAGAGTTACCGACCGTCAGTTTGCCTTCGTTGGAATCGAGCGTGATGCTTTCAACCTCATAGAACGCTTTCACATGAGTCGTCTTCTCGGTGACCTTTTCGCCATCCTGCATAAGGGTCGTGGTGATGTCGCACTCACCTGCTTTAAGGACTTTCACCTTGCCGTCCTTATCGACGGTGGCGACTTCCTCATCGCTGGAAGCGAAATCAAACGAAATGTTGGACGCATCTTCCGGCTCGCATTTCGCTTCGATTGCGGTTTCATCGGTATCGTTGAGTTTGACTTCCATGGTATCGGGAACCTTCAACTCTTTCGCGGATACCTTGACGGTGATGACGCAGACATCCTGCATCTCAGTATCCTTGACTGCTGCGGTGATTTCAGCCTCACCGGCTGCGACTGCCGTAACGGTGCCGGTCTCATCAACCGTAGCAACACTCTCATCGGAAGAAGTCCACGCGAGCGTCAGCTTCTCAGCCGCCTTGGCAATTTTTTCATCCTGCGCAGCAGTTTCTGCCGTAGCAGACTCACCAGTTGCGATGACAGGCGTCTCTGCGGGCGCATCCTCCGTGCCGAAATTTACCGGCAGCGTGATGCTCTCGCCCTTTTCGAGGGTCGCAGCATCCGGAACCGAAATGTTCGTGACCTTAACGCCGCATCCTACCAGGCTGAGCGCCATAGCCGCAGTCGCAATAACTGCCAATACGATATTCTTTTTCATAAAAACACTCCTTCTCGGCATCTAGCGCCGAGGCTACTTTTTAATTTTGCCGCCGCCACTCTATTGATAAGTGGCGGCTTTGGATTCTTTTAAATCGGGGACGGGGGAGATCGCTGCGCGACTCACCGTCCCCGATACATCACGCAGTTTCCAGATACTCCCGCAAGGAATCTGCAACTCCTTCCTGTATGGAATTGTCCCAGACTGCGTATTTGTTTTCCGGGTATCCGCCTACAAATATTGAAGCATCCGATAGTTGCCATTTTGACACGGGCTTGCCATCTTCCACCTTGATGATGGTCGGTGCACCGATACGCTTCTCCCCGACATCAATTTCATTTTTCTCCGGGTCGGAGACGGTGTACTCGGCCAGGTAGTCATCCAGCCAGGTTAGCAGTTCGGTGTAGCCTTCCCCCGCTGGTCTGGTTTGCACTGGTGCGGCAGTATCCGAGTTGTAGGTGTATATATCCCGATATAGGTCTACCTGGCAGTAGTCCATCGTGACCCCTTCACTTGTAGCAACAGCGGCAAGCACAGGGAGCAGGTTGCGACAGTAGGGACAGCGCGGATAGGCAAACAAGATATAACCGTCTTTTTTCGCGCGTGCTTCCACCGCGGTCACAGGTGATAGCGGCACCGAGAAGGACAGATTAACATCCCGGTACGTATATTCTGTGTAGCCGGGAACAGCGCGCCCATTATACGCCCGGTAACTGCGGGCAACTATTGCTCCCGGCGAGCTGCCAAGGAGTAGCAGCACAGCCATCCCAGCAGTTGCCACAGCATAGGCTATGTACGGTGCGGTGTGGGATAGTTTTTGCATCCATTTATCACCTTCCTTTTATATTATAGCACATCAGCACGTAAGAGCAAGATTCAAATCGTCTCCAGGTAGACGATTTTTCCCTTAGCAAATCGGTACAATAAATATACTTTATTGTACACGGTGGTGAGGGCAAATGCTACTACAGGAGGCAATTAAGCTGCGCATTTTGGAGCTTGCAGACGAGCGCGGCTACAGTGTCAACAAGCTGGCTGAGCGTTCCGGCATTGCACCATCTGTCCTTAAAAAGACTGTCAAGCCTTATGCTACCACTAAAAATACTTCAACTGAAATAGTTGCACGGATATGTGTGGGGTTAGGAATCCCATTTAAAACTTTTTGGGACAGCCCTTTATTTGACAATATTGAGACTAGACAACAAAAAGAGGACGAGAGCCAATAAAGGCTGTCGTCCTTTTGATGTTTACTTTTCAAACGAGGCAGGGTTAGAAAGGCATAGCGTCCGGTTCCTCAAAATCCTCCGCAGAAATTCCTTCAGGGATTTCCCCATAATCATTATCTTCTTGGGGCGTGCAGTACAACGGTTTTTTTAAGCTGCCGTTATATTGCCAGTGGGTCTTTCCGGCAATGGCAGATTTGGATTCTGCCAGCTCCCCGTAACGATATACTTCATAATGTAAAACTACTTCATCGTCCATAAGGGCGACCTTGTTTTCCTCCCACGCGAAAGTAAGTTTTACTTTAGGAAAAAGAATTGAGAGCGTATGAATAGCCTCACTTGCAGGTGCGCTATGGGTGAGAAATGCAATGCTATTTTCATTACATTCTTCAAAAGATATCACGTTTTCGTCTGTACCCCAGTGTTCCGTGCACCAGCCGGTATAAGTAGGATAGCCGTATTCCTTCCGGTTCAGCACAGCCATTTTTCCCAAAAGGAACCGGCGCTGATCTGCACGGCTAAGAACAGCAAGAAAATTTTCTTCTTCCTCTTCTGTAGGGTAAGGAACTAAATCAAGATAATGGCGGTAAAGCTTTTCGCCGCAAGAAACTTCATCATCGGGGCCAATGTTCAGGTGTACCGGCACAGCACAGATTTTATTCAAATCAATGCTCCCAATGTCATAGATGTCATCGCAGATGTACTTCATTACTTCATTGACCTGTTCCTTCGAACCGCCAATCGTGAGAGTGCTGTAAATAAAGCTTTCTTTCTTCATGGGATTTCTCCTTTGAGAGTTGTATCACCGCTCACAGCAGACGGCGGCGGATGTCTCCGCGTGCCATCCCTGTAAGCCGTGAGAGTTGTGTAATGCTGACGCCCTCTTGTGTTACCAGACGGCGCAGCAGCGGGGTTGCGGTGGATTCGGGGTAAAGCTGGATTTCGTGGCATTCCATGCCTGCCGTTGCACGTACAAAGTCACAAAGCTCAGCATCCGTAAAGGCAGGCAGCGGAGAATCCTCCAGAATGCCGCGGGCATTTAATTCTGGCTGCTGGTGGTAGTGCCGCAGCCAATCTAAATCATGCAGTGCAAGCGCGTAGCTTGTGTCTACATGACATAACGGCTTTTTTCGACTAGCAAAGTAGTCAATGTAGCTGCTCCACGGGTAGTCCTGCATATCCTGCACCATTCCGGCAGCGACCGGGTTGCGGTGGATATAGCGCAGTACCCGCAGGAAGTAGCCTTTGGTTGTGACAGGCTGGGATTTGTAACGGCCCTGGAAGAGCGGGCCTGTCCGCTGGTAGCGGCGGTTGTAGTAGGCAACGTACCGTACCCCGATGGCCTTCATCATGTGTTGCAAGGAATCGTTACAATCCTTCGCGAGCAGATGCAGATGGTTGCCCATCAGGCAGTATGCCATGATGATAAAATTTTCATCTGCGCAAAAATCGAGAATATGTAAAAAGTTCAGATTGTCGGCATCATCATTAAAGATGGTCATGCGGTTAATTCCACGGATCATGATGTGATACACGCCGCAGGACGAAAGTTTACGGGCTTTTCTTGGCATCGTCCTGCACCTCCGAGGGTGTCGTTTGGGGCGTCCATTCTTCCGGCTTGTAGGTCAGCAGTTGTATCGCCCGCGAGGCATCCCCTCGTGTCATTTTATGGGTGTCAATTTTGTAATCCGGGGCCAGCTTGTGGATAAGGGCAATTTGCTCATTGGTGATGGGTTGTCTATCCCACTTATAGCGCTGTTTTTTGTCCCAGATATGTTGATATTTAGCATGCTTCTGTTTCAAGTCCTGATACACATAGTCTAATGCAAATTGTAATGGCACCGCACTCTTGGAGCACGCTTTATTTTTCCGCAGGTACACCATGCCGTTAGTCAGCGGTTTGCTGATGCGGTAGGTTACGGTCGGGATAGGCAGTATATAGCCGCCATCCTTGAGTGTAATCCATGCGACATCATGGGTGGTAACACCTTCGCCAAGTGCCATAACGTCTACCTCCTTCTGATTTTGTATCCAGGTATCGGGAATGTCCGCACCTGTAAGTACCTTTATCGGTTCGGTTTCCTCCGGCAACTTTTCCACCTGCTCCTTTTTAGGTTTGGGAGCTAGCGGTTCCTCGCCGATTAGCGTTGCTGCCGTGCATATCGGCATCCTGGAAATGCCCACGCAATCAATAATCTTGCAGGCACTTTTTCCCGGATGCAACCGCAGGCCGCGACCTACCATCTGCGCATACAGGCCGACATTGGTTGTGGCAACCGGGCGGGCCAGCAGAACGGTTTCTGTCATCGGCAGGTCAACACCTTCCGTCAGGACAGCATAGCAGACAAGTACTTTAATTAGGCCCAAACGGTAGGCCTCCAACAGACGTCCTCTATTTTGAGTAGTGCCATCGATAAAGGCCGCGGTACTGGCACCATGCTGGGAATTGAGCAGTGCTGTCACATTTTTGCCCTCTTCAATGGATGGTGCGAAAATGATGGTCTGCCCACGTGCGTTTGAGGTGTAGGCCTCCGCGATACCCGCTGCTGTGCCAGACATAACGCGTGCTATATCTGCGGCATCATAATCGCCAGTATCCTCACGGTACTGCACTGTCCCCAAGTCATACTTGAGATTAACCTGACAAGCTTCTATAGGACTAAGATACCCGTGCTCAATGCCGTATAGGGTGTTATACTCGCACAAAATGTCGTCAAAAGCCACATCCAGGCCGACACCATCACCGCGGATTGCGGTTGCAGTGAAGCCAAAACGAACGGCATTTTTGAAGTACTCAAAAATTTTGCGGTAGGTCGGTGCAGCACTGTGGTGGGCCTCGTCGATGATGATGGTATCGATACTGTAGGGGTTGTACTTGTCGAGCCGCCCCACAAGGCTTTGCACCGAAGCGCTGATGATGGGTTCCCCGTGTGCATGTGTGGTTCCCTGCTCGATGCCGCAGGGAAGGCCTTTGAGGTATTCCAACGGCTGTATCACGAGTTCTTCCCGGTGAGATAAAATCAGTATGTGGTGGTCATTTTCCAGTACATCACAGCGGATGTACTCAGCAAAAATTCGTGTCTTGCCAAGGCCGGTTGCGATAACGCACAGGGCGGCATTTCCCTCGTAGGATTTCATACGCTGAAGGGTGTCAGCCTGATAAGGACGCAACGGTGGTGCCCGCGGGCCGTCATGGCCCTGTTGTAGAGGTGGATTTTTCATAGTCGACTCCTTGGTCACTGGTGATAGTAGTAAGCCTGAATAATTTCGTCCGACCCACTGCCATTGCGGATGATGAAGCGTCCGGGAATAGCAGGGAGCTTTGCGGCACTGCCGTCATCCAAGATAACAATGGAACTCTGTGCATCGGCAGTGTGGCCGCAAATACGACCGTCAAGCTGTGCTTTAAGACTACCCGGAACAGACCCTACGTCGGGGCGCTGAGTTGCCACAAGCAGATGAATACCGAGCGCACGGCCCAGACGGCCAATGGCGAGGAGCTTGTTCGTAATCGAGGCAACTACTGCCTTGCCATCTTTATCACGTCCAGTTGTATCGAGAATCATCGAGGTTTCATCCAGGATAACGACGATTCGATGCAGTTCTTCTCCGGTCGTCTGGACATATTCCTCAAGATTTGCACAGCCAGCGATAGAAAACTCTGTACGGCGATGGTTAAGCTCATGTACAACACTGTCAAGCATCTGCTCAAGGGCAGCATCATCATCTGCATAATGCCCCGTCTTACAATATTCGGGGCCGAAGTCCACACCTTTATAATCGGCGAGGTAGATGTCGTAGCCTTTTTGCGACAGCTGGTAGAGAATCAACAGTGCCAACTGCGTCTTACCCATGCCGGTGGCAGCAGCCAAAAGCCAATGAGGCAGCTGGCTAAAATCAATGCTAACGGGAATGCCTGCCGCATTGATGCCCAAGACGATTTTTGTGTCGCTATCGTCCATATATGTATCTGCCCACGGGATTAGCCGCCCCATAAGGTTGCACCCGGCAACAACACGAAGGTCAAAGAGCTGGTTGTTGCTGCCCTGAGTGATAGAGAGGACGGTCACATTAAGTGCGGATTCGATTGTTGTCCGATTGTCTTCCCAGTATTCGAGCGGGCAGCCTTTAAGGCTGAAAGTAAGCTGTTGAATATTACCATCCCTGTTGGCCTTAACTAGCAGTGGTGCTTCATGCGCCTGGTTGCAGATACCAGCACGCGAAAAATCGTCGTAATATGACCAACTGTGGGGGATATAACCAAAGAGGTAAATGACGCCAAGGCACTCTGCCAGCCATGCAATTACCCGAATAAAATTAACGAACGGTCTAAATACTACCGAAATCACGTCCTCGCCAGAGCCGCCCGAAACCATAATCAGGGCGGCAACTGCGAGTGCGAGGCACAGCAGCACATATTGCTGTGCGGTCTTTGAATCGGTTTGAATACGTCTAAGCCCATTGTGGAACGTATTCATGATATAATTTTTTTCCGTCTGCCATTGCAGGCGATCAGAATCATTACGCATGATTAAATCTCCTTTCAAAATAAATGCCCGTATAGCCTGATAGCACAGCTTTCATCCGCTAGAACGGACAATCATCAATCTCTATTTGCTCAAATGTCGGTGTGGTGCAAGGGTGAAAATACTCGTGAACCGTATAGTCCTTGTGACTGCCGTCGAGGTCAAAAACCCGAACGCAGTTGATGCGCCGCAAGAGCGCGTCCCAAGCCTCCGGCTTTTCGTGCTGCTCGGAAACATACTGCTTCTCCAACGGCAAGTTGGAAATGATGTATGCTTCCGTGTAGCAAGCCTGCTTGTTAGCATACCTACAGGGTAATTCCAAAGGATAGCCATCCAGGTATTGCAGCATGCTATTAAGGGGCAAGCTGCTGTGGAACTCATCGAAGAGCATCACTTTCTGCCCCCGGTAGCCATCAAAAGGATGGTGATAGTCAGACACCGCGTAGCAGTTTGAGTATCCGCATCCTTCTTTTACCGACCTAGTTTTTCCTGTGCCAGTAGGGCCAAAGATATAGGTGACTGTCATCTGGCGAAATACATTGCGGTATTTCTCCTCCAGGATGGTCTGCCTTGTCCGGTCAATGTGGGAGATATCTCGCAGGTATTCCGGGTGCTCACCCAGGATTTGCGCATTGTCTGCCCCGGATGCAATCAGTGCATACAGAGTCCGTAAGTCGTTACGGTCGCCCTGCTTGCTGTCAGGGGGTAAACTGCCACTTTCTTCAAACGTGTCAGAGTAGTTTATCCCTTCATGTACTTTTCCCTTGGAGTCGGTATACTTGTAGTGACCGTTTGCATCCTTGTTATACTTAGCACCCTCTTTACGGATGTAAGCATAGTTTTCGGAATTTTTTCCCCATTGAGGCACTTCGATGTGCGCAGTAGGAAACTTGTTCTTTAGGGTTGTGAACATTACAGGATTTTCATATACTAAAAATAAGTGTATGTGATAGGTTTCCTCTTGCCCCACTTCATCAGCCATGCACCAATAAAGGAGCTTGGCTCCTTTTTCAAGAGCAGCCTTGATAACATTATGATCATAGCCATGCTCTTGTGGATTGTTGATTGTCAGCTGGTAACGGCGTGTCGCGTAACCTTTTGCCATATAGTGTACCCAGTACACTACGGACACAAAGCCGCTGTGTACGCTTTAAAGCTTATAGTTATAGGCTTTATGGACTGTACACACAGGTATGGAGGTAATACTAGCTCCATACCTGTGTGGCGGCTTTAAGTCCATAGCGTACGCTTGTCGTTATAAAATTTTCAAGGTGCTGTATGGGTGTTGATTGGTTTACCTCAAAAATGAGACAAGCCCCATTTTTGAGGTGAGGCCGCTAACGCGTCCTACAGTGTGCTTGGAAACCTTAGTCGAGCACCACAATGTTCTCAGGCTTACGGTACTCGTTGTAGAAAATCTTCACTTCGCGTCCCATCAGGTCATGAAGGTTGATTTTAAGTTCGGCCATCTTAGCGTCAGAGAGATACATATCCCTGACGAAGACGCCCTCCCCGTTCTGGGAGGCAATCTCCGTTGCGAGGTAGATGCGGCAGCCGGTGACGGGACGGCCTTCTTTCGTGACAAAGTCACTGCGTCTATAACCAATGATTTTCATGGTTATTTCCTCCTTGGCATTATCGTTATGTTGTTTCCGAAGTACTGTCCTCGCCATTGGTAACTAAGGAATGGTGCCGGATAGATGCAACCAAAAGCAAGTGTGTCGAGCACTGCTGTTGATAGAACCAAACGACATTTCTGTCACCTCCCTTTTCTGATGGAGGAAACGTAAAGCAATATGACAACCGAGAGGATGTATCTTGCTTGTTCGCTCCCTGTGCTTATAATTCTACTCAGTTCGCAAGGGTGGACAATAAAGAAAAGACGAACTTCATTACAAATTTCTTGAATGAAGCTCGTCTTTATAAAGTGCTTTTTTATTTGGTTTGGCCGTTAGATAAGAGCATCCGCTTTGCTCTACCTAATGAAAGTCTTTCATCAAGCAAGCTGTCAAGCAGAGCAGGAACGCCGTCCATGTCTCCATCCATCGGGTGCATATAGACACCATTAACACCAGGATGTGTATGACCAACTAACTCCTCGTAAACCCAGTTGCTAAAGTGATTTTTGTAGATTGAGCTAAAGGTATGTCGCAGCTCATACGGCGTAATATAAGGGATACCGTTATACCTGCAATAGATCCCCCAGCGTTTACGGTAGCATAGTTGACCAGTGCTTCCAAAGACCCTCTCATGAGGGTCTAACGGAGTGACTCGATAGACTTGTTGACTTTCTAAAAGCATACGTGTATATCGAGTCTGCGGGAAGTCGCGTGCGGCAAATTCGTTCTTCCCATTTGTAGTGATGCCTTTAGCATTGATGGCACGGCGTATATGTATATAATCATTGTCAATATCGCCCCACTCAAGGCCCATCAATTCACCAGGACGTAACCCTGTAACGACTTGGAATCGATATGCATAG
>OIBR01000651.1_pt1 | contig 10886 bp, 7 predicted proteins | sample 1581101 | NCBI WGS metagenome assembly OIBR01 (sample SAMEA3882522, study PRJEB24775) | human gut metagenome | biome: human-associated habitat; feature: intestine environment; material: feces | place: Netherlands | collected 2009/2010
GCTGGTCAAGAACAAGTTCCGCCGCTGGTCCACTGCCTGCACCTGCCCGCCGGAGTTCCCGGTCTGCGTCTGCGGCGGCAAGGCGAAGGCAAAGCTCATTACCCGGAAACCCATCGAGGCCGACAAGCAGGAACTGGAGGAGAACCGGCGCAGCCGTTCTGCTCATCTGCGCGTTTTGGAGAAACTCTGAGCCGGATAAGATGCCGCTCAGTGTAAGAGGAGGAGATCAACTATGGGTCAGCCAGCTTATGATATGTCGTCTGAGGTGCGTCGCAGAAAAGCGCCTCAGACCCAGCGCAAGGTCGCACTGCGGGTGGAAAAGGGCGGCAAACGCCGTCTCAGCCCGTTCCAGGCGGCCATGCAGCACGCACTTCAACTGATCTCGATGGCGCTGCTGGCAGGCTTTGCGGTAAGCCTGCTGTGGAGCGAGGCCCAGCTGGTGGAGGTCAACGACCAGATCCAGAAGGCCAAAGCGGAACTCGTGAGCGAGCAGAGCCAGTACACCTACTATAACAGTGTCCTCAACAGCAAGACCAACATCACCAGCGTGGAAGAAGTGGCCGGGCGGCTGGGCCTCATGAAGATGGACCAGAGCCAGCTCACCTACATCCGCCTCGACAGCGACAGCGTACTGGTGCGCAGGGAGTCGGCTGTCCACCAGTGGACGGATTTCCTGCACGACGGTGCCATGACCATTCTGGCTTCCGTCCGCAGCGTAAAATAAGCAAACAGACAGAAAAGCGTGCGGCAGCGCACGCTTTTCTGGTTTCTGCAGGAGAATACCATGCAAAACAAGCCCTCCAACGACCAGCATAAGAGCATCTACTACCGCCTCCGCCGCAGCGACCCGCACGAGCGCCTCAGTGCGCGGCTGCGGCATTTCAGCTTCGGCGCGGCGGTATTTTTTGTAGTGGCGGCTGCGGGCATCGTCACCCACAGCCTGTATAACATCCAGATAAAACAGGGCGCGACCTTCCGCCAGTATGCGGCCCAGCAGCAGCTGCTGGACAGCACCATCCAGGCCACCCGCGGCGAGATCTACGATGCCTCCGGCATCACGCTGGCGTCCACCAGCGTAGTATGGACCATCTGGGCCGACCCCAGCTACAGCAGCGCTCTCTTCACCAGCCAGACGGACGACGACACCAAGGCGGTGACCAAGACCATCGACCCTGCTGCCCTCAATGAGGTGAGCACCCAGATCACCCTGCGGCTGCTCTCGGGCGATGGCGCGGCGCTGGACAGCGTGGATCCTTCTTCTGAAGCCTACAAGACCCAGTATCAGACGGTGTACGACGCCCTCTCCCAAAACGATTCGTCCTATCAGGTGCTGGCCACCAAGGTCAACAACGCCGTCAAGCTCTCCATTGAAAAATACGTCTCGGAGTACAACAAGGCCCACAAAAAAGCCAACGCCGAAAAAGGCATCCGCAAGGGCCGCGTCTCTGTCTCCTCCACCAAGAGCTTCCAGCGGGATTACCCCTATGGTGCCTTTGCGGCCTCGGTGCTGGGCTTCTGCGATGCCGACGGCTACGGTACTTATGGCCTCGAAAAATCCTATGAATCCACGCTGGCCGGTGTGAATGGCCGCACCATCACTCTCCGCAACGCCTATGGCAACGCCATTGCCGACGAGAACGCCACCACTTACGAAGCCAAGGACGGCTCCAACCTCGTTCTCTCGCTGGATGTCAATATCCAGGAAGTGGTGGAGCGGTATCTGAACGAGGCCATCAAAGCCAACAATGTCGAGAACCGTGGCGCCGCCATCGTGATGAACGTCAAGACGGGTGCCATTCTGGCCATGGCCTCCAAGCCGGATTTTGACCCCAATGACCCGCTGGATTACAGCCAGAACCTGACTTATCTGGATGAACTGGTCCACGCGGAGCCGGAGCTCTACGGCATCTATCAAAAAGATGAGAATGGCAACTACATCACCGATGAGCGGGGCAATAAGATCCTGGACCCGGAAGGCGATTACTCGGGCTATTACCGTGATATCCAGTGGAAGAACAAGACCATCACCGAGCTGTACTACCCCGGAAGCGTCTTCAAGGTCATCACGGCGGCCATGGGTCTGGACTCCGGCCATGCCACCCTCAACACTACCCTGAACTGCTCCGGTGCCTACACCATTGCCAAGCAGACCTACCACTGCGCCGGCAAAAAGGCCCATGGCGTGCAGAATCTGGCCATGGCCCTGCGGAACAGCTGCAACATCTACTTCATCCAGCTGGGCCAGCGCATCGGTTCCAGCCTGTTCTATGATTACTTTGATGCCTTCGGCTTTACCGAGCGCACCGGTGTGGACCTGCCCAATGAGACCAGCTTCATGCAGTATTACAGCAAAAGCCGTCTGGGCGAGGTGGAGCTGGCTTCCTCCGCCTTTGGTCAGGCCATGGCCGTGACCCCGCTGCAGGTGTGCACCGCCGTCTCGGCGGCAGTCAACGGCGGCTATCTGGTCACCCCCCATGTGGTGGATAAGATCACGGACCAGAACGGCAATGTGGTGCAGGAGATCGGCACCAACATCCGCCGTCAGGTCATCAGCGAGAGCGCCAGCGAGACCATCCGCCAGATCATGGAGTTTGAGGTGGGCGACGGCACCCAGGGCGGCGGCGGCAACGCTTACGTTGCAGGTTACCGCATCGGCGGCAAGTCCGGCACCTCCGAGCAGCTGAACATGGACCGCCGCGCCGACGGCGACTACAAGAAGGTGGCATCCTTTGCGGCTGTCCTGCCCGCCAACGACCCGGAGATCCTGGTCTATGTCATGCTGGACGACCCCAACAATGCCCGCACCGACTATTCCTCCATTCTGGCGGCTCCGGTGGTGGGCAACATCATCAGCGAGATCGCGCCCTATCTGGGCATCGCCACCGACGGCGTGGACCGCAGCGGCACCACCGTCAAGGTGCCCAACCTGACGGGCAAGGAGTGGAGCAACGCGCAGGTGCAGCTGAACATCAAGGGCTTGAAGCATCACCTGGCCGAGAGCGAATCCGACCAGACCGCCGCCCTTGTTACCTACCAGTACCCCCGCGCGGGGGCAGAGGTGCCCTACGGCACCACCGTTTATCTGTATACCGATACCTATGAGGGCAAGCACGCCGAGGTGCCGGACGTGACCGGCAAGAGCGCGGACTTTGCCCGGCAGATGCTGAACGCCGCAGGGTTCAACTGCACAGTCGAAGGCTCCGGCACGGTCCAGAGCCAGAGTGAGGCACCCGGCTCCAGCGTCCAGCAGGGAACCATCGTACATCTGATCTGTGGATAAAGGGGAATGAGAGTATGGAAGCAATTGCAGCAAACATCCTGTTGGAGGGCCTGGCGGTCAACGCGCTGGCCCAGTGCGAGACCCCGGTCACGCTGGTGACCACCGACAGCCGTGAGGTCTGCCCCGGGTGCATCTTTGTGGCGTTCCCGGGCGAAAAATTCGACGGCCATGATTTTGCCGCCAAGGCGCTGGAAAACGGCGCGCTCTGCGTGGTGCTGAACCACCCCGTGGAAGGCGTGCCGGAGGAGAAGAGCGTGATTTGCCCGGACAGCTACCACGCCATGATGGTGCTGGGGGCCAATTATCGCAGCCAGTTCCACCCCAAAGTGGTGGGTGTGACCGGCAGCGTGGGCAAGACCACCACCAAGCAGATGACCTACGCCGCCATTGCAGGCTTTGGCAGTACCATCAAGACCGAGGGCAACCAGAACAATGAGCTGGGCCTGCCCCGCACCATGTTCCGCATCGGCAAAGAGACCCAGTACGCCGTGGTGGAGATGGGAATGAGCCACGCCGGGGAGATCGAGCGCCTGAGCAAGTGCGCCCGCCCGGATGTAGGCATCATCACCTGCATCGGTGTGTCCCACATCGGCAATCTGGGCAGTCAGGAGAACATCTGCAAGGCAAAGCTGGAGATCTGCGCCGGTCTGCCGGAGGGTGCTCCGCTGGTGCTGAACGGGGACGACCCCTTCCTGCGCAAGGCCGTTCTGCCCGACCATGTCCGCCCGGTCTGGTTCAGCCTGGGCGATGAGAACGCTGATGTCTGTGCCCTGTCCATCCAGCAGGATGAAAAGGGCATGAGCTTTGTGCTGGAGGATCACGAGGAGGGGACTTTCCTCGTAAAGATCCCCGCCATGGGCCGGCATAATGTGGCCAACGCACTGGCTGCCTACTGCGCCGCCACCCGTCTGGGGCTGAATGCCCGCCGGGTCATTGCCGGTCTGGCTGACTTTGAGCAGACCGGAATGCGCCAGAAGGTGGTGCACGTCAGAGGCGTGGATGTCATTGAGGATTGCTACAATGCCAACCCCGACAGCATGAAGGCCGCGCTGGCCATGTTTAGGGAATATCCCTGCAAGCGCCGCTTTGCCCTGCTGGGCGATATGCTGGAGCTGGGTGATATCAGCCGCGCCGCCCACGAGGAGGTGGGCCGTCAGGCCGTGGAGAACAAGGTGGACTACCTCGTCACCTATGGCGAGCAGGCCAAGCGCATTGCCGTGGTGGCTGCTGCCAAGGGGCTGCCCACCCTCCATGCCGACACCTACGCTCAGGCCGCCGAGGCCCTGCTGAACAAAATGCAGCCCGGCGATGCCCTGCTGGTCAAGGCCAGCCGCGGCATGGCACTGGAAAAAGTGCTGGAGATCTTTTACAAGGAGTAACATCGAGCTATGATTCGTTTCGCCTTGATCGCCGCCTCAACGCTGGGGTTCTTCCTCACGGCGGCGCTCGGGAATCTGATGGTGCCGCTGCTGCGGGCGTTCCAGGGACGCTGGGATGAGCCCAAGGCCCGGCAGGCACCATCACCCAAGCAGGAAGCACCGGATGCCGAGCCGGAGCGCCCGCCGCAGGCCCCCACCATGGGCGGGCTCTGCCTGATGGTGGGGGTGCTGGCTGCTGTGGGCGTGGGCTGGACAGCCGCCTGTGTGGCTCAGCCTGAACTGCTGGGGGCTGAGAGCCTGTTCTCGGTCCGGCTGCTCACAGCGCTGCTGGGAGCTTTGCTCTTTGGCGGTGTGGGCCTGCTGGAGGATCTGGCCCGCATCCGCAACCGTTCCGTGCTGGGCCTGCGGCGGTACACCCGCCTTGGGCTGGAAGCCGCTGCCGGTGCCGTGGTGCTGGTGCTGCTGGGAGCCAAAGGCTGCCTTGCAGCCGGGATCACCCTGCCGGGTGTGGGCTATATCGATCTGGGCATTGCCGCCCCGCTGCTGTGGGAAGGACTGCTGGTCGCACTGGCCGAGTGCGCCCGCATTGCCGATGGCATGGACGGCATCGTCTGCGGCACGTCCTTTGCGGCCATGCTGGGCCTGATGGGGGTGATGACCCTGCTGGGCTGGTTCCCGCTGGGCGTTCTGCCCGCCGCGCTGGCCGGTTCCCTGATGGCATTCCTGCTCTGGAACTTCCCGCCCGCAAAGCTGCGGCTGGGCAGCGTGGGCAGCCTGTTTCTGGCCGGGATGCTGGGGTGCGTGCCCCTGTGCATCGGCTGGCCTGACCTCACCCTGCCGCTGGCCCTGCCCTTCTGGCTGGAGGGCGGCATGGTGGCCCTGCAGATCCTGGTCTGCAAGGCCAGCCGGGGCCGCAGGCAGCTGTTCCGCTCGGCACCGCTCCACCGCTGGCTGGAGCTGCGGGGCCAGAGCGCGGAACAGATCTTTTATACCTTTTGTGTCATTGCCATGCTGGGCGTGGCGCTGACCGTTCAGCTGGCAAAAATCAGTTAAGGAGGGGTGCAGTTTGGCAACACTCCGCAGAAAAAAAGCAGAGCCGTTTTCCGTCTTTCAGCGGGACCCCGGCCCCTGGCCGCCCATCCTGCTCAACTGGATGGCGACCCTGGCCATCATCATGGTGTTCGGGCTGGTCATGCTGTTCAGTGCAAGCTATACCACGGGCTATCTCCGCTTTGGGGACAGCTTCCATTACATCAAATCCCAGCTGCTCTGCACGGTGCTGGGCCTGGGCATGATGTTCTTGTTCTCCTATTTTGACCACCGTTTCCTGCGCAGAATGGTCAAGCTGGGCTATATCGTCTGCCTGATCCTGCTGGTGCTGGTGCTGTTCAGCAGCCCCATCAACGGCTGCCGCCGGTGGATCAGCTTTGGCGGCCTGACCTTACAGGCCTCCGAGGTGGCAAAGTTTGAGATGATCCTGCTCACGGCAGACATTGCCGCCAGGACCCCGCAGATCAAATTCGGCGAGGTGCCCCTGCGCAAGTGGGTCCACCACAGCATCGTGGTGGAGCTCATCCGGCCCATCCTGTGGCTGATGCCTGTTCTGATCCTGCTGGTGCTGGAGCCCCACATGTCGGGCATCCTGCTGACCACGGCCATCGTGGGCACCATCCTGCTGCTGGGCGGCAGCGGCGGCATCATTACCTGGGGCTGTGCCGGTGTCGCGCTGTTCCTGCTGGAGACTTTGCTGAAGCACGTGGACTCCATCGACTACCTGCAGAGCCGTCTGGACGGCTGGACGCAGGATCTTGACCGGATGACCAGCCAGACCAAGCAGAGCCTGTACGCCATCGGCTCAGGCGGTGCCACGGGGCTGGGCCTGGGCAACAGCATCGAAAAGCAGCTCTGGCTGCCGGAGAGCACCAACGACTTTATCTTCAGTGTCGTGTGCGAGGAACTGGGCTTCGTCGGCGCGGTGATCGTCATCGTGCTGTTCGTCCTCTTTCTGGTGCAGGGCTTCTGGATCGCCTTCCATGCCGAAAACCGGTTCTGCACGCTGGTGGGCATCGGCATCATGGCGCAGATCGCCTGGCAGGTGTTCTGCAACATCGCCGTTGTCACCAACACCCTGCCCAACACCGGCATTTCGCTGCCCTTCTTCTCCTCCGGCGGCACCAGTCTGATCCTGCTGCTGGCCGAGATGGGCGTTATGGTCAATATCGGGCGCAACGGCGAACGGGCCCGTCTGGAACGGGAGGAAGCCCACGCCGAGCGGGAGCGCCAGCGCAAGGCAAAGACCATTGTGCTGGATACCGCGCGCAGAGCGCAGACAGAACAGTAAGGAGGAACCAAGATGCGTGTACTCATTGCAGCCGGCGGCACTGCCGGCCATATCAACCCGGCTCTGGCCATTGCGGGAGCCATCAAAAAAGCCGACCCCACCGCCGAGATCCATTTTGCGGGCCGGAAAGAGGGCATGGAGTACCGTCTGGTCACACAGGCGGGCTATCCCTTCCATCACATCGAGATCACCGGCTTTCAGCGGAAGCTGAGCCTGAACAATATCAAGCGGAACATCATTACCCTGTGGAATCTGGCACTCTCCGGCCCCAAGGCCAAAAAGATGATGAAGGACATCCAGCCCGACCTGGTCATTGGCTGCGGCGGCTATGTGTCCGGCCCGGTGGTGCGCTGCGCTGCCAGACAGGGCATCAAGACCGCCCTGCATGAGCAAAACGCCTTTCCCGGTGTGACCAACAAGCTGCTGGCCCCGGATGTGGACATCGTGTTTGCCGCTGTACCCGCCGCCGTGGAAAAGCTGGGCGCACCCGAAAAGACCATCGTGGTGGGCAATCCCGTCCGGCCTGAGGTGTTCACCCAGGCGAAGAACCGGGAAGCCATCCGTGCCGAACTGGGCGCAGGCGACCGCACCGTGATCCTCTCCTTCGGCGGCAGTCTGGGTGCCCGCCGCGTGAACGAGGTGGTGGCCGACCTCTGCGCCTGGGAGCAGAAGAACAAAAAGCCCGTCCTCCATCTCCATGCCACCGGCCAGTACGGCGTGCAGCTGTTTCAGGATCTGGAAAAGGAAAAGGGCTTTGCCCCCGGCGAGAGCCTTGTGGTGAAGGAATACATCAACAATATGCCCGAACTGCTGGCCGCAGCGGACCTTGTCATCAGCCGCGCCGGTGCCCTGACACTGGCCGAGCTGGAGGCTGTGGGCCGTGCCGCTGTGCTCATCCCCAGCCCCAACGTGGCCGAGAACCACCAGTATTACAACGCCATGGAGCTGCAGAAGGCCGGTGCCGCTGTGGTCATTGAGGAAAAAGACCTGACCGGCGAAAAGCTGGTGCAGACCGTTTCCGGGATGCTGGCCCAGCCCGGCAAGCTGGCTGAGATGGGCCGCAATGCCCGGAGCCTGTCGGTGGACGACAGCCTGGACCGCATTGCGGATGCCCTGCTCAAGCTGGTCAAGACCCCGTAACGGAAGGAAAAAACAGAGGAAAGGAGGTGCAGCCGGATGCCGCAGAATGACCGGAACAGCCGGAACCGCAAGCGCCGCCGGGCCTACGATCAGGCCCGGGATGACCGGCGCGGCGGGCAGAGCACCCAGCGCCGCCGCAGCGCGGGTGCTGGCAGTGACCTGGGGTACAGCGGGTACGCAGGATATTCCTCCGGCGGCCACCCCATCACGAACCCCAATTATGACCCCGATGCGCCCCGCCCCAGCCGGTATACGGAGCGCACGGTGAACTACGGCTCCTACCCGGATAACAGCATCACCTTTCCCACCGGCGGGCGGAGCAGCCAGAGCGGCGCACAGCGCCCCCGCAGCGGGCAGAGCGGCCAGCGGCGCACCTCCGGGGGCAATCAGCGGAACCGCAGCCCGTCTGGCGGCCAGAACCGGAACGCCCAGCGCCGCCCGCAGAACGCCCAGAATCGCAGCGGCCAGCGGATGCGGCCGGTGCAGGGGCAGAACGCCCGGCGTGACCCCGTCCGGCGGGAGGGCAGGAAAAAGCGGAAGCTGACCCGGGCCGCCATCCGGCGGCGCAGGCTCATGCGGCGGCTCACGGCCCTTGTCATGCTGCTCTGCGTCATCGGCGCGGGGGTCTACCTCACCGTGACGATGCTGTTCAAGATCAGCTCCATTCAGGTGCAGACAGCGGACGGTGTGGTGCAGGAGGCCGGCGGCTATACCAGCGACCAGATCCTGCAGGCGCTGGATGTCCATCTGGAAGAGAATATCTTCAGTTTTGACCCCGGCAGCAAGGCCGCTGCGCTGGAAAAAGTGTTCCCCATGCTGGAGGATATCCGGGTGGAGCGGGATTACCCCGGCACCGTGGTGGTGCGGGTAACAGAAGCCCAGCCTGCCTGGGCCATGCAGACCTCCTCCGGCTGGCTGACCCTCTCGGGCGGCCTGAAGATCCTGGCAAAGGATTCTGCCCAGCCTGCCGGTCTGCCCACCCTGTACGGCGGCGAACCGGTCTCTGCCGAGCCCGGCGAACAGCTGACCTTTGCGGCAGAGCCCAAGGCCGACAGCATCCCGGACAGCGCCGCCGACAGCAGCGCCTCCGGCACTGTCGAGGAGGAGGCGGACCAGCGGCTGGAAAGCCTGAACACCCTGCTGGCCGCACTGGATGCCGCAGGCATGAGCGCCGACGTGACCCGCATCGAGTTTGCGGATGTGGACGAGATGGCCTTCCTCTATCAGGACCGCATCAGCGTCTGGCTGGGCACCCTGAACGAGTTGGAATATAAGCTCAAGCTGGCAAAGCACGTCCTGCTGAATGAGGACGGCAAGGGCTGTGCCGCAACCGACACCGGAAAGCTGGACTTCACCCATATCAGCATGTCCAGCACCCGCAAGTTCACCTTTGCACAGGGTGAGCCGGAGCTGCCCTCCGGCTACATCTTGCCTGAACCGGTGGAGGAAACACCCGCCGAAGAAGGTGTGACCGGTGAAACGGCAGAAGGCACGGCCACAGACGACATCGCCCCGGCAGAGGGCGAAGCCGCTGCCGAAACACCAACGGATACCGCCGCGGCCCCGGCAGACCCCGAGGCCGGACAGACGGCACAGCCGACTCCCGCCGGCGGCGGGCGATGCAAACCAACCCCAAACGACCCAATGAGGAGCGTGTAATGTTATGAAGCTGGAACAATTACTGGAAGGCGTGCCCTTTACGCTGGTGCAGGGCAGCCTGGATACCGAAGTGCAGGACATCATCTACGACAGCCGGAAGGCGGCCCCGGGCCTTGCCTTTGTCTGCATCGTGGGCACCCAGCGTGACAGCCACGAGTTTGCCGCGGACTGCGCCGCCAAGGGCGTGAGCGTGCTGGTCATCCAGCATGACATCGACCTTTCTGCCATGCCCGGTGTGACCGTGGTCAAGGTGGAGAGCAGCCGCTATGCCATGGCGCTGATGAGCGGCAACCTCTTTGGCAACCCCTCCCGCCAGATGACCATGATCGGCGTGACCGGCACCAAGGGCAAGACCACCACCACCCACATGATCAAGAGCGTGCTGGAAGCTGCCGGGAAAAAGGTCGGCATGATCGGCACCAACGGCATCTATTTCATGGGCCGTCATCAGGAGACCGCCAACACCACCCCTGAGAGCTACGAGCTGCAAAAGACCTTCCGCCAGTTTCTGGACGCAGGCTGCGATGTGGCCCTGATGGAGGTGTCCAGCCAGGGCCTGATGATGGACCGTGTGGCGGGGGTGCACTATGATATCGGCGTGTTCACCAACCTTTCCCCCGACCACATCGGCCCCGGTGAGCACAAGACCTTTGAGGAGTACCGCAGCTGGAAGGGGCAGCTCTTCCGGCGGTGTGATGTGGGCGTGGTGAACATCGATGACGAGAACACCGAAGCCCTGCTGGAAGGCCACACCTGCAAGCTGGTGACCTATGGCCGCAGTGAAAAGGCCGACTACCGCGCCGAGGGTTGTGAGCTGCTGCGCACCCACGATTTTCTGGGCGTGGCGTTCCACGTCTCCGGCAGAGACAATATGGATGTCAGGGTGAACATGCCCGGCGAGTTCAGCGTCTACAACGCGCTGGCCGCCCTGGCCGTGGGCAAGGTGCTGGGCCTGCCCGATGCCGCCATCCATGAGGGTCTGGGCAAGTGCGTGGTCAAGGGCCGCGTGGAGCTGGTGCCCATCAGCAAAAAGTTCACCATCCTGCTGGACTACGCCCACAACGAAGTCTCCACCGAGAGCCTCCTT
>OIBR01000654.1_pt1 | contig 10843 bp, 10 predicted proteins | sample 1581101 | NCBI WGS metagenome assembly OIBR01 (sample SAMEA3882522, study PRJEB24775) | human gut metagenome | biome: human-associated habitat; feature: intestine environment; material: feces | place: Netherlands | collected 2009/2010
GTACAGCTATCACCCCGCCCCCGACCTGGCCCCCCTGCCCAAGGTGGAGCCTGAGACCTTTATGGGCTTCCGCCGCAAGGATGGCCGTGCCGCCATCCGCAACGAGATCTGGATCATTCCCACGGTCGGCTGTGTCAACGACATCGCCAAGAAGATGGTGAACGACAACCAGGATCTGGTTACCGGCTCCATTGAGGGTCTGTACACCTTTACCCATCCGTTTGGCTGCAGCCAGACCGGCCACGACCATGCCCAGACCCGCAAGCTGCTGGCCGCGCTGGTCCGCCACCCCAATGCCGCCGCTGTTCTGGTGCTGCATCTGGGCTGCGAAAACCTGCAGCACGATCAGTTCGTGGAAGAGCTGGGCGAGTACGACCACGACCGGGTCAAGTTCCTGACCTGCCAGGACGTGGACGACGAGTTCACCGCGGCCCGCGAGATCCTCAAGGAGCTGGCTGCTTATGCCGGTCAGTTCCAGCGCGAGCCCATTCCCGTCAGTGAGCTGGTGGTCGGCATGAAGTGCGGCGGCTCGGATGGCCTGTCCGGCATCACCGCCAACCCCACCATCGGCCGCTTCTCCGATATGATGGGCCAGCGCGGCGGCTCCACCGTCCTGACCGAGGTGCCCGAGATGTTCGGTGCCGAGGGCTTCCTGATGGATCGCTGCATCAACCACGACGTCTTCGTCAAGGCGGAGAAGATGATCAACGGCTTCAAGGAGTACTTCATCAGCCACAATGAGGTGGTCTACGACAACCCCTCTCCGGGCAACAAGCAGGGCGGCATCACCACCCTGGAGGACAAGAGCTGCGGCTGTGTCCAGAAAGGCGGCACCGCCCCCATCATGGACGTCATCGGCTACGGCGACCCTGTGGTGACCAAGGGCCTGAATATGCTCTACGGCCCCGGCAATGACCTCGTGTCCGCCACCGCCATGACCGCCGCAGGCGCACACCTCATCCTCTTCTCCACCGGCCGCGGCACCCCGTTCTCTGCCCCGGCTCCCACCCTGAAGATCTCCACCAACACCCCGCTGGCCGAGAAGAAGTCCGGCTGGATCGACTTCAACACCGGTGTCATCGCGGACGGTGAAAAGACCATCGACGAGGCCGCCCGCGACCTGCTGGATCTGGTCATCCGCGTTGCAGGCGGTGAGCAGACCAAGGCCGAGAAGCACGGCTTCCGCGAGATCTCCATCTTCAAGGATGGCGTTGTTCTTTAATTGAAAAATGGCTGCTGTGCGTGCTTTTTGCGCGTACGGCGGCCTTTTTGTATCAAATGATATGGAGGTACAACTTATGAACCAGATCACCACCCAGTACGTCACCGAGGGCGGCGCATGCTTTGAGCAGTATGTCATCACCGACCCCGTGGCAAAAACTGCCCTGACCATCACCCCCGAGCGCGGCGGCATGGTCACCGGCTTTACCCTGGACGGCGACGAGTACATCTGGACCCGCCGCCCCAACTTCAGCGAGTGCAACCGCCCCCGCTTCGGCATCCCTGTGCTGTTCCCCAACTGCGGCAAGCCCGACAACGGCGTGCACATCTTCAACGGCCAGGCCTATCCCATGGAGATCCACGGCATGGCTGACCTGTGCCCCTGGGAAGTGGAGAGCGTCGGCCCCGACGGCGTGACCCTGATCCTGGAGTCCAGCCCCCTGACCAAGTTCCTCTACCCCTTCGATTTCACTGTCCTGATGAACTACAACCTGCAGGGCAACACCGCTTCCCTGAGCATGACCGTGATCAATGAGGGCGATATTCCGATGCCCTTCAGCTTTGGTTATCATCCCTACTTTGTGGCCTCTGCTCTGGAGAATGTGGACTTTGACATCAAGTGCGCCACCTGCTCCGAGGATGCCAAGGGCGAGCAGCCTGCTGCACCCGAGAAGATCACCCTGACCCGCAAGGAAGGTTCTGACAACTCCATCCGCCTGATGACCGGCGTGGAGTTCCCCATGACCTTTACGGATAAGGGCAACGGACACAAGGTCACCGTGGATGCCGATGAGAGCTTTACCAACGGTGTGCTGTGGCAGCAGGATGCCGAAAACTTCGTCTGCATGGAGCCCTGGAACGGCTGGGCCAACAGCGTGAACGAAGAGGGCAAGCACGAGGTGCTGGAGCCCGATGAGGCTATGACCAGCGAGTGGACCATCACCATTGAGAAGGTCTAAGCTTGAAATTCCTTTCTTTTTGAGATAACAGAAAAGACAAACGCCGCATGTGCTCCGGGGAGGAAGCCATGCGGCGTTTGTCTTGCTGATAGAAGAGGGTCTCAGAGGTTATGCTGGTAAAAAGGGAGAAATGTCATTTGAGGAGGCTGGCCAGGGTGCGGGCATCGGGGGTGTTTCCGGCACTCTTACCGTAGTGTGCGTAGAGGATCTTCCGCTCCTTGTCCACCACAAAGCAGGCGGGCAGCTGCAGCTCGTTGCCCTCATAGGCACCGTGCTTGTAGCCTGAGGCAGTTGCTTTGGCAATCTTCAACATCGTCCCGGCATCAGCCATCTTGGCCATAGAGGCTGCGGGCTGGATGCCAAAGCGTTCATACAGAGCGGCTTTCGGATCACACAAGATGGAGAAGGGGAAGGTATCGGGCTGCAGCTCCTGCGCCAGCCCGGTGGGGTCGGATTGCAGGACAACGATGACCTGACCGCCCACATCGGTGATCTGGTGGTAGTTCTCGGCCAGCTGATGGATGTCGTACTGGCAGAGGGTGCAGCCGTAGTAGCGTAGGAAGAGCAGAGCTGTTTTCGGGGTCTTCTGCACTGTGTCGGACAGTGTCAGACCAGTTGCAAAAGGCGTGTCATAGATGAAGTTGGGCATCACCTCGCCCACCGTCAGGCGGGCAGCAGTTTCAGCAGCCATAACTCACACCCACTCTCCATTGAACACGTGCTTGTCCAGACGGTCGAAGGCTTCCTTCACGCGGGACAGGGGCAGTGCAAGGTTCATGCGGATGGAGCAGGGGCCGTGGAACATCCGGCCATCCTGGATCGCAACGCCCACGTTCCAGCAGGCCTTTTCCAGTTCCTGAATGGTCTTGCCGTGCTTCTCGCACCATTCGGTGCAGTCCACGAACAGCATGTAAGTGCCCTCAGGCTTGGAGACGGTTACACCCTCAAAGTGCTTTGTGATGTAATCGCAGGCGTAATCCACATTGCCGGTAATGGTCTGACGCAGCTCATCGACCCACTCGTAACCCTCGGGCTTGTAGGCACCGATCAGGGCGTGCATGGACAGGACGTTCATATCGTTATAGTGGGGCTTGCTGCTCTTGGCGACCACACGGTCACAGATGGTGGGGTTATAGATGATATGATAGCTGCCCACCAGGCCGGCCAGGTTGAAGGTCTTGGAGGGAGCATAGACGGCGACAGTGCGCATCCGTGCATCCTCGCTGACAGACTGGGTGGGAATGTGCTTGTGGCCTTCCAGAATGATGTCGGACCAGATCTCGTCAGAGATCACGATACAATCGTTGGCCTTGTAGACCTCCATGGCCTTCTCGATCTCCCAGCGTTCCCAGACACGGCCGCAGGGATTGTGGGGGCTGCAGAACACAGCAACGTGGATGTGGTTTGCCTTGATCTTGGCATCCATATCCTCGTAGTCCATCCGCCAGATGCCGTTTTCATCCTTGACCAGTGGGCTGTGAACGATCTTATAGCCGTTGTTCTCAATGCACATGGTGAAGCCGATGTAGGTGGGGCTGTGCAGCAGCACGGCATCACCGGGGGCGGCATAGCAGGTCAGTGCAGAGACAACACCTCCCAGAACGCCGTTTTCGTAGCCGATGCACTCTTTGGTCAGACCCTTGACATCGTTGCGGGTCTCGTGCCACTTAATGATGGAGTCAAAGTATTCATCGGTGGGCTGGAAGTAGCCGTAGGCCGGGTGCTTTGCACGCTCGATGATGGCTTCGGGGATGGTGGGGACGGTGGGAAAGTTCATGTCTGCCACCCACATGGGAATGACATCATAGCCTTCCTTGGGCAGGTCGGGAGTGAAGCCGGGCATCGAGCCCAGACCATCGATGGCGGTTGCGTCCTTGCCATGGCGGTCCATGATGGAGGTGAAATCGTACTTCATAGTAAATTCTCCTTTTCCGGCAAATGCCGATTTCTTACAGTGTGTATGGGATTGAATCTTTTGTAATAAACATCGAAACATCAGAAAACTCGGGCGGCTTTTGCCTCGTCAGCAGTGGTATCTGCAATGGCCTGACGGACGATCTCCTCTTTCTTGGCGGCCAGATCTTCGGCCTTGACAGCGCCCTGCTTCAGGCGCAGGATGCTCAGTGCGCACAGAACGACCACGATGACCACTGCGAACACAGCATCGTTGAAGGTCAGATCCTTGAACAGGTTGTAGGCAACTACACCGGCGCAGAAAGCACCCAGCACGCAGCAGATGTTGTAGAACCACAGGGGCATCTTGATGCTGCGCTGTGCCCACTGCTCCGGGTATTTCTTGGGCAGTGTCAGGCAGGCCAGGTTCATGTAGATGTTGATGAGCATGGCAGGAATCATCACCTGAGAGACGATGGCATCCAGGCTGCGGCCGGTGACGATGGGGAAGACACTAATGACGTAGAACAGCAGATAAATGGCGTAGGGGTAGCCGTTCTTATCGGTTTTCTTAAAGACGGAAGGCAGCCAACCATCGTTGGCCACTTGCAGCAGGGGATAACGGAACATGCCCAGACCGCCCAGAGCAGAGCTTGCAATGGCACCGATGCCGCCGCCGACCACGAAGAATACATACAGTGCATTGGGGAAGATGGCCCGTGCGGTCACACTGATGTTCTGGCCAGCAGTCTCAGCGTAGGGGAGAACACCACCGGCAACGATGCCCATGGCACCGTAGATCACGGCCAGCAGCAGGGTAATGATGATGATGCCCAGAGGGATGGTACGCTTGGGATTCTTGGTGACAGCGGCCATAGAGACGGGAGCCATCGTAGTGCCCTGGCAGGCAAAACCCATCACGGCCAAAGCGGAGACGAAACCAGTGAAACCGCCGTGGAAGAAGCCGCCGTCAGCGCTGGTAAAGGTGCTGGCAAAATCAACCTTGGGAATGCCGAAAATAATAAACAGTGCAAGAGAAGCTACCAGAACCAGAGTAATGATGTTTTCCAGAATGGTGATGAAGCGGGAACCCTTGATGGTGGAAAGGAAAAATAGCGTGATTGCAATGAAAGCAACGAGTGTCTGATGATTTTGCAGGGCTGGAACAGCGATAGCCAAATACTGTGCCAGAGCTACCGCATAGCTGGACATTGCCAGACCATTGACCAGGATCATCCAGGCACTGACACCGCTCATGAACGGGTTAAACAGCATGGCCTTCATGCTGTAATCACCGCCCTTCAATACGAACATAGAAGGCATGATCAGATTATACCAATAGGCCAGCAGCATGAAGAAGCAGCCGATGGTAACAACCAGAGAAATGGAGCGGCCGGTGTAGGCAACGCCGTAGCCCAGCAGCACGAAGACACCGGTGCCGATGGCACCGCCAAGGCCCAGACCAATAATGTTCCAAAGACCTAGTTTTTTGCCTTTTTCTTCCATAATGAAATACCTCTCTTTTCTTGGCACCGTTTATTGAGGTGACCGTTGTGACCTGTGGGAAAAGTGAGAAAATCGGCAGGGGGTGCAGAATGTTACTTGACTGCAACGGCCTCGATCTCGACCCGGGCACCTTTAGGTAGTGCAGCCACCTGGAAAGCGCTGCGGGCCGGGCATACACCGGTAAAATAGGAAGCATAGACTTCGTTCATTGCGCCGAAATCTGCGATGTCCTTGAGCAGGACGGTGGTCTTGACCACATCGGACAGCTCATAGTCTGCTGCAGCGAGGACTGCCTTGACATTTTCCAGCGACTGGCGGGTCTGGCTGGTGATGTCATCGCCTGCAAATGCGCCGGTTGCCGGATCAATGGGCAGCTTACCGGAAACATAGACGGCTGTGCCGGTGGCGGTGATGCCCTGAGAGTAGGGACCAATGGCTGCGGGTGCTGCGGGGGTAGATACCTGATTCTTTGCCATGATAGAAACAACTCCTTTGAATTTAAGAATACCGAAATCACTGTGATAATTTATTTATCACTTGTTGATGCGATTATACAATACCACATCACAAATGTAAATACTTTTTTACAAATATTTTTATCATCGTGAGTAAAATTTTATCACTCTAAATTGTGCAGATTGCTAACTTGCGCTCTGCCGCAAAATTCTATATAATAAATAATAATAGAATAATTACGGTGAGAAACAGGAGGACAACGATGTGACAGATCAGGAATTGCTGAAGTGCTACACGGATTTCGTTCCGTTTCTGGCGGCTGTGTGCGGACCGGGGTGTGAGATCGTCATCCATGATGTGACCAACCCGGAACAGTCTATTATCGCCATTGGAAACGGGATTTCTGGCCGTGAGCTGGGTGACCCCATGACCGACCTTGCACGGGAATTGCAGGAAAAGGGGACTTACGCTGATACCGAATGCCTGTTGAACTACAAAGGAAAGACCAAGAGCGGGGAATTCCTCTCCTCGACGTACTTCATCAAGAACGAGGGACGGCTCATTGGGATGCTCTGTGTCAACAAGGAACTTGCCGCTGCACAGGAACTGAATCTTGCTCTGCGCGCGCTGTTGGATCGGTTCAATCTCTCGGCCCCGCCGGAAGATTCGCCCTCTGAGGATCTGAGCAGCCCGCTGGAAAGTGTAATGCACTCCCGCATTGCGGAGATCATCAGCAGGGAAGGCACTGCCCCGGCCCACATGTCCATGCAGGAAAAGATCCGCGTAGTACATAAGCTGGATGCAGACGGTATCCTGATGATGAAAGGCGCGGTCGCAGAGATCGCAGACCAGCTTTCGGTTTCAGTTCCTACGATTTATCGTTATCTGAACAAACCGCAGGCCTGAGAAAAAACGGATAAAAAAAGCAGAGACGCTTTGGAAAGCTCCTAAGCGTCTCTGCTTTTTGTGCTTTTATCTTACCACATTATAACCCGGTTGGAAAGGGCAAAACCGCACAAATAATAAAATAATTATCAACTGATTTTTTAGTTATCAGCCAGGCTGCAAATCTCTCTGTCAGTACGAACGCACTGCCCGCTGCGAAACCTTTGATACGCAAAAAACTCCCCTGCATTCCGGTAAAATGGAGTGCAGGGGAGTTTTTATGTTACAGGCTCAGGCCTGCGTTTTTTTACTGCTCCGGAGCGGTGAAGCTGATGGGGGTAGCACCTGCAGCAGCATCAACGCTCAGCAGGGAGATGGGAGCAACCTCGTAGCTCAGGGTGTCGAAGCTCTGGGTGTCGCCGCTCTCGGTGGTGAACTCCAGGACATACTCAGCGCTCTTGTCAGCGTCCTCGGGCAGGGTCAACACAACGCTGTCGCCGTCAGCCAGGCCGTCAGCAGCCAGGTTCTCGCCCTTGTCCTCAGAGCCGGCAACGTACAGGTACAGATCGGTGACGTTCTCGCCGGTGGTGTTGTAGACAGTGTACTCGGCGGGCTCGACCTCGGCCTCGCTGGAAGCTGCCTCAGAGCTTGCAGCCTCAGAGGAAGCGGCAGCGGAAGAAGCAACAGAAGAAGCAGCGGAAGAAGCGGTGGTGGAAGAAGCAGAACCGCCGCAAGCGGTCATACCAACAGCCAGTGCCAGAGCAGCGGCAACAACAGCAACATTCTTGAGTTTCATTGTGTAATCTCTCCTTGTTCGTGACGAAAATCTTTTCTCGTGGGCAGCTCTCGTGAAAAGTTGCCCACAAGCAACTATTATACAAGGATGTGTCGAAGAATACAATAACAAATCCTTTACAAAAGTGTGAAAAGTATGACAAAGACCCTCTCCGTCCTGCTGATGCCCGCCAGCACCTCCAAAAGGGAGGGGCGGCATTGCGCAGCAATGACGGAGAGGGTCTTTTCTATTTCGAGGTGCTTTACTTACTTGGGCTGCTTGCCGATGTAAGCCAGGATGCCGCCATCAGCGTACAGGATCTGGCCGTTGACAAAGTCGGAAGCATGGGAGGCCAGGAACACGCAGGGGCCGACCATGTCCTCGGGGGTGCCCCAGCGGCCTGCGGGGGTCTTGGCGCAGATGAAGGTATCGAAGGGATGGCGGCTGCCATCGGGCTGGATCTCGCGCAGGGGAGCGGTCTGGGCGGTGGCAATGTAGCCGGGGCCCATGCCGTTGCACTGGATGTTGTACTCGCCGTACTCGGAGGCGATGTTCTTGGTCAGCATCTTCAGGCCGCCCTTGGCTGCAGCGTAGGCGGAGACGGTCTCACGGCCCAGCTCGCTCATCATGGAGCAGATGTTGATGATCTTGCCGCCGCCCTGAGCGATCATGTCGGGGATGACAGCCTTGGCGACGATGAACGGAGCGTTCAGGTCAACATCGATGACCTGACGGAACTGAGCAGCGGTCATCTCGGTCATGGGGATGCGCTTGATGATGCCGGCGTTGTTGACCAGAATGTTGATATGGCCGACTTCCTCGGTGATCTTTGCGACCAGGGCGTTCACGGCGTCCTCATCGGTGACGTCGCAGACATAGCCGTGAGCCTTGATGCCGGCTTCTTCATAAGCGGCGAGGCCCTTATCGACCAGCTCCTGCTTGATGTCGTTGAAGACGATGGTAGCGCCGTTTGCGGCCATTGCCTTTGCGATCGCCATGCCGATGCCGTAAGATGCGCCGGTGATGAGCGCGACCTTGCCGGTCAGGTCAAAGGATTTGGGAGTACACTGTGCCATAATTAAGTCCTCCAATCAGAATTTTGCTTTGCGGGGCGCTGCGCTGCCGGACGATACCTGTAGTCCAACTGCCGCCACGGGAAGCAGCAATTTGAACTGTCCGGCCCTGCGCCCTCTTGTATACTAGAGTAGCATTCTTTATTCCGACTGTCAAGGTGTTTTCTTGGCACAATTACTGCAAATTTTTTCTCATTTTGCTGCGTTTTCGTGAAATCGTCATAAAAACGGACTCTGCAAAGGCCGGGATTGCTGCTTGTTGCACACAATAGCCCTTCAGCCCAGTTTTTTCTTCTGCTGGTGGGCCATGATGGGCATTAAGATTGCCATCGGCATGAACCGCTGGGCCGTCGTCGCCGCCCGCATGAGGGCCGACGGGACGATGATGGTCTTGCGGCGGAGCATCCCCCGCATGGCCTCCTCAACGCAGAGTTCCGGGCTGATGCCCCGCAGTGCGAACACCACGTCGGCCCGCTCGTTGAACTCAGTGTCCACCGGGCCGGGGCAGAGGGCGCAGACGTAGACCGGGCTGTGCTGCTGGCGCAGTTCTTCGGCCACGCCCCGGGTCAGGCTGACAACGTACGCTTTGGTGGCGTAGTAGCCCGCCATATAGGGTCCGCCCGGCAGCAGCCCGGCGGAAGACGCCACGTTGAGCACGGTGCCGAAGCCCTGAGCCTCCATCTTTTTCACGGCGAACTTGAACAGCTGGTGCATGGCCAGCACGTTGACCTTCGCCATGGAGAGCTCTTTCTCGCCGCTGGTCTCAAGAAAGCTGCCGCAGACGCCGAAGCCGGCGTTGTTGATGAAAATATCGATGCGCTCGTCGGTCAGCGCCTCGCAGAGACGGGCGCATTCGCTCTCCTGCTCCAAATCAGCAGACAGGATGCGGCAGAAGGTGCTGTGCTTCGCGGTGAGCTCTGCGGCCAGAGCTTCGAGTCGGTCAGTGCGGCGGGCGGTGAGGATGAGCCGGAAGCCGAGGCGGGCATACCGGCGGGCAAACTCCCGGCCAATGCCGGAAGAAGCTCCGGTTATCCATACAGTTTTGGACATAAATTACTCCTTATAAAATCCGGAAGCCTTATCGATGGCTTCCAGCTCGTCAGCGGTGAAGGTGGTGTTGTTCAGGGCAGCGGTGGTAGGGCAGGGTGGAGCAGCGTGCAGGAGATGCAGCATACATGGCGGGAAACTTCCTTTCTCTTATTTTACCCCATTGTAGCACGGAAAAACGGCAGAATCTACATAAAAGTGCAGCGCCCCGGCATCTTTGCTGCCGGGGCGCTGTGAGAAAAAAGAAGAAAAGATGAGAAACTCAGATTCAGGCGTCAGCCTTGACGTCGTTCTTGATGCTCCGGGCGGCCAGATAACGAGCCGGCTTCATGAGCAGTACGCAGCCGCCGTTGAAGACCAGAGAGCCGACGATGTACACCCCGAAGAAGAGGGGCAGATTCGCTGCAAAAGCTGCGCTGTCGATGCAGGCGACGGTCAGGTAGGCAAAGCCCACATTGTTCAGCACCTTGGGGGCGTAGGGGTGCAGGATGATGAGGATGAAGAGCACCACGCCCAGCGGCAGCAGCAGGCCCAGCATCCCGCCCAGAACAGGCGTCAGCGCACCGATGGCCAGCATCGCCAGCACCGTGAGCACCATGCCCACGAGGCCGCCCAGCTCCACGCTGATAAAGCGGTCTTTGATGTCGCCCTCCATCGTAAAGAGCATGATGTTGCTCAAAAAGACGAGCCAGCTGTACTCAAACTCGATGGCGTGGAAAAAGGCGTTGGCGATCAGGATCCACGCTACCATCATCAGGCGGAAGTAGAGCAGGAAACGCTTGGTCACAGTTTCGTTCATGGAAAAACTCACTTTCCAGAAGCTGCTTTCATAAGCGGTGTGCAATGCTTGTGAAAACGGCTTCTTAGCTTCGGCCTGCAAAAGCGGCTGGCCGGTCGTTTTTGTGTCGGATGAAGTTATTATACCCTGTCTGGAAGCAAAAGGCAATATTTGCTTGCCAATATATGCAATAAAAACTTGCCAAATTTCAAAAAACAGCTTTGTCTTGTTGCCCGGCGTGGTTTGGAGT
>OIBR01000658.1_pt1 | contig 10788 bp, 10 predicted proteins | sample 1581101 | NCBI WGS metagenome assembly OIBR01 (sample SAMEA3882522, study PRJEB24775) | human gut metagenome | biome: human-associated habitat; feature: intestine environment; material: feces | place: Netherlands | collected 2009/2010
GGCGACCGGAATGCTGGCGGCGCTGGTGTTGCCGTGGCGATCCATGTTCTTATAAAATTTTGCCGGGTCGGCCTGCAGGGCCTTGATGCAGTGGTCGATGATGCGGCTGTTGGCCTGATGGCAGACCACCCACGACAGATCCTCGAGGGTCAGCCGGGTCTCGTCCAGCACCGTGTGCAGGCACTTGGGCAGGGCATCCACCGCAAAGCGGAACACCGCCTTGCCGTCCATGGTGATGGGGGCAGAGCCTTCCCGGCTCGGCCCGCCCGCATGGAGGACATCACTGCCGCGTGCCCCCAGCGTCAACGCAAAGGGGGTATCTGCCAGCCGGAAAATGGCGGCTCCGGCCCCGTCGCCGAACAGCACGCAGGTGGAGCGGTCGGTGGGGTCCATCAGGCGGGAAAGCGCTTCGCACCCGATGACGAGGGCATACTGCCCGCCCAGAGTCGTCAGCATTCCCCGCGCCACGGCCATGCCATAGAGAAAACCGGAACAGGCCGCGTTGATGTCCAGTGCGGGCCGATTTTCGGGCAGGCCCAGCGCCGCCTGTACCTGACAGGCCACGCTGGGGGTGGCATCCGGGGCAGAAAGGGTCGCGCAGACACAGCAGGCAATGTCCGCCGGGGCAAGGCCGCTGCGGTCAAGGGCCTGCCGCGCGGCCGCAATGGCCAGCGTGGCGGCAGATTCGTCCTCGGTGCACCAGTGCCGGGTGCGGATGCCGGTGCGGCTGGTGATCCATGCGTCACTGGTGTCCACCATGCGGCTCAGCGCGTCATTGGTGATCGTCCGTCCGGGAAGTGCCCCGCCGGTGGCGATCAGCTGTAAACCATTCATGCGTTCCTCGTTTCTCCGATCTGGCGGTACTTTTTATAGCGCTGATCGGCCAGCTGCCGGTCACTCATGCGGCACAATTCTTTCAGGTGGGCGCGCAGAGCGGCATCCATGCGCTCAAACAGGGCCGCGTGGCAGCGCTGGGCACCGCCCACCGGCTCCGGGATCACTTCTTCCACGATGCCGCCGCGGTACAGATCCTGCGCCGTCAGCTTCATCATCTCACAGGCTTCGCCGCTGCGGGAGGAGTCCTTCCACAGGATGCTGGCAAAGCCCTCGGGGCTCAGCACTGAGTAGACCGCGTTTTCCAGCATGAGGATGTGGTTGGCCACACCCAGTGCCAGCGCGCCGCCGGAGGAACCCTCGCCGGTGACCACGGCGATGACCGGTACCGTCAGGCCGCTCATCTCCATCAGATTCCGGGCAATGGCCTCGCCCTGCCCCCGCTCCTCGGCATCCTTGCCGGGGTAAGCGCCCGGCGTGTCGATAAAGGTGATGATGGGACGGCCGAATTTTTCAGCCTGCTTCATCAGGCGCAGAGCCTTGCGGTAACCCTCCGGCCCCGGCATTCCAAAGTTGCAGGCCAGATTTTCCTCCAGCGTGGAGCCCTTGCGGTGGCCGATGACCGTCACCGGCATCCCGTGGAAACGGGCCACGCCGCCCAGAATGGCCGCGTCCTCCTTGCACTGCCGGTCGCCGCGCTGCTCAAAGAAATCCGTGAACAGGGCAGAGATCGTCTCGTCGATGTGCGGACGCTCCGGGTGACGGGCCAGAAAGACCCGATCCTCGGCAGTCAGCGGGCCGCAGGAGCGCAGAATCTCGTCCTCTTCCACCGCCAGCTCTGCCAGTTCGGACGCATGGGCGGTGATAGCCTCCATGTCACTGCCGCTGCCCTTCAGCGCGGCGATCTGTGCGTCCAGCGGGGCCAGCTGCTCCAAAATATCTTTTATCATTCGTGTTTCCCTCCGGCATGAAGCTGCAGGACCTGGATCAGCGTATCCCGCAGCTGACTGCGGGGCACCACCTGATCCACAAAGCCGTGTTCCATCTGGAATTCGCTGCGCTGGAACCCGGCGGGCAGTTTTTCACCGATGGTCTGCTCAATGACACGGGGGCCGGCAAAGCCGATGAGTGCCCCCGGTTCGGCCAGCATGATATCGCCCAGGCTTGCAAAGCTGGCGGTCACGCCGCCGGTGGTGGGGTGGGTCAGCACGCTGACGTACAGCCCGCCCTTTGCCGAAAAGCGCTGGATGGCGGCGCTGGTCTTGGCCATCTGCATCAGGCTGAAAATGCCCTCCTGCATCCGGGCGCCGCCGCTGGCCGAAAAGATGACCAGAGGCAGGCGCTTGGCGGTGGCGTACTCCACGGCGCGGGTGATCTTCTCGCCCACAGCCGTGCTCATGCTGCCCATAAAGAACCGGCTGTCCAGCACGGCTGCCACACAGGCCACGCCGCCAATGCGGCCGACGGCGGTGACAGCAGCCTCGCGCAGGCCGGTCTTGTTCTGGGCGGCGGCAAGTTTTTCCCCGTATCCGGGGAAGTTCAGCACATCCTGCGGATCAAGGTCAGCGTCCAGTTCCCGGAAGCTGCCGTGATCCAGCACCAGACTGAGCCGGTAATACCCGCCAATGGGCATGTGATAGCCGCAGTTGGGGCAGACATACAGGCTTTTGCCCCACAGGGTGCGGGCAGCGCGGCGGCCGCACTGCTTGCACTCCACAAACTGTGGCTCGTGCCAGACAGCTCCGGCATCCCGCTTGGCCTTCAGCTGAAAAGTGCGCTCCCGCATCCGGTTGGGGAGCAGATCTCGGATATCATTCATCGCATGTTTCCTCAGATATGTGCGGTGATGTAGTTGTAGATATCACCCACGGTCTTGAGCTTTGCCAGCTCCTCGTCCGGGATGGACACACCGCAGGCATCCTCCAGCGCCATGTTCAGCTCCACGGCATCCAGGCTGTCGGCCTCCAGATCCTCGGTCAGGCTGGCCTCCATGGTCACCTTGTCCTCCTCGCAGTTCAGGGTGTCAACAACGATCTTCTTCATTTCTTCAAACGTCATGGTAATATTCTCCTTTGATTGGTTTGTATTTTTATTATCTAAAAAGTTTGAGGTTTCTTGCGAACACGACCATTATATCTGAATCGTCGGATAAGTCAAGAATAATAGCTAAAATATTTTATCTTTTACAATTCTGACACACTTTCCTCCACAGGGGCAGTTCCTCTTTTCCATTGCCCTTTTTCCCCAAACGTGCTAATATGGGTTCAGCACTCAGACAAGAAGGAACGAAAGGATGGATCCCATGAAATTCAGCGAAATGAGTTATACCCGCCCGGACATTGATGCCCTGCTGGGCCAGTGCAAGGCGCTGGCCACCAAGGCCGCCGGGGCCGCCAGCGGCGAGGAGCTGGTGAATGTTTACTACGAGCAGAGCCGCGCCTTTGCCGATTACAGCACCGCCGCACAGCTGGCAAGCATCCACTACACCTGCGACACCCGTGACGCTTATTGGAAGGCCGAGCAGGATTTCTTTGATGCCAACGGTCCCGCCGTGGAGAACGCACGGGTGGAGATCAGCCGGGCATTTCTGGCCAACGCCCATGTGGACGCGCTGACCGAAGCCTTTGGCACCACCTGCGTAGCCGGTATGAAGAACGCCGTGCTGGGCATGGATGACCGCACCGTGGAGCTGCAGAAGGAGTACAACGCCCTTGTCAGCCAGTACCAGCAGGTGTACGGCGGCGCACTGGTCGAGTTTGACGGCAAGCAGCTGACCATTCCCCAGCTGGGCCCCTATAAGGAGAACCTGGACCCTGCCGTCCGCCGCGCCGCCTACGAGGCCGAGGCAGCGTATTTTGATGCCCACCGTGACGAGCTGGACGGCCTGTACACCAAGATCGTCAAGAACCTGAACGCACAGGCGCAGATCCTGGGCTACCACGATTACAGCGAGCTTTCCTATGTACGGATGAACCGCATCGGCTACGGCCCTGCCGAGATCCGGAAGTTCCGCGACCAGGTGGCCAGCGATGTGGTGCCTGAGCTGAAAAAGGTGATCGAGCTGCGCTGCAAGCGCACCGGCATCTCCCACCTGACCTTCTCCGACCTGCCTGTGGCGTTTCAGGACGGCAACCCCTCTCCCATCCCCGGCTACGATGCCCGGATGGCCGCTGCCCGCACCATGTACCATGAGTTGAGCCCCGAGACCGCAGAATTCATTGACTTCATGCAGGACAATGAGCTGTTCGACGTGGAGAGCCGCCCCGGCAAGATGTCCGGCGGCTATATGACCAGCCTGCCCACCTACAAGGCCCCCTTTATCTTTGCCAACTGGAACGGCACCTCCGCGGATGTGGACGTGCTGACCCATGAGTGCGGCCACGCTTTTGAGGGCTACGTGGCCGAGCGGGACCCCCATGTCCCCGCCGACCTCGAGTGCCCCGGCATGGAGAGTGCTGAGATCCACTCCATGGCCATGGAGTTTCTCACCGCGCCCTGGCACAAGCTGCTGTTTGGCAAGGACGTGGATAAATACGCCCTGCAGCACGCCGAGGACAGCTTCCTCTTCCTGGCATACGGCTGCATCGTGGACGAGTTCCAGCACAAGATGTACCAGAACCCGGACCTGACCCCCGACGAGCGGAACGCCGTCTGGCTGGAGCTGGAGCACAAATACCGCCCCTGGGTAGATTTTGACAACCTGCCGTTCTATGGCCGTGGTGCCGGCTGGCAGCGTCAGCTCCACATCTATGAGTGCCCGTTCTATTATATCGACTACTGCCTGTCCACCATGGCTGCCCTGCAGTTCTTCCTGCTCAGCCTCAAGGACCACAAGGATGCATGGCAGCGCTATCTCAAGCTGGTGCGTCGGGCCGGTCTGGCCAGCTACACCGAGCTGTGCGAGACTGCCGGCCTGAAAGTGCCGTTCACGGATGGCTCCATCAAGGCCATTGCCCAGGAGACGGGCCAGTGGATCGCCGCGCATCAGGTCTGATGTTGACGCGCCGCTCCAAATCCGTTATTATAATAGGTAGAAAAACAGCCCACCAGGCGTAAAAGGAGCGGTATTGCTATGGCAGAAAAAGAAATCAAAGGCATCAAAAAGTTTCTGGAAGAATTCAAAGCCTTTGCCATGCGCGGCAACGTGCTGGACATGGCAGTTGGTGTGGTCATCGGCTCGGCGTTCACAGCCATCGTGAACTCTCTGGTCAATGATATCATCAACCCCGCCATCGGCCTGTTCTTCAATGCGGACTTCTCGAATGTCGGCATCCACATTGGCGATGTGACCATCGGCGTCGGCTCATTCATCAACGCCATCATCAATTTCCTCATCGTGGCATTTGTGCTGTTCATGGTCATCAAGACCGTCAACGCCCTGCACAAAAAGCCCGCCGAGCCCGAGGCCCCGGCAGAGCCCACCACCAAGGTGTGCCCCTACTGCCAGAGCGAAATCGCCATCAAGGCAGTCCGCTGCCCCCACTGCACCACCAAGCTCGAGGGCTTTCCGGAGATCAACGATTAAGTTTCAGACACAAAAAGTCCGCTGTGTTTTCCACAGCGGACTTTTTGCGTCGTGTGCAGTTACTGCACCTTGGTCAGTTCTGCCAGCTTGTAATAGATTTCGGTGTTATCAAACACCCCGCGGAACTTCTCGGCACCCACGCCCTTGGCGTAGATGTTGACCGAAGCGCCGGTGTGGGCATAGGTGGTGTGGTCCATGCCGGACTTGTGGTTGATGGTGTGGCAGACGGCCATGGAGAACGGGATGTAAGTGCCGTACAGCTCATAGTCCTCCTGGCTCATGTTCTTCTGGGCATCGGCCCCCACATTCAGGGTGCGCTCATAAGCCTTGCGCAGGTTCTCCACCTCGTAATCCGTCAGCAGCAGCTTGCCCGCGCTGGCGGCATCCGGGTCCGTAGGCAGGGTCAGGCCAAAGTTTGCTTTCACGTCGGCCATAGCTGCCTCAAAGGGGGTCTTGTTGGCGATGTAGCCCTCCACATAGGTGGAATCAAACTTGGCGTAGGACATCTTCTGGTGGGTCAGGTTGGTGAGGAATGTGTCGTAGTTGGTGGTCTTGTAGCCAATGCCCATACCGCCCGTCTCGTGGTCGGCAGTAACGAGGATCAGTGTCTCGTTCGGGTGCATGTTGTAGAACTCCACCGCGGCCTGCACGGCGTTGCTCATCTCCAGCACATCGTGGATGGAAGCAGCGGCATCGTTGGCGTGGCAGGCCCAGTCGATCTTTCCGGACTCGGTCATCAGGAAGAAGCCCTTTTTGTTGTCCAGCAGCTCAATGCCCTTGCGGACATAGTCCGTCAGCTGCCACTCACCCGGGGCAGCATCCATGGCGTAATTCATGGCTTTGCCGTCGGCCAGGTTCTCCGCAATGATGAGGGTCTTGCCCGCACCGGCGGTCAGGGCAGCCGCACCCGCCTGGGTGGTAACGACATTGTAGCCTGCCCGGGCAGCCACCTCATGGTTGTTGGGCACAGTGCCGTCGCCATTCACTTTCTGGAACTCGCCGCCTGCAAAGTATTCAAAGCCGGAGTTTGCCAGCTCCACGCCGATGTCGTAGTAATTTTTGCGGCTTTTCTGGTGGGCATAGAACGCTGCCGGGGTAGCGTGGTCGATGTTGACAGAGGAAATGACGCCGACTTTGTAGCCTCTCTGCTTGTGCAGCTTCTCGGCAATGGTCTCATAGGGCACATCACGGGTCCAGGGGCACATGTTGATGACGCCGCTCTCGGTCTTGTGGCCGGTGGCGATGGAAGTCGCGGTGGAAGCCGAATCCGGACAGAACGAAGTGCTGTCGTAGGTGGTCACGCTGCCCACTTCAGGGAATTGGGTGAAGCTCAGCTCCGCCTCGGTGACTGCACCGTTGTTGGTCGCGGCGCCCTGATAGAACCGGGCAGACTGGATCTGAGCCGTGCCCATGCCGTCGCCGATGAACAGGAACACATACTTGGGCTTTTTGCCAAAAACGTCCAGCATCCCATTTTCCTCATCCTCTGCCTGCACAGCCGTGGGAGCTGCAGCATTGGCGGCCACCGGAGCGGCGGCCATCATGCCGACAGCAGAAGCCAGCGCACCGGCCTTGAGGAAATTGCGGCGGGACATTTTACTCTCTTTCATAACACGAAACCTCTCTTTTCCAGAGCCGACCCCGGCTCTCTGTTCAAATTCACTTGCTTGGGACGCCTTTATTCTATCGCCCCGCCCGCCGCCGCGAAACCATGCCCGCGCAAAGCTTTGGTAAAACTGGCGCGGCATTTTGCGGCCCAGTGTAAAGAACAGGAAAGGTGTGTAAAAAACAGCCCCCGGAAACCAAACTGGTTCCCGGGGGCTGTCACTTTATCTTATGATTTTACGCGTTGTACTTTTCTTCGTCGAGCATGCCCTCGCTCTTGGCCACGCAGATGCAGGAAGTCGCGTCACCCACCACGTTCAGGGAGGTGACCAGCATCTCGATGGGGCGGTTGATGGCCAGGATCAGGGAGTAGGCCAGCAGAGCGCCGTCGTTGACGAAGCCCATGCCGGACAGGATGGTAAACAGGATGACAGCCCCAGCGCCGGGAGCGGCGGGGGTGCCCACAGATGCCAGCAGGGCCAGCAGGGCGACCACGACCAGCTGGCCGGGGGTGACGGTGTAACCGGCACAGCCTGCAATGAACACGGTGGCAATGACCTGCATGATGGCGGTGCCGTCCATGTTGATGGTCATGCCCAGCGGCAGGACGAAGGAAGCGATGCTCTCATCCACGCCGAACTCTTCCTCGCACACCTTGATGTTCAGGGGCAGGGTGGCGGCGCTGGAGGAGGTGGAGAAGCCGAACACTGCCACGTTGGCGATCTTGCGGATGAAGGTAAAAGGGTCCAGCTTGGCACCCAGTGCAATGACCAGCGGGTAGGCAATGATCAGAAAGGCCAGCAGCAGGACCACCGTGACTACCACATAGACCAGCGCAGGCTTGAGGTAATCGATGCCGTAGATGGCGAAGGTGCGGGTCAGCAGCACAAAGACTGCAAAGGGAGCAAAGTTGCTGACGATGAAGTTCAGGAACACGACCACCACATCGTTGACCTCGCCCAGCAGGCGGCGCAGGGTCGCGGTGCGGCTCTCGCCCAGGGTGTTCATGCTCAGGCCGATGGCCACTGCCAGGAACACGCTGGAAAGCACAGCGCCATTGCTGCCAAAGGCAGTGATGATGTTGGAGGGGATGATGTTCAGCACCACGTTCAGGGGGTTGGAACCGGTGGAACCGCTGGCTTCTGCCAGACCCTCGATGCGGGTGTTGAACAGGCCCATGGAGTAGGTGCCGTAGCCCACACAGCCTGCCAGCAGCAGCGCCAGGAAGGAGCACAGCAGGAACCAGAACAGGGTCTTTGCGGAAATGCGGCCCATGGTGCGGGTGTCTGCAATGCTGCCGATGGCCAGCGAAATGGAGGTAAAGACCATGGGGATGATCACCAGCTGCAGCGCCTTGATGAAGAGCTGGCCGATGATGTAGAAGATGCCAAAGGCACGCTCAGCGCCCTCGGCGGTGATATCCTGGAACAGCAGGTTGTTGATGGTGGTCCAGGTCTGTGCCTGACCGCTGGCGTTCAGATGCTCCCGCAGGAACATAAAGGCCAGACCGGCCACCAGGCCGCAGACCAGAGAGATCGCCATGCGTTTTGCAAGGGATAATTCGTGCTTCTTTTTTGTTTCCATATACTTTTCCTCTCACAGTACCGGTTTTTGGCTCACACTTTGCCTACTCTAGCACAACTCCCCCTGCAATGCAAGAGAAAATCGCGCAAAATCCAGCATTTTTTGCAAATAAGTACGACTTTTCTCCGCAAAAATCCCCCGAAAGCACTCTGCCTCCGGGGGATCTGCTTACTTATTTCTTGAACTTGAACACCGGCGTGCCAGCGGCAGCATCGCCGTTTGCAACAACACTGATCTCCGGCAGGTCATCACTGTTGGTCACGATGAGAGCCGTTGCAGTGGGGTGGCCTGCGGCGCGGATGGCCTCCAGATCCACCTTCAGCAGCGGGGTGCCGGCCTTGACCTTGGCCCCTTCTTTGGTCAGGGAGGTAAAGCCCTGTCCCTTCATCTCCACCGTGTCCATGCCGACATGGATCAGCAGCTCAATGCCGTCATCGCTCATCATACCAACGGCGTGCAGGCTTTCGGGCACCTGCGTAACGGTGCCGTCAAAGGGAGCATAAACGGTGTCGCCGGTGGGCTCCACGCCGCAGCCGGGGCCCAGGATCGCAGAGGCAAAGGTCTCGTCGGGCAGCTGCTCCAGCGGGATCACCTTGCCGTCAATGGGAAGCATGACCGTCATCTTCTGGCCGGAAAATTTCGTCTCGGATGCGGCCTTGCCGCCAAAAAGCTTGTCAAAAAAGCCCATAATACAAACCATCCTTCCACGGTACACAAAGTGCAGTCTTTATCCAGTTAAGAATAGCATATCCGCGCAGGAAATACAATCTGCATCCTGCACAAAGAGACGCTCCGCCATTTGGCAGGTGTGCCCTTACATCAGCTCCAGCAGCTGCTCCACCTCTTCCATCCGGGTGGCCCAGCTGGTGGCAATGCGGACAACGGTGTGGGTATCATCGTACTTCTCCCAGAAGCCGAACTTGGCCTTGCCTTCCAGCGCGGCCAGCTGCTCGTTGGACAACACAATGAACACCTGATTCGTGGGCGAATCCATGAAGAACGAATAGCCCTTTTCGGCCAGTCCCTTCTTGAGCACGGCGGCGGTCTCAATGGCATTTTTGCTGATGGTCTGGTACAGGTCATCGGTGAACAGCACATCGAACTGGATGCCCAGCAGACGGCCCTTTGCCAGCAGAGCGCCCTGCTGCTTGACCATGGTCATAAAGTGAGCCGGTGCGCCGTGGGGGAACACAACTGCCTCGCCGCAGAGCGCACCCACCTTGGTGCCGCCGATGTAGAACACATCGGTCAGCCGTGCGATGTCCGGGAGCGTCACGTCGGTATCTGCCGTCAGGCCGTAGCCGAGGCGCGCGCCGTCGAGGAAAAGCGGCAGATCGAATGCCTTGCACACGGCGGAAATGCGCTCCAGCTCGTTTTTCGTGTAAAGCGTGCCGTATTCGGACGGATGGGAGATATAGACCATGCCCGGGAATACCATGTGGTTATGGCTTTCGTCCGCGTAGAACGTCTCGATGTACTCGCGCAGATCGTCCGCGTCCAGCTTGCCGTTCCTGTGCGGAACGGTCAGCACCTTGTGTCCGGTGCTCTCGATGGCGCCGGCCTCATGGGTGTTCACATGGCCGCAGGAGGACGCGACAACGCCCTCATACGGACGCAGCAGCGCGTCGATGACGACCATGTTGGTCTGCGTGCCGCCGGTCAGGAAATACACCTGACCGTCCGGGCAGTCCGCCGCTTTTTTGATCTTTTCCGCCGCCGAAGCGGTAAATTTATCGTTGCCGTAGCCGGAAACCGGCTCCATATTCGTCTGTGCCAGATGCTCTAAAACCTTGGGGTGTGCGCCATAACCGTAATCATTTTCAAAAAACAGCATAGTTTTCTCCCTTAAACGTCCAGATTCATTACATATTTTGCATTTCGCTCGATAAATTCGCGTCTGGGTTCTACCTTTTCGCCCATCAGGAGCGCAAAGGTCTCATCGGCCGCCGCCGCATCCTCCATCGTGACCTGAAGCAGCGTGCGGTGCTCGGGGTCCATGGTGGTCTCCCACAGCTGCTGCGGGTGTAGGTATAGCGGACGTCCTTGCCCTTCTCGTTCTTGAACAGCGGCGGCTGCGCGATGAACACATGGCCGTGCTCGATCAGCGGACGCATGAAGCGGAAGAAGAACGTCAGAAGCAGGGTGCGGATATGGCTGCCGTCCACATCGGCATCGGCCATGAGGATGATCTTGCCGTAGCGCAGCTTTGCGAGATCGAAATCGTCGCCGAAGCCCGCGCC